>ERZ1740065.1763-NODE-1763-length-13196-cov-13.175329_pt1 | contig 13196 bp, 11 predicted proteins | sample MGYA00581738_ERZ1740065 | MGnify/ENA primary metagenome ERZ1740065 (study PRJEB43018, sample SAMN04849749) | marine metagenome | isolation source: floating plastic debris | place: Pacific Ocean | collected 2008-09-01 | study: EMG produced TPA metagenomics... | reverse complement strand
TTCGCGTGTAACAAGACCTTGACTTCGCGTGTAACAGGACCTTGACTTCGCGTGTCACAGGACCTTGACTTCGCGTGTCACAGGACCTTGACTTCGCGTGTCACAGGACCTTGAGTAAATGACAGAACAGTCGATGACCTGGCTGACTTGCCATTGCTACTCAAAATTGGATTTGTTTTTATCAATGGGCACCCTGTTGAGCGAAAATGAGTGAAAGTTGAATGAAATGCTGCCTACCTACGAGCAAGTAAACCCCACACAGTAGGGCATTCGCTAGGCTCGTCATCGCCACACTCTCATTAAAGTAGTCCATGTAGTCGTTTAGGAAGACACCAAACGTGTATGCTATACCGTCCAGTATGAAAGTGTTGGCGAATGAAGCCACCATGACTACCCAGCCCCATCCGCCATCCGGAGGTTCAGGAACAAAGTCTTCCCAGTCTCCTGCACACGAGAGCTATGGATCAATGCCAGCAAGCTCTGTCTCACAGCCAACGCAATATGATACGTACCCTGAGATATGTTGTCTCCGTCATTAGTAAGTGGTTGAATGGTTTCATCCACACACTCCTCCTCATTCCTGTCGCCTGCCTCTCGCTTTATCATCGTGTAGTCACTGAGCTCCTGCTCACTACTTTCTAAAATTGAAGTCATTGTAGTGTAGGACTGAATTAAGACCATCCTACGAACTGCTTCAACAGCTTACCTGCGTCGTCCATGGCTGCGATTAGAATGCACACCCTGTCGTTTCAGTCGATTTCAATTGGACGAAGGCCAATAAAATACATGCGAATGCGATACATACTCACTGGAAACACATTAGTTTAATCTAAAATATATCGCTATCGCTGCTCATTGTGGAGAATAGAAGAAAAATGGAATTGGTTAATGAGCTATTCAAAGCATGTCCAATAGCATCGCTGTGATATTGACACACCTCTCACCGGAGCAATCCAGAATGTTAAATGATGTGTGTAAGCGTTCGATCACTGCTGACCTGATGTCATTGATTACCAGTGGTTGACCTTAAGACTTAACAGCCTCCTCTCCTTCACATACATGCGGCTCTGAGATCCCTTCATCCAATGGCAGGCCAGGGTCTTGGCACTGCCATCCTATCGCAATCATAGTTGTCAGAATATATCACAGTAATTGTAGAAGTATGTAGATTGAGGGCTAGCATGTGAGTGGATGTATTCAGAAAGCGGGAAGGTGCAGGCATCTCTTCCAGTGGCTAGTTGTTTGACCTGTACTTTATATCTAGTTACATCATCACACTTGAATCTACTGTGGGAGTTAGAAGTTGTGTTCTCTTGTATTGAAGCTAGAGAGTGTCACTCTTTTCCAGCTACTAGTATTCAATGAGTAATTTATATGCCAAGAATACCAGTCATCATTATTTGTTTGTTGTTACTTGTCTTCATCATATGAATAGTTGTTGGGCTGTTGAAAGATGCTAGTGCTGAATGGCTCTATAGGCATGTCCATGCAGCAGAAATGTTCCTTATACTCGTATATCACTTTGATTTCACAGACTTAGGTGCACGATGCGGAGACAAAATGTCAGTGGGACTTTGACTTGATGATTTCAACTTTCCAAAGTTGGGTAGCCACACTTCTGACCCTATCAGCATGAGTTCCTATGACTCAAGTTCAAGATAGACATGGACAAGATTCTGAGTCATCGCTGACCCAAGCAGGCTGTACTAACAATATAGTTGATCATGTTTCATTTATGCCATCGATCATTTATGAGAAGTCAATTACGAAAGTAAAGAGAAGTAGAGAGATAAGAGTCGGTGATCTGTGACTTGACTATTCAAAACTATTTCATAGGCTGATTGGCATTGTGTCCTTGAGTAGCTGGCTGGCGTTCCACGATTTTCAGCCCACGTGGGAGTTGCCTTCTCTCGGCGATGTGACCGATGTATTCCGTACATTCATGAAATGGGTTATGAGCTGATCAGCGACCAAGAGCAATATCCTCCTTAAAATCACAATTGTGGACTCTATAGATGTACGCGGTGTGAAGCCGAGAAGCCAGAAGCCGCTCTTGATGATGGTTTTTACTTCTTCGGCTGCTATTTTCCTTCACGCGGCTCTAGCCACGTGAATGCTACAAGATGCAACCTATTTGGGATCAGTTTCACATGTAAAGCTATCGTAAAAAGATCGGAGTTTTACTAATGAAATGAATTTCAAACAAGTGTGCATTTTGTGGATTAGAAAAATCCATCACGTGGGTTAGGACGTAGCGTTCGGTCTAACGATCAGAGACTAAGTAGTGGGCTTCACGAATCATCCCGTAAGTTGAATGACGAAGTTTCAATCTCTAAGTCTATTAGATTTGCCGATTTCGTCGCGGGAAACGGAGAGCTTCACCAGCGAAGTTGGCGCTCCATTTTGAGGTTGAGATAAATGTAATAATGACGACACTACTATCGATACGAGCTGGGAAATTCAGTTGGACTTGGTGAAATATGGCTAACGCAATGAAGAATGTCTTTCTTCATGTTAGAAGACGGGAGGTGAGGAGTGCTTTGCTAATAATATGCATATATTCAATAGATCCTCGTTATCGCTTCCCTTCTCCCTCTCTCTCTTCCCTCTCCCTCCCTCTCCATCCTCTCTCCGATCACCTTCTTTCTTCTCTACATCTCCCCATCTCTCCTCTTCACAGCCTTCCCTTTTTTGTCTCCCTATTTCTCTGTCTCCAGCCCCCCTAAAGCTCCTTCAGTTGATGCACACAAGTATCTGATGTAGATGGGTTTGGATCACAAAAAGCTTCCTCCTCCTCCTAGTGGAATATGTACCCAAACTCTCTGTGACATCATCAGTCTATCTGATGTAGTAGACCTGTAAGTTCATTCACAATGATCTGATACCTCTAGTGAATTGTCTCCCGTGACCTCTCTTTGACCTCCACCATCACATCAGATTTTGGCCTTACCATCTATTTTACCTCATGACTCACCTAAAAACCAGCGTGCTTGTAATGCTATTTAGCCGAGTTTTCCTGGGATTTCTGAATGCAAGCCATATACTCGTCTCCTACTCTGCGGAGACGGATGAGGAGAACCACAGCTACGATCACATGCTGTACTCAGGCTGTGGATCAGCAGTCTATTTCCTAGAACTCTGGCTTGTCACTCCAGACGCACCTCTCAAACTAGTGAGCATTATCCAAATCACCTGTGATTATTGCTAGTATCGACTACGCAGAGTTGTCTTCTCTTGCAGGCTAACTGATTATTATACTATATTTCAGCTGTATAGGCCTCGGATCCTGTTGCTGTTGGAGGTCTGTGATGAACTCGGTGTGAAACTATCAGTGTTGCAGTGGACCGATAGACCTGAATCTATCCTTGTATTGGGGGAATGCAGGTAACCGCCCTACTTAGTACAGTCTTTCAAATCGTGTGGCTAATTCTTTGGCTAGTAATGCGTGCAGCAGCAGGAATCTCTGTTACTAGTATACAGACCTACAATTCCCCTGAGAATCGAGTCTGGAGCCACACTGCCGTATCTTGAGCTTTCATGTGTGTTTTTTTTGGGAATGACATAGCGTCTACGCTCTTATGATTTCTACACTTTCCTCAGAATCCCCAGAATTCCTGTCGTGAACTTGAATGATTTTTACTGATATGCATAACAGTGAAAATTGTGTTTCAGATACCACGAGCTAGACTACCTGTCTATTACGTATATACCTCAGCTGGCAGTCCCCATGGCAGCGTCGCGCACAGCCTGTCTGACATGTCTGAGAAGTGAGTAGACATTACTCCGCTAATGCCAGCTGCTACGTCTGCTTGTAATGCTGCAGAGTCGTCTCTATATGACCCAGGCAAATTGGACCCCTCGTATAGCTGCGTGAGGCATGACGCTATCTTGGATCTCCTCGCACCGGCGGAGGAAGATTCAGCCGTCAACATTGCTGCTCAGTTCAAACAGCTCGGCAAGATTTACCTCAACTTCTGTGGAGACACACTAGTAATGCTTGAGGTCATCGTCGGCCAGCTGAACTCTATCGGTCGTCATGGCAACTGTGCCACAGACGGCGCTGACTCCAACTGCATGACCCACATCACTACAGTGTTCAATGGCGAGACAACTCCTAAGAAATCAGGTGAGATTGCTGTGTAACACAATGCACTTAGAATGTGATAGATGATGATTGGCTGCGGAGATATCAGTGAGTTTAACTTAGTTTGCTGTTGTAATGCTGTTTTTTGATCGATTACAGTTTAATATTGAAATATATTTTACCAATTATATCACCTTATTGCGGTATCGATGTCAATGTTTTATTTGTGATGGCCTTGACCTTTAGCCAGACTATTATTGTTTCAGATGCTGTCATCTGTGACAATGACACAGGCTTTACGATGCTCTGCTCAAACCGATCAGGTCACTTCTATCTGCCGACGCAGCAGCTGGAGTACGATCGGTCGAACTGTGAGGTAAATATTAATTATAGATGGATTAATCAGAAATATTGAAACTATCAATTAATTCTAATTAACAAAATGCCTAAATAAATCAAAGAATCTTTCATCTGCTCTCTTCAGAGCAGAGGGGCAGTTTAGTTATTTATAATTACAAATACGAAATAATCAATATTGAATATTTCTTTGAACTGTCCGTCTGCGCTGATGACAGCAGATGAGAAATCACCTAATTTATTATATTAGCGTTTTGAAAATTATTTCTATTGTCATTTAATATTTGTTATTGTTTGTATTTGCTGCTAGTATTATTGGTATTAATTTTATTACTGTCATATTATTTATTCTTTGAAGCATGGAGCCTCTGCTAGATGGTATGGCAACGCTATATAAAATTTCTACACATTTTCTGAAAACATAGCTTCTGTTCCGCAAGCTTCTTTATACTGCTACGTATCGAACTTCCTGATAATCCTCAGTAAATTTCTGCTATTTTGGCGATTTAAACTCCGAAATAAAATATTCGCCTGCTTTTTAATCCAACCGAGCTGCCCCTGCTGGAGCGTAGCAGTCATCGTTTCAGTTCTCTCTTACATCACCTCTATTCATATACCTATTTCTGTTGTTTCATTGCTACAGTTTCTACAACTTCATACATTTTTCATATCTAGAGGTAGTGCCTCCCTATTTTTTAACTGTTGCTCTTCGCTGCAATGCCAAGAATGTATTGTGTGTCAGGCTGCAAGGGGACCCGTCAAGACTCCAGCTCAGCACTCTATGTGTAAGTCACGAGAATCCAGATCTTCCAGATCATTCTCAACTCTCACCTTGATACAACGAGGTCCAATCACATTTACATTATTTAATAGAGCTCCACATGTGGTCATGAGCAGCTATGCAAGTGGGGAGATGCAGTTGGCAAACAACTTGTGGCTAGAAAAAGTATGTATGCAGATGTCACTTCAGCCAGGAAAGTTTCTTTGCAGACGCTACACCCTAACTGGGAAAAAGAGATTTAGACGGGATGCAGAGCCGTGCATGTTATTGAATCATCTAAAGTAAGAGCAGTCTGTATACCGAGTGATATACAAAAATTGAACTTGTGAACAAGTCTTACTCAAATCTGATTTCTAGGAATACTGGAGACCACAGTGTCAGTGGCAGAAACTCATAATTCGAGAGTTGGAGAAGCAGCTGTGCTCTTCAAAGCAGCTTATCCAAGAGCTAGATAATAAGTGCAGCACACCGGAAAGCATCAAAGAGGTATTTTAACATTAAGAAGGTATGTAATAATATGTAATAGTATGTAATAGATCAAGAGCCCAGAGGAAAAACAGTTTACATTAGGATGTCAATAATTACAGGTCGGTCAATCCATCTACTGAAATACAAAACAAACCTACACTGGGGACCAAAGGAAGTTTACACCACTCTACATATGCATAGCCCTAAGGCATATGACTATCTTTGTGAGTTGATTGGCTTCCACTTGCCATCACCACGAGCTGTCCGATGGTAGGCACCTCTACTATGACTTTTTAACCATGATATTCATATGTGAATATAAATAACATTTCTTATCTTGGCTGAAGGGTGTTGATGGGAGACCCGAAATCTCGGCAGCAGCAGCACTCATCATCATTTCTGATAGGCGCCACTTATACTCTGACGTGTACTTCATCATTGATGCTATGCATATGAGGAAAAGTATCTCCATGAATCAGACAACCAATGAGTTGTTTGGTTTCGTTGACCTGGGCAATGGCCAGCAGGGCATCGAGACAGAGGCGACAGAAGTTGTGGTCTTTATGATCACTAGCCTCAAGCTACATGGTTGATTACTTGTGGCTTACTATTTGGTTCTCTGACGAATCTATGGCCGACTCTGTCAGAAACACCATCCAAGTACTCTATACCAGATGTTGTCGTGTCCTTGTGCTCACCATGGATGGCGCAGCCTGCAACGTAAGCATAGAAAAATGCTTGGGTTGCTCATTACGCGTTATGAGCATAAATCCTTGTTTCACGCTAACTGATATCGACCATACATCTACATCTACTACATACTACTCCTTGCCCTCTGATCAAGTTCATCAGAAACAACTTAGAGAAGTGTGGCAGATATCTCATGCCAAGTGGGATCATATACTGGTACACAGTACCTAGGACAGCGTTGGAATCCGGCTGGGTACATACCTCACATCCTGCCACATTAACTTTCGAGATAATAAGATGGTGTCCCTGGCAGTCCAGACTCTGTCCAACAGTGTAGCTGCCACACTCGAGCTGCTACACACCTACGCAATGGTTGATCAAGTGCAATGGACAGTCCATCTCCTCAATGTCAGTTCTGTAATACAGGTATATAAGAAGGCAGTCATCATAAAGTATAGGCATAGGTTGAATACGGGTCTTTGATGTTGTATTGGGCATCATGAACAGCTGCTGTCCACATGCTGCTGGGGACAAGAGTCCATTTAGGGAGAGCAATATGAACGAAAAGATGGAGTTTGTTGAAGAAGCAATCAGTTGTATCAACAGGACGCTGCCGGGCGGATTACAGATAAGTCAGAAACTCTGAAATACCTCAATGATTATTCTGATTTTAGGAAGGCATTGCTCATTGACTTTGCAGTCAATGTGATGAAACTTTGTCAGCTGACTCCCTTCATCTCGTGTCTGCAGCCATATCTCGTCACTCTGAGAGCCGAGTTGAGTAAATTTTCTGTGTGATTTGGAATTAGTCTTTCACCAATTCAGAGTTAGCAATCAAAGTTTTGTACTACAGTTGAAATAAAAGACGTATTGCCAATCTACAGACTATTGTCCTATGCAGAGACGTAGTATAAGATAACTAGATGCGGATCACATGTAGAATCCGATGGGCGGACTGTGTCCACAATTATTGTACAACGCTCCGGTATCTCAACATTAGTAAAGCTGAGAGCTTCAAAGTTTACACTGGTGAGGTGTTACTTACAATGGTTTTCTATATGGAATTCATGGGATACAACTTACTGTTCATTGTGTCTCTAGTTTCTATAACTCTAGGTCGTATGGGGGGGGGGGCAAAATGAGGGTTAGCGTGAAGGTCGTGAGACACGGTTTGTTGCTCAACAATGAAGAATCACTTATTATCTGTTGCAAAGGCACTATTACCGCGTCTCCAGGCTTTGCTCATGGATGTTTCATCACAAGTGACATCAGCATCGCGCCACCCCCTCAGGAACAGAAAAACTGCTGTACATTATTTTGAACAACTGTACTAGCAGGATGCAGGGCTCAAAAGTTACTGCAAAATTTTGTTCCCAAATCAGTGCAAAGAACTAAACTTACTCTTTAAGTTATAATTTCCTACTTTGAAACAATATGGCTTCCCATGTTGCTATGGTTACACTCCCGCGTAATGCGCTGCTGTCGTTTCGAATTCTTCTGCTGTCAATGCGATATCCTTGTATAGATCTGTGTTGTGTAAATTTGTGTAGTGATATTCGCATTCTAACACCTAGGAATGTCTGATAGTTCGGCAGACGAGACTCAAGGTGGATGTGTTTTACCGCGAGGTCTCCAATTATCTCACCTCGGAGACGGACTGGCATCACCTCGGCCATTACTACTTCAATGACTACAGTGTCTCGTACCTGAATGTGAGGGGTGTGTGCTCACCATGTCTCCGACTGTCTCATGTCGTATGTGACAGCATCTGACTGTATTCTATAGGTATGTGAGGAGTCTGACACAGCCATCTGCAGGATGAGACTCGAGTTTTTTAACAAAAACATGTGCGTATCAGTCTCAATCGTTGATCTGTATACATTTTCCCGTTGGGATGCTGGAGACTGTTGATACGGTGTTTGAAGGTATCGAATTTGTTGGCTGATATTCCTGTGGCATGTGAATGAACCGTCCACTGAAATCATGTTGATGGATGGAATCTGTGATACACCGGCGAGAGTGGGCGTGAGGATGAGGACAAGTAAGACAACGAGGAAGTTATGTTCGTCTTTGTGTGCCACGAACTTACACGTGATGGGCAACCAACCATTCCTACGTGGTGGGTACAGACCTCGGCGTATCAATAACAATAGTAACAATAGTTATATATATGATAATAACAATAGTAACAATGTTTATATATATGACAATAACAATAGTAATTTGAGTAATGATTATAACTATGTTAATGATGTTAATAATAATACCGATTGTAATAAATGATTGAATTCATATATGATAATAATAATAATAATAATAATAATCCTGCCATTTGAAATGAATACTGTGGAAATAATGAAGATGTGAAATATCAAGAAATGCTGAGAAACTTTAGTGGGTGTCTAAAATTGGCGAAAACAGGATTGCCTGTAAAATAATATTTGTATTTACTTTTTTCCACAACCATATATAAGAGGATTTGGCTGTGACTCAAACCACTAAAATTAGGTTCACAGGATTCTCATGGCTCCTTATTACCTTTGGTAATAAATAGTGTCAACATTTACTTAGCAGTGGAAGTGAAGTTCAGATCGCGCCCACTCTCCCATATACTCCTATATACTCCTATATATGTAGCTGCACTGTTGTTTCTACTTTCTAGGCGAAAGCTTGAAGACTCTGCAGAGTAGAGATGGCTCAATTGTGATAAATCTGTAGATCTGAATACAAAAGAACACATACTATACTGTTGATTGTTTTATTTTCACAGCTATAAAATGAATAATAAATAATTACAATACGTAATATTGGTGTGTGTTATTACATACTGGATAGATACTTGGACCAGCCTGGATGAAGTTTCGGCTTATTGTCCGTGTCGGCCTTGACTTTTTTATGTTTCTTGTGCTTTTTACTTTTTGAGGATTTGTGTTCTTTTTTATCAGAAGATTTATGCGATTTCTTCCGTTTCAGCGACTTCTTGCTGCCAGAATGCTGCTCACTGACTCTGTCTGTTTGTCTGTCGACTGTAGTTGGCTGACTGGAGTTCTCCACCGAGGCGGCAGGAGCTAGATTGATAGGGATAGGGATGTGTAGATCTACTTTTTCTCTAGTCATGATTGGCTGACAGATTTTCATACCTTTTCCATCAGAGTGAGTACCACTAGTAGTACTAGTATTATCCCTACTAGTGGTAGTAACAGTACTAGTACTCGTATCAGTACTGGTACTAGTATTAGTACTTGTATTAGTACTGATACTAGTCGTAGTAGTTTCTATCTGCTTCCTCACTGGTCTCTGCATCTTCCTCTGCTTCATGTTTTCTACCATCACCTTTAAGTCATCATCGTTTGGATTGATCACAATGATGTCATCATTGCTATAAGGGTTTCCACACTGAAATACAAATTGATCGTAGAATAAGTTCGATGAAATGAAGGGGCGACAGTCAGACATCTGGGTACCCACATTATGACATACTGTAGATTTGACCTTTAACAGCGCTCGCTCAGAAAGCACACAGCGGCAGTTCCAGAGGCAGATAAACCTGTAGAGTGTAACGACGCTGGTGTACATTCATTGATAGCACTGTAGATGTACATGCATGTCAAGTGTTTGTGGGTATGCGCTACGTGTATTATCAGCTACTGTAACACTCAAAATACTTGCAAGATACTGTAAAAGGAATTTTTATGCATGGAAAATATTTGCGATCTTACAATTTTTGCGTTCTTTGTTCAGCCTTAGTTATATATAATGACATCAAAAATATATGTTTGACAATATTTACGAATTAGAGACTGACGGCTCGATTGCAAAAATTCTCAATTTGTAAAACAATTCTGATTTACAGTATGCGTGTTATGAAGGTAAATCGTTTTATAATTAAGAAATTTGACCCACGTGGTCCTATAGAGAGTACCAAACGATTATAGTAGCTTTGAGTGTTGCGAGCTTATACTGGAATACTTAGCCATCTGATGTCCACTCAAATTTACAGTATATACTTAGCAAGTTTGAGCCTCGTCCAGTATCCAGACGTAGTGCTACATGCTGACTAGTTGTGTTCTTATTACTGATCAGTATTGCATTATTGTATTGTATTACCGCTGCCGTCCGTTCATCTCCAGACCTGTCACAGGACATATGAAGCTCATCACGGACTCCGTCTCTCTTGGATTGCGTTTTAACTGCAACTCAACCACGTCTCGCATTGATTCAATGTGGATAAACTCTTTGCGCTCCCTTAACTTGGTTTTCCCAAGAAGAAGCTCTAACACTGACTGTTTCCTGTAGAGCCTGAAACATGGCAGCGATGTTTAGAGGTGCATAAAATTGAAATAGGGCAGGTCAAGGTTGTCTTAGAACACGTACATGCCTAGATGACACGTGGCGATTGGCAGTTCCAATGGCAGCTGACTCAGTGAACAGTTACTCCACTTGTGAATCATGTCTGAATATCGGTCTTTCTGAAAGAGGAAACGTGTTAGTGATACGTTTTTCAAGGAGATATCGTAGTGGACTATCAGATGTAAGTACCTGTTCTGGTTTCTCCTTCATCTTGACCAGCTCCCCACGAGTGGGGATAGTGCCACCGTCCAAACCCATGATGTCAGATACAACCGTACCTACATGTATGTAATGAGAGGATAATACACAGCTCCTCCCTGCTAAGGGGCAAAGACCAAATTCGGCATCTCTGTCGTTAGTACTAATGGTGCATTATTCTACTCTGCTACCTCTAATAGCTACGGTCCATCACATGGGTCTTAATAGGTCATAATATGTACGTAGTTGTGGAACAGGACAGACTTCAAAGTTCATTGAAGGGAAAGCTAATGGTCTTGACACTTTAAAGCTTAAAATCATTGCTCTAGATCTAGAATGATGTACTGGAGGTGAGTAAGTACGGAGAGAAAGATATCCTTTAGTACTAGTACTAGTACTAGATGAATACTCACCAGTTACTGGAGTTGAGGGATAGGCGAACAATATAAAGATTCACTCACGTACCAACAGGCTCACTGGCAACAAAATCTGACGCATGAAACTCAAAGCACTATTGCTATTGATTCTCTTGGAATGTTGCCACATATGAATGCTCCCGGACTTCACGTTTCAGGTACAAACTAGACTGTCAGTGGTTCAAAGGAAATTCGGAGACTGGCTCTTTGGGAATTGAAAGATTTATTTAAAAACAGTACTAATGGGATATCGGTTTTAGCCGCGTGGTGACAGAATATTTTCTGGTATAAATGGAGTAAAAACAAAATTAAAAGTAACACTTACATCTCTAACCTATTATAAGATCATTTTAAATGCTTATATTGACCATTGAAATGATCTTTACAAGAATTGATATTTTGGATTTTTCTAAGACCGCTAAAATCTCAATTTGGATTGGATAATGCACGCGCGAAAACATGAGTTAATAGCGGCCAGAGATTTGAGAGAATAGTTGTGGAGGCAGACTGTTGAAAATTGACTTCTCCTACGATCACAACAATGATAAAACGTACTTTTCGTGGTATATCCACTATACTGTCTTTGGATTTATGAATTTTCTAGTTTATCTTTTTTCGCTTAAACTGTATACGAATCCTCTCAATCTGGATATAATTCAAAAGTCCTCCATGTATTTAGCAGCTTTGGCTGCCTAACTTGCCTCTACTTCAGTTGCACATTCTTAGTGGTAAGCGAAGATGGCCACCACAGGTAATGTCCGGCTGAATATACTGGATTATTCAGCTTTATGATATGCAGGTTTGGTAACTTATATATTTCATCTGTTTCTTAGGAAATAGTAAATCAAACCAACCTCTAGCATCTAAGTTATTTTACATCGACGACGTTGATCTGCCGAAATTGAAAGTGGATCGATTGGAAAAAGCGCTTGCTTTGCTTGGTGCTGTGAGTATATGCCTCGTTTATCGCTAGATTGAGCAAATTGAATGATTATTATAACTGGCCGATTTTTCTGTTTGTTGCAGTGTGTGGAGAAATTTTTTACCAAAGACATATCCTATCTCATTACTTCGCATGCCAGATCGGATGACTACAAACAAAAGTCATCATCAGCAGATGTCGTAGTCTCGACGCCCAGTCCATTTACTCTAACTCCAGGCAGCTGTCACAATGTCACGCCTCCCGATGGCAACAAAGTATTCAGCCGCGCTTCACAGATTCTTGCCAAGACACAAGAACGATTATCGAAAGTATGCGCGACCTCGATATCTCCCATCAGTTTTATCAAATAAGAAATATCTACATATTTCAATGGTGTTGCGTCATTTGCAGGCAGGTGCTGCCGTTACTGTGTCAGCATCACCAAGTGAGATTCTGGTGAACAACGCCAAACAGTGGAACGTGACGATTCTCCAGCCAGACTGTAAGTGTATGACTGCTGCTACTGACAGATGATATCGTTTCTACTTTCATTCATTTATTGCTGTATCGTTGTAATTCTAGCAAACCCTCTGTAAGTTTTATATTTACCAATGATAGACATGTACATGTATGTATGTACCTGTACATGTAGATAACTAAAATAAATATCGGTGTTTTCTACATGATACAAATTAACTCAACTACTGTATTGTAATCCGTGAATCAGGTATCATAACTAGTGTGTCTTATACAAGCAAGATAAAGCAACTCCTGCAATTCTAATAAACACATGTGTCTTATTTCGTTGGTACTCGGGTACTCAGTATGAGAAAAGCTGTATATGATATATATGTGATACGCATATATGATATATGTGTGATACGCATATATGATATATGTGTGATACGCATATATGATATATGTGTGATA
>ERZ1740065.1762-NODE-1762-length-13205-cov-4.197490_pt1 | contig 13205 bp, 1 predicted proteins | sample MGYA00581738_ERZ1740065 | MGnify/ENA primary metagenome ERZ1740065 (study PRJEB43018, sample SAMN04849749) | marine metagenome | isolation source: floating plastic debris | place: Pacific Ocean | collected 2008-09-01 | study: EMG produced TPA metagenomics... | reverse complement strand
GAGGCTGACTCAGCTGCCACAGCCCCCTCGTCTCTATGTTGTTAGTGCCGACGACGCATTATCTCATTTAGCCCAATCCAGCCTGTGGGGCATTACTCAAACTATACAGCTCGAACACCCTGAGCTGCATTGCACCCACATTCAAGCAGACTCTTCAGACACCTTGGTTGCAGAACTGCTGGCGAACTCCCCTGAGACACAGGTTGTTTACACAGAAAATGAACGCCGTGTTGCCCGACTAGAGCCCTACAAACAAGAGACTTTATTGACTCAGCTTGTCTCCACCCAGCCTGGCACCCTGACCGGACTCAGCTGGCACCCTGTGGAACCATCTCAGACTGGCGTTGATGATGTTGTTATGCAGGTACAGGCGACAGGACTCAACTTCCGAGACATTCTGATTGCTATGGGTCAGTATCCGGAAATAGCACCCCTGGGCTGTGAGTGTGTTGGCGTTGTCACTACCGTCGGTGCTAACGTGAGTGATTTGGTGCCAGGGCAAACCGTTATGGCCATTGCCGCCAACAGCTTTGCTCAGTCAGTAACGGTGCATCGCGACTTAGTCACTCCGGTGCCCGACAGCATTACCCCCAGCCAGGCCGCCACACTGCCTGTTGCCTTCACTACTGCCTACTACAGTCTCTGTCACTTAGCTAACCTGCAGCCCGGCGAACGCGTGCTCATCCATGCGGCCACTGGCGGAGTGGGGCAAGCCGCCCTACAGATCGCCCAGCAGATCGGCGCTGAGATTTTTGCAACGGCCAGCCCCAGTAAGTGGAGTGCGCTTCAGGCCTTAGGGGTCACCCACATCATGAACTCTCGCACCCTGGACTTTGCTGACAGGATTATGACAGCCACCAACGGGCAGGGAGTAGATGTGGTTTTGAATGCGCTGCCAGGAGAGTTTCGCACCAAAAGCCTGGCTGCTTTAGGTACCCACGGTCGGTTTGTTGACATCGGTAAAGGTGATGGACTCACACCCAAAGAAATCGCCCAGCTGAGACCTGATATTCAGCACTTTACCGTTGACATAGCCGCCCTATGTCCTCAGCAGCCTAAGCGAGTTCAGGCAATGCTGCGCCACATTTCACAGCAGGTGAGTCTAGGGGTATGGACTCACCTGCCCGTAACAGAATTCACTCAAAGCAATGTGGTTCAAGCCTTTCGCACAGTGCAACAGGCTAAGCATGTGGGCAAAGTTGTGGTCACCCACTCTCCAGCCGCCCACGGGAGCTTGAATGAAATTCAGTTTCGAGACGATGCTGTTTATCTGGTCACAGGAGGTCTAGGTGGGTTAGGGCTAACCATAGCCCAGTGGATGGCTAACCATGGAGCCCAGCATATTGCCTTGCTCAGTCGCCGTGAGCCGACAGCCACAGCTCAAGAAACCATCAAGACGCTGGCAGATCAGGGCATCACCGTAACTGTGCTGTCGGTGGATGTCACGGATCGTGCTGCGTTAGAAAGGGCTCTCACTGCGTTAAAAACAGACCCTCGGTTCCCAGGGGGCTTACGGGGGGTAATCCATGCCGCTGGTGTACTAGACGATGGCCTGATGCAGCAGCTGGACTGGTCTCAGTTTGAGCGAGTGCTCGCGCCCAAGGTAGATGGAGCCTGGCACCTGCATACTCTAACCCAAACGACTGAGCTGGACTTTTTTGTTTTATTCTCGTCAGCGGCAGCGTTGCTGGGCTCCCCTGGACAGGCCAACCATGCCGCCGCCAATGCATTTTTAGATGGATTGGCCCGCTATCGTCGCCAGGCTGGGTTACCGGGGCTCAGTATCAACTGGGGTGCCTGGACATCTGTGGGCTCCGCCCTCAAGTACCAGCAGCAGGGCGATCTTAAGCACCTGTCTGGAGTCGACGTGATTACGCCTGAACAGGGACTGGCTAAACTGGAACAGATCTGGGCTACACCAGCGGCTCAAGTGGGTATTGTCCCCATTAATTGGTCGGAATTTCTGACTCAGTCATTGGTGAAAGACCTCCCCTTCTTCCAAAACTTACAACAGAATTTGTCCTCTGATTATTCTGCCACCCTGGACTCTGATCCATCCGCTAATCTCTTTTTGGAGCAACTGCGCAAAACTGCTCCCGAACAGCAACGCCAGTGTCTAGACACCTACGTCTGTCAACAGGTTTGTCAAACCCTGGGCTTCCAACCAGATGAGCTAGATCAACAAACAGGTTTCTTTGACCTAGGTATGGATTCGCTCACTGCTTTGGAGTTAAAGAACAACCTTCAGACAAGTCTAGGCATATCCCTACCAAGCACCCTGATATTTGATTATCCAACAGTGGCGGCTTTGCTCGATTATCTGGCAACACAGCTGTTAGGAGGAGAAATTAGCGGTGATTCTGACAACAGCCAGGATCAGACCCCTTCAGCAGCAGCAGCACTCCCGTCAGGGGACGCACTGGCGGCATTGATGGACGAAAAGCTGGCTGATATTGAGAGCCTGTTGGGGGAGGAAGGTGAATTATGACCCGCAATCAGTCTCCCCACAGCCAGAGTCCTCATAACCAGAACAACGATCAGCGCATGGTCCGTGCTTTGCAAGCCATCGAGAAACTGCAGGCCAAGCTCACGGCGTTAGAAACAGCTCGCACCGAACCGATCGCCATTGTGGGCATGGGCTGCCGGTTCCCAGGGAAGGTCAACAGTCCAGACGCTTTCTGGCAGCTACTGGCAGACGGAACGGATGCCATTGGCCAGGTGCCTGCTGACCGTTGGGATGCCGATGCCTACTATGCCTCTGACCCAACTGATCCTGGCAAGATTGTTACTCGTCAGGGTGGGTTTATTGGTCACTTACAAGATTTTGATGCTGATTTCTTTGGCATCTCTCCTCGGGAGGCTACCAGCATTGACCCACAACAGCGACTGTTATTGGAAGTGAGCTGGGAAGCCATGGAGCATGGTGGCATGGTGCCTGAACAATGGGCCAGCCACCCCGTGGGCGTATTTGTGGGTATTAGCAGTCACGACTATTCGCAACATTTGTCTAAGCGGTCTGAGACCGAGATTGATGCTTATCTTGCTACGGGCAATGCCCATAGTGTAGCGGCTGGGCGACTGTCCTATAGCCTAGGGTTTACGGGACCGAGCTTGGTGGTTGACACCGCCTGTTCGTCGTCTCTGGTGGCCGTACATTTAGCCTGTCAAAGCTTGCGCAATCAGGAATGTGAGGTGGCGTTGGCGGGGGGCGTCAATCGCATTTTGGCTCCAGAATTTAGCATTAATTTCTCCAAGGCTCACATGTTGGCCCCGGACGGTCGCTGCAAGGCATTTGCTGCTGCCGCCGATGGGTTTGCTCGGGGTGAGGGATGTGGTGTTGTTGTGCTCAAGCGACTCGCCGATGCCGTGGCCCAAGGAGACAGCATTTTAGCCGTAGTCCGGGGATCTGCTGTCAATCAAGATGGTCGCAGCAGCGGTTTAACCGTACCCAATGGACCATCGCAACAGTCTGTAATTCGTCAGGCGTTGGCCAGGGCTGGCGTAAAAGCTGAACAGATTAGCTATATCGAGGCTCACGGTACAGGCACATCGCTGGGAGACCCGATTGAAGTAGGTGCCCTAGGGGCGGTTTTTGGTCAGAGCCATTCTCGCCAGCAGCCCCTATACATCGGTTCAGTCAAAACCAATATTGGTCATCTAGAAGCCGCTGCCGGTATGGCTGGCCTGATTAAGGTGGTGTTAGCGATGCAGCATGAGAGGTTGCCAGCCCATCTACATTTTCATCGACCTAGCCCCCACATTGATTGGGATATGCTACCCGTTGAGGTCACAGCCCAGGGTATCCCCTGGACAGATCAAGCACAAAGCCGATGTGCGGGCGTCAGTTCCTTCGGATTTAGCGGCACCAATGCCCATGTTATTGTTGAATCAGTTGCACCAGCTGCAGCTTCGATTAAGCCCAGGGTTGCTGATAGTCCACATTTATTAATGCTGTCAGCAAAAGATCCGGCAGCCCTGAGAGAACTGGCTGGTCGCTATGCTGAAAGGCTGACCCATGCAGATGTAGATCTGTATGATATGTGTTGGAGTGCTTGGGCGCTGCGATCGCACCACCCCCACCGACTCGCCATCATCCCTAAGTCTTCTGCCGATGCCCAAACCCAGCTAAACGAATTCGCCCATGGCCAAGCGGCCCAGGCTATCACGGGCAGAGCAAAACAACGCCCACCCAAAATTGCCTTTCTCTTTACGGGTCAAGGCTCACAGTACATCAACATGGGGCGTCAGCTCTATGAGAGCGAACCCATATTTCAAGAGACTATCGATCACTGTGCTGAGATTTTAGCAACAGAAGACATTAGCCTGTTAACACTGTTGTATCCAGAGTTAGAAATCGAGGGTCAGGCGTCTGAGCCTCAACAATTCTACGACTCATCCCTGAACCAAACTGCCAATACTCAACCTGCCCTCTTTGCCATTGCCTATGCTCTGACTGAACTGTGGAAATCCTGGGGAGTCAAACCGGACGGTGTCCTGGGCCACAGTATTGGCGAATATGCGGCAGCCTGTACGGCTGGTGTGATGGATTGGGACATCGGTCTGCGGCTAATGGCAGTGCGGGGACGGCTGATGCAGACATTGCCAGAGGGTGGCGGAATGGCCGCTGTGATGGCGTCGCCGGAGCAGATTAGTCCTTACTTGGAGGAGGGGGTTGCGATCTCAGCCCAAAACGGTCCCGCCAGTACGGTGCTCTCTGGTCCTCAGGTCGCCCTAAAAAAAGTACTTGAGCAGCTTGAACAACACACTATTCAGACCAAATTACTCAACGTATCCCACGGTTTCCATTCTGCTTTGATGGCCCCTGTCCTTAGGGACTTTGAGGCCGTTGCCCAGAGTATTGCGTACCAGCCACCCGAGATTGAGATAGTGTCTACGGTTACGGGTAAACCGGTCAATGAAGAGATTACCAAAGCCGACTACTGGGTGCGTCACATCCGCCAGCCCGTCAGGTTTTACCAGGGAATAGAAAGTTTAGCCGCTAACAACTATGACATTCTGATCGAGATTGGCCCTAAACCCACACTGATTGCCCTGGGACAGGAATGTTTGCCCAACTGGTCAGGGCATTGGTTACCCAGTCTGCAGCCGAGAGGAGCTGCTGCAGACCGCCAAACCATGCTGTCTAGCCTGGGGCGGCTCTATGCGACAGGGGCTAAAATCACCTGGCCAAGTCAGCCGGGGCAGCGCGTCACGTTACCCACCTATCCCTTCCAAAGACAGCGTTACTGGATTGATATTCGGTCTAGCAAGGCGTTACAGCATCCGCTGTTGGGCAATCGTATCAATCTGGCCCGCACCCCATCTATCTTCTTTGAGAATGAAATTAGTTCTACTGTCGTACCCTTTCTAAAAGACCATCAGGTCTTTGGTGCTACGGTACTACCTGCGGTGGGGTATCTAGAAATGGCCCTGGCGGCTGGCCACAGCGCTGGGGCGGGCGACAGTCTCACGGCGGTTACATTTCAGCAAGCCCTGCTGCTGGATACGCCCCAAACAGTACAGTTAATACTTATCCCTGACAATACCCACTATCGGTTTGAAATTCTCAGTCTGTCTGCGGTCAATCAGTCTGAGGAGAGTCACTGGATACTCCATGCCAGTGGTCGTTTAGTCAGCCAATCTAGCCATGGACTACGCGAACCCAATACGCTCAAAGCACTACAGTCGGTGTGCTCAACCCAGGTATCTGTAAAAGACTGTTATGACCGATTGTCAGCTCAGGGTGTGGAGTACGGAAAGAGTTTTCGTGCGATTCAACAGCTCTGGATAGGTGAAAACCAAGTACTGAGTCGCTTACAGCTGCCCCAGACTTTAGCATCTAACCATGGATACAAGCTGCATCCAGTACTGCTCGATGCCTGTCTCCAAAGTATCGCAGCTGTTTTTATCGACCTACCCAAAACAGACACCTATCTACCCGCAGCGGTGGAGCAGGTATCTATTGCCGATATAACCACATCCGAGCTGTGGAGCCATATTCAGGTCAATCCCCAGGAGCATTATTTATTAGCAGATATTCATCTATGGACAACGACAGGAGACTATTTTGGCTTTTTGAAAGGCCTGAGGTTGCAACCTGCCAGCGTTGAGCGGGTGCTGATGTCCCAGTCCTCGACAGAAAATTTCCTAGATAGCTGGCTCTACACCTTAGATTGGCAGCCCCAGCCATTGCCCCGGCTAACATCCCCCATCGCCATTGCGCAAAAGACTGCCTCCCATTTCTCTCAGGCATTGCTCAAGCGAGACACTCAAACCTATCAGACTCTGCTACCCCAGCTAGAGAGTTTGAGTTTAGACTATGTGATTAAAGCCATCATGGCTCTCAACGGTGAGCAAACCTTGCCACCGGGCGTAGAAGACACAGCCACTCTCATGGACCAGTGGCACATTGTTCCAACTCAACGGCGGCTGTTCCAGCGGCTATGGCCGGTTGTTGCTGATAGCCTGCCTAGCAACAACACAAACTGGCAACAGGTGACCTCGCAGCAGGCGGCATTATTCACCCAGAACCCGGAGGCCAAAGCCGAACTCACCCTAATCCAACGGTGCGGCGAGAATTTAGCTGAAGTTTTGCAGGGGCGCGTTGATCCACTAACGCTGTTGTTCCCATCAGGCGATCTGACGGATTTAACGCATCTGTATCAGTCGTCCCCAGGGGCGCGGTTGATGAATGACCTGGTAAAACAGGCCGTACTAGGTGCGATCGCACCCCTATCTCGTCCCCCCCGCATTCTGGAAATTGGCGGCGGCACCGGCGGCACCACAGCCCATTTATTATCGCATCTAAGTCAGGCAGAGTATGGCTTTACCGATATTTCTCCGTTGTTTTTGGCCAAAGCACAGGAACGGTTTGCCGACTATGGCAACGTGTATTACCAGACCCTAGACATTGAAAAATCTCCTGCTAGCCAAGGGTTTGAAACAAATACCTATGATTTGGTAATTGCATCGAATGTGCTCCATGCAACGGCTGATTTAGACCAGACACTGGAGCATGTGCGATCGCTCTTGGTCCCCGGTGGTCAGCTGGTGCTGTTAGAAAGCACCCAGCCCTTAGTCTGGCTCGATCTTATTTTTGGCATGACCGCAGGCTGGTGGCAGCGCCCGACCCATCCGCTACTGTCAGTCTTACAATGGCAGTCTCGGCTACAGACCGCTGGGTTTGTAGAAGTAGCCACCCTCGCCCCTGAACAAGAGTCAGATGCGCTGGCCCAGTCTGTCATTCTAGGTGCTGCTCCCAAAAAACAAACAACAGGTCTCCTGGTCCTAGCGCCCCCCACCCATCAGCTGGGTATCCCCCTATCAGAGGCGCTCAATGCCCGGTTAGTCTGGCTAGATCAAAACTTTAAACAGGAGAGTTTTTTCACCCATAAGCGGCCTGAAAAAATTATTTACCTGGTGGAAACATCCCATGGAAGCCAGTCCATAGAAACATTTACGCACCAGGCTGTAGAGAACTTACTCCATCTAGTGCAGACATTAGCCGCCACGTCAGGGGCCATGCCTTATCTGACAATTGTTACCCAGGGAAGCGTTGACGGCCTTAGCTCTCCCGAACAAGCCTCGGTTTGGGGTCTGGGCCGGGTCGTAGAGCTAGAATATCCGGCCTTGCACTGTCGTCGGATCGATCTTGATCCGGCAATGGACCTAGAACAGCAGGTCAAGATTCTCCACGATGAGCTACAGACAGAACAATCATCTGAGACCGTAGCTTACCGTCAAAATCAACGGCGCGTAGCTCGATTGGCTCAGGCTGGACCAGACACCGAAACAGCGTCTAGTCTTCACCCACCCTCTGAACCATTCCAGCTCACACTGGCTAGTAAAGGCACTCCCGACAGTCTCCAGATTGTTCCCCTGACTCGGCAGCAACCTGGCCCTGGTGAGGTGGAGATTCAGGTGCAAGCGGCAGGTCTAAACTTTATTGATGTCTTAGATGCCCTGGCGCTGCTGCCCTTTGAGCGAGACTGGCTAGGGGTGGAATGTGCGGGTCAGATTGTGGCCCTAGGAGATGGTGTCAGTGAGTTTCAGATGGGCGATCCGGTTATAGCGCTGGCCCCTGGCAGCTTCCGTCAATATGTGACGATGACAGCAGAGCTGGTGGGACATCGGCCAAACTCCTTTAGTGCCCCAGCCGCTGCAACAATTCCAGCCAACTTTTTGACCGCTGACTATGCGCTGCGACAAATCGCTCAGCTACAGCCGGGAGAGAAAATTTTGATCCATGCAGCGGCTGGGGGTACTGGCATGGCCGCTGTAAAGCTCGCTCAACAGATGGGGGCTGAGGTTTACGCAACGGCTAGCCCGCGTAAATGGGAGGCATTAAGAGACCAAGGTGTTACCCACATCATGAACTCTCGCACCCTAGAGTTTGCCGATGAAATCATGGCCAAGACCAAGGGACAGGGTGTCAACGTCGTCCTCAATGCTCTCTCGGGTGAATTTATCCCAAAAGGACTATCCGTATTAGCCCCCCAGGGACGCTTCTTAGAAATTGGTAAGCGTGATATTTGGACAGCGGCGCAGGTGGCCCAGGCCAGACCAGATACGCAGTACTACATTATTGATCTGATGGCGGTTGCCCGTCGCAGGCCCGAACAGATTCACAGCATGTTGCAACGGTTAAAACAACAGTTTGAAACTGGGCAGATTGCCCCTGTTCCCCATCAGGTCTTTTCTCTTACTGAGGCGATTCAGGCATTTCGCCATATGCAGCAGGCTCAGCACATCGGCAAAATTGTGCTGGACTTTGACATCCAGACATCCCCCATCATTCACCCCGATGGCACCTATCTCATTACCGGGGGTCTGGGGGGATTAGGTCTAGAAACTGCGGCGTGGCTGGTGGAACAGGGAGCCCGGCATCTGGCGCTGCTCAGTCGTCGTTCAACCCCTGATGCTGAAGCAACGGCAGCCATTGAACAGCTACGACAGCAGGGCACAGACGTCCGGCTATTCCAGGCAGATGTGGCCGAACAATCGCAGCTGGCAACAGCGCTGACCCAGATCAAAGCAACTCTCCCGCCCCTAAGGGGTGTCATTCATGGGGCTGGGGTACTGCGTGATGGTGTTCTGCAGCAGCTCACCTGGGAGCAAATGAAACCGGTGCTGGCTCCCAAGGTTTGGGGAGCCTGGAATCTCCACGAGCTTACCCAAGATTTACCTCTAGATCTGTTTGTCTTGTACTCATCGGCAGCCGCGCTTTTGGGCTCTCCCGGCCAGGGCAGTCATGTGGCGGCCAACAGCTGCTTAGATGCCCTGGCCCATCACCGTCATCGGTTAGGGTTACCAGCTTTGAGTATTAATTGGGGTCCCTGGTCTGAGGTGGGTTCTGCGGCCACGGACGCTATTCATCAACAGATGCAGTCACGGGGAGTAGGTGCGATCGCACCTAGCCAAGGCCGACAGGCACTGTCCAAACTCCTGCTCCAAACCCCGTCATCTAACAGCGTATCCCAGGTGGGCGGCATCCCCATTCGCTGGTCCCAGTTACAGCAGCACATCGGCCATGATCCATTCTTTGACAACTTTAGCCAGTCAGTATCTGACCAGTCTCTACCTCTCCCGCGCGCCTCGAGAGAACGCCGATCAGACAGTACGGGTTCGCCCAGCTGGCACACCCAGCTCAGCGCCCTACCCCAACGACAGCGCCTTGGCTTCTTGACCCAGGCCCTCCAAACCGAAGTTGCAAAAGTATTGGGGTTGTCTAACCAGCAACAGCCCGACCCAACCACCAGCTTTTTCGACATGGGGATGGATTCTCTCATGGCGGTGGAGTTAAAAAACCGGCTGGATACCCATCTAGGCACCCCGGTGGCCTCCACCATCATCTTTGAATTTCCCACCATTCATACCTTATCCACCCATTTGGTCGAAATGATCTATACAGCAGAGCCCCCACCCGATCCTGTAGATTCTCTCGATCGAGAACAGGAAGAACCCGAAAGACAGCCAGAGCCGATTCTAGAGCCTCCCTCAGACGTCTCGCCAGACATTGAACAAGAGTTAGCTGCCCTGGAAACCTTACTAAATCGGTCCTGACTACCCCATTGCCCCTGCCCCGCTAATTTGCCCCTACGGCCATGAGTGATTCCTTATAACCTGCCAACAATGCAACGTCTGACCGGGTATTTCGCGCCCTGAGAGAAGCGAGATCGCAACTAGAAGCGATTGAGCAGGCCCGCAATGAACAGGTCGCAATTGTCGGCATGGCTGGACGGGTTCCAGGGGCAGACAGCCTGGATGAATTTTGGGAACTACTGGTCCAAGGACGCTCAGGCATCCGCATGCTATCAGAAGAAGAACTGCTCGAAGCAGGCGTGTCCGAGAGCACCTTTAGTCAACCCAACTATGTGCCCGCCTACGCCAGCTTTACCGACCCCACCCAGTTTGACGCCCGTTTCTTTGGCTATGCCCCCCGCGAAGCAGAACTAATCGATCCCCAGCATCGCGTCTTTCTTGAATGTGCTTGGGCCGCCTTAGAAGATGCAGGCTACGACAGCCAACAATATGACGGCACCATCGGCGTCTATGGTGGAGCTGCCCTCAACAGCTATGTGGTCAATCTCCATGCCAACTCGGCGGTGCGAGACTCCACAGATCCGGTGCAGGCCGTGATCAGTAACGTCATGGGTCTGATGCCCACCCGCGTCTCTTATCACCTGGATCTCAAAGGACCAAGCTGCGGTATTCAAACCGGCTGCTCGACCGCATTAGTGGCCATTCACACCGCTTGCCAAAGTCTCCTCAACCATGACTGTGACATGGCCCTGGGGGGTGGCGTTACCGTCAGCAGCGCCACCCCCCAGGGATACACCTATCAAACCGATAGCATCGCTGCTCCAGATGGAGTGTGCCGAGCCTTTGACGCCCAAGGTCAAGGCACCCTGTTTGGCAATGGCATCGGTCTAGTTGTACTAAAGCGACTCCGGGCAGCCGTGGCCGATGGCGACCACATCTACGCCGTGATCAAAGGGTCCGCCATCAACAACGATGGGGCGGACAAAGTAGGTCTAACCGCCCCCAGCATCTCAGGACAGGCGACGGTCATTCAAGCCGCCATTGACCAAGCAGGCATTGATCCAACCACCATTAGCTATGTAGAAGGCCACGGTACAGGCACCCCCCTGGGTGACCCGATTGAGGTAGCCGCCTTAAATAAAGTCTTCGGCCCAGGATTGGGGCAAGTCCCTAGCAATCACTCAGAACAATTTCGCTGCCCTCTGGGCTCGGTTAAAACTAACCTGGGGCATCTAGATGCCGCTGCTGGAGCTGCCGGACTGATCAAAACAGTGCTGGCCCTCAAGCACAAAGTCTTGCCTCCCAGCCTAAATTTCACCAGCCCCAATCCTCGCATTGATTTTGACCAGGGTCCGTTCTTTGTTAACAACCAGCGCACCGACTGGGTCAGCGAAACAGCCAGACGAGCTGGTGTGAGTTCCTTTGGCATGGGGGGCACCAATGCTCATGTGATTCTAGAAGAAGCACCTGTCGTAGAACCATCAGAGACCTCCAATGAGACTCGTCCCTGGCAGCTAGTCATGGTGTCAGCCAAAACACCCACGGCGCTAGAGAACATGAGGCAACAGTTAGCAACTCACCTACAGGCCCATCCAGAGCTGTCCTTAACCGATGTAGCCTACACCCTACAGATTGGCCGACGCGCCTGGCCCCATCGCTATGTGTGCCTCTGCCAAACAACAGCAGCAGCCATCGATCTGCTAACAGCTACCGAATCGCCGCTACAGCTCTCCGGCCAGGTGGAGCAAGACACACCATCCGTCATATTTATGTTCTCGGGCCAGAGCTCCCAGCACATCAACATGGCCCTCGACTTGTACGAGACAGAACCCATTTTTCGCAAAACCATCAATCAATGTGCCAACCTCTTGGGCGATAGGTTTCCCTTGCTGGAAGCTCTGTATCCTCCCACTCTCTCCCATTCCCCCACTCTCCCGCTCTCCCATACCGCCAACGCCCAACCCACCCTCTTCGCCATTGAATATGCCCTTGCTCAGACCTACCTATCCTGGGGCATTCAACCCCAAGCGGTCATTGGCCACAGCATCGGTGAATATGTAGCCGCTTGCATCGCTGGGATATTCTCTCTAGAAGATGCGCTAGATGTGGTGCTCCAGCGAGGAAAACTAATGCAGGGCTGCCCACCAGGGTCCATGTTATCAGTGTTACAGCCGGTGGATATAGTGCGCTCCCACCTGCCTGCCGACGCTGAAATTGCTGTGATTAACAGTCCCCAGAGCTGTGTAGTGTCTGGTCCTACCAAGGCGATTGAAGACTTTAAAGCGTACTTAGAAGCTCAATCCATTCCCTGTCGCCTATTAGAAACCTCCCACGCATTTCACTCCTCCCTGATGGAGTCTGCCCTAACAGAATTTGGTCAGACTCTCCAGCGGATTTCTCTAAATGCACCACAGATCGAGATTATCTCCAACGTCACGGGCACCTGGTTCACCGATACAGAGGCCACAGATCCAAACTATTGGACAAAGCACTTGCGACAAACAGTCTTGTTTAGCCAGGGGGTGACAGAACTATTACAGTTCAGCCATCCCATCTTTTTAGAACTGGGACCAGGGCACACCCTCACCAAGCTGGTACAACAGCACCTGCCACTGGAGAAGCGTTCCCCACAGGCTGCTATTCAGTCACTGCCCCACCCCCGTGAACAGAAACCTGACACCGTTACGCTTATGACGGCCCTGAGTAAGCTTTGGTTAGCCGGTGTTTCTATCCCATGGGCTAAGTTTTACCAGGGCGAGAAACGGCACCGACTACCCCTACCCACCTATCCCTTCGAACGAGAGTCCTACTGGATTCCTTTAGCAGAAAGCACCGTAGAACAACCGGTTCCTAACCCAGACAAAGCCGCTGACATGGCCGATTGGTTTTATCTGCCGTCCTGGAAGCGTTTACCCATTACCGACCCGTTACCGGCGCGTCTCGACGAATGCTGGCTCGTGTTTGCAGATGATCCCAAGCTGTGGCCGCCCCTAACCAAAATGGCCAACAAGATTATCTGGATCGTACCCGGCTCGAGGTTTGCTATGGAGGGAAATACTTATACGCTCCCACCTCACCAGGCAACAGATTATCAACAGCTGATGGAGAACTTACAGATACCGGCTCAGACCCAGGTGATCTATGGCTGGGGACTGTCCTCCGAT
>ERZ1740065.1761-NODE-1761-length-13208-cov-4.392078_pt1 | contig 13208 bp, 10 predicted proteins | sample MGYA00581738_ERZ1740065 | MGnify/ENA primary metagenome ERZ1740065 (study PRJEB43018, sample SAMN04849749) | marine metagenome | isolation source: floating plastic debris | place: Pacific Ocean | collected 2008-09-01 | study: EMG produced TPA metagenomics... | reverse complement strand
GGGATTGCGGATGCTGCGGTTCCAAACCATAAACAGGTTGGTGCGCTGGGGGATGTCGCGCAGTTCGATAAATTTTACCCGCAGGTCGTAGCCCAACTTGAGGGAGGTGGGAACGATCGAAATCCCAAAGTGATTTTCAACCAGTCGGAAGATCGTATTGGCGTGAACGGTGCGGTGGGAAACGCGGGGCGAAAAACCGCTGTCCTCAAAAATACTCATGACCCGTCCGTAATAAGTGGGGCTGTAGCTGCGCTCGAAAAAAATAAAGGGCTCCTCCCGCAGCTGGGCCAAATCCTCGAATTGGGCCGCTCCGAGGGGGTGATCCAGCGGCAGCACAATCGAAAAGGTCTCTTCGTATACCCTGCGCAACTGTAAACCCTCCGGCACCTCGTTGAGCCGGACAAAACCCACGTCCAGCTTTTGCAAAAGTAAATCTTCTAGTTGCGGATAATTGTCCAACTCCTTGAGCGAAAACTGAATCTGCGGATAGCTGTCGCGAAAACGCAGCAAGAGCTCCGGGATGACCTGCTGCATCGCCGAACCCACGTAGCCAATCCGCACCGTCCCCTTCATTCCCCGATCGATCAAACGCGCATGCTCCACGATGCGCTCAACGTTCTCCAGAAGGGCCTCCATCTCCCCCGTGAGGTAGGCCCCCGCCGGAGTCAACACCACCCGCCGATTGTGCCGCTCAAATAATTGTACCCCCAATCGCTCCTCCATCTGCCGAATCTGTCGACTCAAACCGGGTTGGGAAATGTACAAACGCTCCGCCGCGCGGCGAAAATGCAGCTCCTCCGCCACCGCCAGAAAGTATTGAAAGTGTCGAAATTCGATTTGATTACCAGGAGTTATCATTAGGTGCTTAAAATGGTCTTGTTACGTATCAAATGTAGTCATATTTTGGAACAAACCAGTCATCGCATGTTCAGATACGGAAAAGAGGAACTCGGCATTCAACAAGCCCTCCGCATCGCACGCGGTACCGAACGGGCCGTGCTCACGACTGCCACCCGCCGTCGCATCCACGAATCCGCCGCCACGGTCGCCACCATCGCCCGGGGCGAAGCCGCCGTGTATGGCATCAACACCGGCTTTGGGCCCCTCTGTCATACCATCATCAGCCCCGACCAAACCCGCGAACTCCAACGCAATATCCTCCTGAGCCACAGCGTCGGCGTGGGCGAAGCCCTCAGTCCCGAGCTGACTCGCCTGATGCTGCTACTAAAGGTCCACGCCCTGGCCCAGGGCTATTCTGGTATCGCTCCCGAAGTCTTGGATCGCATTCTGTGGCACCTGGAGCAGGACGTACTGCCGATCGTACCCGAACAGGGCTCCGTGGGGGCCTCCGGCGACCTTGCTCCCCTCTCCCACCTCTTCCTTCCCCTCATCGGCGAAGGAAAAGTTCGCTACCGGAACCAAGTACTGCCCACCGCCCAGGTCTTGCAGCAATTTCAACTGCCTCCCCTCCAGCTCGGCCCCAAAGCCGGACTGGCCCTCATCAACGGGACCCAATTTATCGCCGCCCACGCCATTTTGGTGGTCGACGAAATGTACAACTGCCTGGCCCACGCCGATCTCAATGCCGCACTCATGATCGAGGGCCTCCGGGGTTCCGCCGCCCCCTTCGACGAACGGCTTCACCAAACCCGCCCCCACCCCGGCAACCAACACGTTGCCCAAAACGTCCGCCGCCTCCTGGGTCAATCCCAAATCATGAAGGCGCACGAAAATTGTCAAAAAGTACAAGACCCCTATTCCCTGCGCTGTGTTCCTCAGGTACACGGCGCCTCTCGACAAGCCTGGCTCCAGCTCAAAAATGCCGTCGCAATTGAAATCAACTCCGTCACCGATAATCCCGTGGTCTTTGACCAGGGACTGACCATCAGCGGAGGCAATTTCCACGGCCAACCCCTTGCCCTACCCCTCGATTACGCTTGTTTGGGCGCCTCCGAAATTGGAAACATCTCCGATCGGCGGGCCTACCTCTCTCTGGAAGGCCGCACCGAGGAGGTGCCCAAACTCCTCCTGCGTAACACGGGCGTCCACTCCGGTTTTATGCTCCTACAGTACACCGCCGCAGCCCTCGCCAGCGAAAACAAGGGCCTCTGTTTTCCCGCCAGCGCGGATAGCATCCCCACCTCACTGGGGCAGGAAGACCACGTCAGTATGGGCTCCATCGGCGGCCGCAAAGCCCTACGGGTCTGTCGCAATGTCCTACACATCTTGGCCATCGAGCTCCTCTGCGCCACTCAAGCCCTGGACTTCCAACGCCCGCTCAAAACTTCCCGCCTACTGGAAAAAGCCCACCGGCAAATTCGCGCGGCCATCCCCTTCGCCGAAAAAGATCGCATCATTGCCGAAGATATCCAGAAGGCCCGGGCCCTCATCCAAAGCCGGATCCTCCTTCCCCCCCCACCCCGTCGCCGAAGCGATCGTGGTGCACACTACCATTCTTTTGAAGTCTACTAAAATCTCTCGTCATGATTCCAACCGATACGCAATTTAGCGCGGCCATCCAAACGGGTATTCCCGCGACGCTGCCCGCTGCCCGTCCTATTCCAAATGGTTTTAATCGAGCTCCTCAACGCAAGAAAATTCTAACTGAGGAAGAAAAAATATTGGCAATAAAGAATGCCTTACGCTATTTTCCCAGCGATTGGCATCCCACCCTGGCCCCGGAGTTTGCGGCGGAGCTGGAGACCTACGGTCGCATTTACATGTACCGCTTTCGCCCCAGCTACCCCATGCACGCCCGTCCCATCGCCGCCTATCCGGCGCGTTGTCCGGCGGCGGCCGCCATCATGCTGATGATTCAGAACAACCTCGACCCCGCCGTTGCCCAACACCCCCTTGAACTGATCACCTACGGCGGCAATGGCGCCGTTTTCCAAAACTGGGCGCAATACTTACTCACCATGCGCTACCTCTCCGAAATGACGGACCAACAGACCCTCCACCTCTACTCGGGTCATCCGATGGGACTATTCCCCTCCAGCCCGGAAGCCCCCCGCGTGGTGGTCACCAACGGCATGATGATTCCCAATTACTCGCGCCCCGACGACTGGGAGCGCTTCAACGCCCTGGGGGTGACGCAGTACGGACAGATGACGGCGGGTTCCTACATGTACATCGGCCCCCAGGGCATCGTCCACGGGACCGCCATCACCGTGATGAATGCCTTCCGCAAGACGTTGGCCCCGGGAGATAGCCCGGCGGGCAAAATTTTTCTGACGGCGGGACTGGGCGGCATGAGTGGGGCCCAACCCAAGGCGGGCAATATCGCGGGCTGTATCACGATTTGTGCCGAGGTCAACCAGCAAGCTTCACAGAAGCGCCACGAACAGGGCTGGGTAGACGAATTGATCAGCGATTTGGACGAGTTGGTGGACCGGGTCCGCCGAGCGCAGGTCGACCGCGAGGTGGTTTCGATTGCTTACCAGGGCAATGTGGTGGACGTGTGGGAACGGTTTGCGGAGGAAAACATCTTTGTACAGCTGGGTTCGGATCAGACCTCGCTGCACAATCCCTGGTCGGGAGGCTACTATCCGGCCGGTTTGAGTTACGAGCAAGCCAACGCCCTACTGCGGACGGATCCCGCGGCCTTTCGGGAAAAAGTCCAGGACTCCCTCCGTCGCCACGCCGCCGCCATCAATCGCCATACCGAACGGGGGACCTACTTTTTTGATTACGGCAACGCCTTTTTACTAGAAGCCTCCCGCGCCGGAGCGGCCGTGATGGCCGACAACCAAAACGACTTTCGCTACCCCTCCTACGTCCAGGACATCCTGGGGCCCATGTGCTTTGATTACGGCTTTGGTCCCTTTCGCTGGGTGTGTACCTCGGGTGATCCTGCGGACCTGGACCGGACGGATCAGATCGCAGCCGAAGTGCTGGAGGCCATCAAGGCCCAATCCCCCCCCGAGATCCAACAACAGATGGAAGACAACATTCGCTGGATTCGCGAGGCCAAGGCCAACCGATTGGTGGTTGGCTCACAGGCGCGGATCTTGTACGCCGACGCCGAAGGCCGGATCAAGATCGCCCGGGCTTTTAACCGGGCCATCGCGGCGGGGACGCTGAGTGCCCCGATCGTACTGGGTCGCGATCACCACGACGTAAGCGGTACGGATTCGCCCTATCGCGAGACGAGCAACATCTACGACGGCAGTAAGTTTACCGCCGATATGGCCATCCACAACGTCATCGGAGACAGTTTTCGGGGCGCCACCTGGGTATCGATCCACAATGGTGGCGGGGTTGGATGGGGTGAGGTGATCAACGGAGGTTTTGGTTTGCTGCTGGATGGTAGCAAAAGCGCCGAACAACGCCTGGAGCGCATGCTCTTCTACGACGTCAACAACGGGCTGGCCCGCCGCAGTTGGGCCCGCAACCCCGAAGCCAATTTTACCATTCGCCGGGAGATGGAGCGCAGCCCCGGACTACAAGTAACCCTGCCCAATCTGGTCGACGATCAATTATTGAATCAACTCTTTACCGATTAATATGGAACGTACCCTCCGACTCCTCGGCCCCTTTCGGCAAGTGCTTCCCCTGAGTCGGGTTCCCCTGCGGGGGGCCTGGCGCGACGAACAACTGGAGCTCATCCAGGAAGGTGGTCTGCTGATGAAGGGGGAACGGCTGGAAGCCGTGGGCCCTTTTGATAAACTCTACCGTACGTACCGCAGCGACCAGCTGGAGGTCGTCCGACTGGATGAGCCCCTGGTGGCGCTACCCGGTTTGATTGATGCCCACACCCACCTCTGTTTTGCGGGCAGTCGCGCCCGCGATTTTGCGGCCCGCAACAACGGTAAAAGCTATCTGGAGATCGCCGCGGCGGGCGGAGGCATCTGGAGTACGGTCCAGCACACCCGCAACGCGAGCCAGGCCCAATTGGAAGCCCTGCTGCTACCGCGACTGGAAACCCTGCTGGCCAGTGGCATTACGACGGTGGAGGTCAAGAGTGGCTACGGGCTCCGTGTCGACGAGGAATGTAAAATGCTCCGCGCCATCCAATCGGTGGGCCAAGCCCAGCCCTGTGACGTCCTGGCCACTTGTCTGGCGGCCCACATGGTACCCCGCGATTTTGACGGAACGGAATCGATGTACCTCGACCATTTGCTCGAAGCGCTCGTCCCCCTGGTCCGCAAGGAATCCCTGGCCCAACGCTTTGATATTTTTATCGAAAAAAGCGCCTTTAGCCCAGCCGCCGCGACCGCCTACTTGCGGGCATTGAAAGAGCGGGGCTTTGACCTCTGCGTCCACGGCGATCAATTTACGGTGGGAGGGAGTGCCGTAGCCATTGCTTGTGGGGCGCGGAGTGTGGATCATTTGGAGGTCAGTGGGGAAAAAGAAATCGAGGCCCTGGCGCAATCGACGGTCGTCCCGGTGGCCCTACCGGGGGCTTCCATCGGCTTGGGTTGTGCCTTTACTCCGGCCCGGCGGCTCCTCGATCGAGGAGCCTCTCTGGCCATCGCCAGCGACTGGAATCCGGGCAGTGCGCCACAGGGACAATTGCTCGCCCAAGCCGCCATCCTGAGTTGCTACGAAAAGTTGAGCGCCGCCGAAGTATGGGCGGGGCTGACCTGCCGGGCCGCCGCCGCACTCGGACGGAACGATCGGGGGCGTTTGTCGGAGGGCCTTTTGGCCGATATCGTCGCCTTTCCCACGGCAGATTACCGCGAAATCCTGTACCACCAGGGCAGTATGCAAGCAGCTCGCGTGTGGAAACGCGGACGGGAAGTCAACTTTTCTTCCTGATCCAAAAGCGACTATCATCCAGGTTGCTGCGCCAATTGAAAGCAGCGCCAAAATAAACGCGCTCCCCAGCGGCCAGGTAACATTCCTCGGCTAGGGGAACGATGGTAGGCGGCATCAGACTATCGGTAGAATAAAAAACCACTCCTTCGGTCAACTGTACCAAGCTACTCAGGCGCGCGCAATTGACGGGGCCACTCAGTAGGCATTCCACCTCAATTTCCTTTTCTCCTGACCAGGCGACGACCTGCTGAAAATCCAGTCGTTGAAAAACCTGGCTGCCGCTGTGGATACGGGGAGCCAGTACACCAGTGAACTGCGGAATCGAAGCCCGACAGGTGATGCCTTCGACCCGGTAATCGTAATGTCCCAACTCCACCAGATTGATGATCTCGCTGGGAACGAGCCGTCCTTGCGGGTGCAGCAAATGCTGCCGAGCGTGCGCCATGACCTCGACCTGGGGCTCGTTGATACACCAGATGGACATCATCTCCACCAAGAGGCTGTCAAATTTTTCCGTCGGAAAATAATCCAGCGCATCCAACTCCAGAACTTCAACCCGATCGGAGAGCCCGGCGGCCGCAATATTTTCCCGGGCGATCCGGGCCAACTGGGGATCCCGCTCCACCGCCACGACCCGCCGACAACGCTGCGCAGCGTAGATCGCAAAGAGGCCGGTGCCAGCGCCCAATTCACAGTGCAGGCCATCCTCCATCAGGACACGGTCCAGGGCCTTTTTGATCTGCCCCACCCGTTCGCGGTCCTTGACCATTTCGAGGTGATAGGCCAAGCCAAAATTTCCGATCGCATCGGCGTAGCTGGGGGTATGGTGCTTCAAGCGTGTTTTTGCCATGGTTTAAATCTGCTTGGTTTGTTGTGCGCTAGTGGCGGGGGCTTACTCGGGAATGGGCAGTCGAAAGTTAAACAATTGGAGATCCTCCCGGGCGGAACTGGTCCCCAGGTACAATTCGTAGTCCAACTCCTCCAGCTCCCAGGCCCCGCGCTCCGGGTTGTACCAAGTCAGGTCCTCGTAAGGAATGTACAGTTGTAGCTCCCGTTGCGCTCCCGCCGCCAGCGCTACCTTTTCGAAGGCCCGCAACAGCTTTACCGGACGATCGACCGCGGACCCGGGAAAACCGACGTAGGCCTGGACCACCTCCGCCCCCGCTCGGGCCCCATCATTGCGAACCAGCACCCGAATACCGAGTTGGTGCTCTTCGGGAGTCAGTACTGCCTCGGCGAGCGAAAAAGTCGTGTAGCTCTTGCCAAAACCGAAGGGATAAGCCGCTTCGAGTCCCTTTTTGTCCAGGAGGGTATACCCGTGGTAGTAGCCATAGTCGATCGAGGTGGTGTAGGCTTGAAAGGGAGGATAGTGCGCCGGATCACGGGCGATGCTAAAGGGCAGTTTGCCACTGGGATTGACCGCTCCGTAGAGGATTCTCGCCAGGGCATTGCCCCCTTCCATACCCGCGTACCAGGCGAATAGAACTGCCGGTACTTCCGCCACCCAGCCCGACAGGTCAATGGCGCTGCCACCGACGTAAACGACTACGAGTTGCTCGTTGAGGGGGGCTAGGCCACGGATCAATTCTTCATCGCGCTCCAGTAGTTGGAGTCGAATCCGATCGCCCCCGGTACCCTTACTGCCCACCAGCCGCCCCGCCTCGGCCGAGGCCCGGATGGCTTCCTGATCAAACTGGATGTACTCCCCTTCTTCCTCAAAAGTATACCCCACCACGACGACCACCTGATCGGCCCGCTTCGCCAAACGCTGGGCGGCCGCCAAGTCGGAACCCGTATCGAGCAGTACCTCGTTGCCGCGCTCCGCATGGTACTGCCGCAAACCTTCGTAGGGCGTCACGACGTAAGGAGCGGTGGCATCGCTACTGCCGTGATCGCCGGTATTCTCCAAGTCGGCCAGGGCACCAATGACGGCAATGGTTTTGCCCGACTCAGCGGAAAAGGGCAGGACGGATTCATTTTTGAGCAAAACCATACTTTCCTCCGCCGCCCGACGAGCGAGCTCGACATGGGCGGGCTTTTTGAGTTGAGTCTCGTCGTAGGACTGGATATCCTCGGCGAAGGCGTAGGGCAGTCGCGTTTGGAGACTGCGCAGGACCAGTCGATCAAGCTGCGCCTCGGTGATCGCACCATCGTCCAGCCCCCGTTGGAGGGCATCGTAGGTATAGGCTTGTTGCCAGGGCATTTCGACATCCAAACCCGCCCGGACGCTGGCCACTCCATCGTGGGTACCCGCCACCCAATCCGAGCTGACGAAACCTTCAAAGCCCCACTCCCGACGCAGAATCTGTTCGAGGAGGTATTCGTTTTCGCCGCAGTAGGCTCCGTTTACCTTATTGTAGGCGCTCATGAGGGAGGCGGGCTTGCCCTGCTGGATAACCTTTTTAAAGTGGGGCAGGTACACCTCACGGAGGGTGCGTTCGTCCGCTTTGACGTCGACGACAAAACGGGAATTTTCCAGGCTATTGAGCGCAAAGTGCTTGGGACAGGCCATCACCCGATGCTTTTCCAGCCCCCGTACGGCGGCCAAGCCCAGCTCTCCCAGTAGCCAGGGATCTTCCCCGTAGGTTTCTTGGGCCCGACCCCAGGCTGGATGCCGGAGCAGGTTGATACAGGGCGTCGCCGCGTAATTGGTTTCGTTGGCGCGCATCTCGATGGCGATGGCTTCATTGATCTGCCGCTCCAGATCGGGGTCCCAGCTGGCGCCCCGGGCCATCGCTACGGGGAAGGTGGTGACGCTATTGACACCGGCTTTGAGTACCCGTGCTCCACGAGGACCGTCCGAGAGGACCCAAGGGGGCAGGTGCAGGCGTTCGTTGCCACCGACATAAACGTGGGGAAAACGCTTGCGCGCCAGGACGTTGAGTAGGAACTTGGGGGCCTGGAAAAACTTTTCGCCGTACATCTGATCGACCTTTTCTTCGAAGCTCATCTCGGCCAACAAGAGTTTGGCGAGGGAGTCGAGGTCCGCGGCGGTCTGGACCTCGGGAAAATGTTGGGGGTCCACTCGCAGGGAAAAGGTGGGATACTTGATGCTGCGGTAGGCCACCACGCCCAGTACGACCGCGAGGAATAGGAGCAGAAGGCCCAGGACCTTAAATAAACGGGGGAATATTTTTTTCATCGGCTGCTGTACTTTTGGGTGAATGTGGAACGGCTCGAAAACAAAAATAACCATTCTCCGGTAGCGCCCGCAGTTGGGGACAAAAATTTCGGGTACGCAGCGTTTAAACCTTTAATCAAGGGGCCAAATAGCCCTCTTTTATTGATACGCAAGCCCTTGGCAAATGGCGTACAATTTGTATTTTCCGGCTTTCCTAAACCAAATCTGAATATTATGAGTGAATTAGCAGAAAAATTAGCCAAACTCAAAGCTACTGCCGAAGCCCAACTGCGGGAGGTCGGCGTCAGCGACATCGATCACGATTTGCTGGATACCTTGGTGGATCGCCTCAAACTCATCGTCGACAACAAAGATGCGATTCTCGTATCGGGCAGTGACCCCGCTGAGTTGGAAACGGTACGTCGCAATTTCGTCGTCAAAAAACTGGGGATCAATGACAAGGAGCGTGCGGAAGCCGCCATTCAGGCCGTTGCGCAGCAAATGTCGCCCGTCAAGATGAAAAACCGTGCAGCCTTTTACTATTTGGTACAGAAAAAATTGAGCTAAACCGGATCATTTCCCACTACACGAAGCCAAAAAATAACCCGACCTCTCTACAGAAAGGTCGGGCTTTTTCATTGGTGGCGAATGTGCCGTCAAAAAACGCCCGGAAGCTCGGCTAGATTGGTGAGAATCTCTCAGGGCGAGAGACGGCAGGTAAGTAGCAATGGTTCCTTCTTCACGCAAGTCTTCGCCGAGCTTTCCCAATATTGGCTCCCGAGGTGGTTTTCGTCCAGCGAGGCCGATTCCAGTTGGGAAACCTATGGGTCCGGGCAGTCTTTATAATGACAGCATATAATACTCTTTAAGGTTTTCAAATTTTTTATTCCGGGGCACGATTGCTCGGGCACTCCCAGCAGCGTAACCACTGAGTGGAGTTCCTAGGGGGTACTCCCCCACGTTGATACTTTTTGGTATGATGGTTAGAAAATGGATACGGGTAATGGAGACAAGCGCAGTGAGAAGACTTGGAAAAAGCAGGCCGGGAGATCCGACGGTGGCGCCAATGGCCAGGGAGAGACTGCTGGCCAACGCTAGCGGTAGAACGACCGTACCCACAATCATAGCTACGAGTGGGTTCTCCCAAAAAGGGGAGAAGTCAAAACCGAAACGATTTTTCATAAGTCTTTTTATTGATAGTATCGTTACCTGTACCCTTTTTAAAAGGGACTTGTCATTATAATAGCATTAAGGGTAAAAAGTGGAGCAAGAGGGCTTACTTAAATGTTGTAAATTGCCATGTGACAGTTGGAAATTACTCTTGGTTTTTACTCTCAAGCCTAAATATAATGATTTTATGACAATTTTGATTGCCCCAGACAAGTTTAAAGGTACTTTAACAGCAAAACAAGTGGCGAAAGCAATCCAAAAGGGGATAAAATCGAGCTTTCCCGCCGCAAAATTTTTATTACACCCCCTGGCCGATGGCGGAGATGGCTCCCTGGATATCCTCACTCACCACCTCCCCCTCACCCAAATCGAGCGAACCGTACCGGACCCCCTCGGTCGTCCTCGACGCGCAGCTTATGCCTACCACGGCTCCCAGGCCTTCATCGAGCTGGCCCGAGCGTCGGGCATCATTCACCTCCCCAAGGAGGTGCGCAATCCACTCCAAACCCACATCCTGGGAACCGGCGCCCTGATCGCCGACGCCCTCGACCGCGGCCTGCGCCACATTTACTTATTTCTGGGGGGCAGCTGCACCAACGAGGCGGGGATGGGCATCGCCCACTTCCTGGGCTACCGCCTTTTGGATCGCGAGTGAAAGGTCCTGGCCCCCATCGGAGGCAACTTATCCGCCGTCGATCGCATCGACGACCGCCAACTGCGCTCGCTGGAGGGCGTCCACTTTTACCTATTGTGCGACGTTCAAAATCCGATGTACGGCCCACGGGGAGCCGCCTATACCTACGGCCCGCAAAAAGGGGCCCAAGCCGAGCAGGTCGAAATCCTCGATCGAGGACTGCGTCATTTTGCCCAAAAAATCAGCGATTACAACGGACGACAAGTGGGTGAAGTGCCCGGTGGTGGCGCAGCGGGAGCCATCAGTGCCGGCTTACTGGGCCTACTGCCCGCCGAATTGCGACGGGGCTTTGCCACCATCGCCGAAATTACCCAGCTGGCCCAACAACTGCCCCGTGCCGACTGGGTCATCAGTGGCGAGGGCCGACTGGATGCCTCCTCTTTACAAGGTAAGGTCGTGCAGGGGGTGGCCGACTACTGCCGCGCCGCTCAAAAACCAATGATCGCCCTGGTGGGCTCCAATCAATTGAGTCCCGAGCAATTGCGGGCGCAGGGCATCCGGGCGGCTTACAGTGTCCTGGATCGCGCCCGAGATTTGGAAGATGCCCTACGGCACGGCGCAAGCTATCTGGAAGCCATGGCCGCCGACTGGGCGGAGCGAGAATTGCGGCGGTCTTAGTGCTGGCTGGGCCCGGTACTTTTTCCCCTCGTACGCCACCACCATCCGAGCAGCGAGAGCCCGAAAAGAACCAGGCCAATCCCCAGTGCGTAGGTGAGCGGGCTCGGGGCGGTCGTAAAAATGGGTTCGACCGCGCCAAACTGGACAAAGGCGGCCCAGTAACTGGGGTGCCGACCGTAGCGGTCCGCTCCATTGAGGTAAGCCAGTTTGGCTTCGCGCAGGGCTTGGTCTTTGCGCTGCCCCTCCTTGAGGGCCCGGTAATATTCCACCATGATTTGCGAAGTGGCCCGATCGTCGACCGACCAAAGACTGGTCAGGACGCTGGGACTGCCGGCCAGCATAAAGCTTCGGGCCAGGCTCATCACGCCTTCTCCCTTGCGCAGTTGCCCACTCCCCGTACTACAAGCACTCAGAACCGTCAGATCGGCTTGCAGCCGGAGGCTGTTGAGCTCAAAGGGCGTCAGGTTGTCGTCGCTCAGGTAAATCTTACTGAGGCTGGCGGTCTCTGGATCGACACAGGCGTGGGCGGCAAGGTGTAGGATGCGGTAGCGCTGGGCCTCCTCCCGGAAGGATTAGAGCTGGGCCTCGGCACCGACAATGGCTCGCCACCCAACGGTTTGCTGGATGGCTTGCACCTCCGCGCGGTTGTGTTGGAGATTGTAGAGGTTGTCCGCTTCGCAGCTGCGGTAGGCTACGCTTTCTTCGCCGCCAAAACTCGGGGCGAAGCCGACGAAGACGAGGCTATCGGGCACGCTGCGTAGCTGCTGGCGGAGGGTGGTGTAGAGGGTGGCAGAATAGTGGTAACTCAGGTCGTACTCCTCAAAGAGGTAGGCCAGCTTGCGGGGGCCAAAGTCGACCGGGTCCGGGGGAGCGGGTGCTTGGAGGAGGATTTCGAAGGGGAGCAGACTGAGGATATCGTCGGGTAGGATGATCAGTTGATCGATGTCGGCGTCGCCTATAGGGGCGGGGCCGAACAGGAGTTGGTAGAGCTGGTGGGCGCCGTGGGTAAAGCTTTGGTAATTGGCTTTGAATTGACCACCGCTTGGTCGGCGGCTGATGTCGGCCCGGAGCTGCTGGACCAGGTGGATCAGGCTATCGCTGGGGCCCAGGGAATAGACCCGAAAATCACGGCGGCTGATCCAAAAGGCGTAGCTTTCTTTTTCTCCCACCAAAAACTCTACCATGGCCGTACGGGGTGGTAGCACTTCCGCTTGCAGCTGCGCAATACTGGGGGCGGTATTTTGGTATTTTTTCAGGTAGTAATTGGGATAGTCGCGTTCGTGCTGGGCGTCCCAGGGGCGGTTTTCCTCTTCGTGTTCGTAGAGTTGGTTGCTCCTAGTTTGTAGTGCTTGGGCTTCCGGTTTTTTTGCCGCGATCTTTTGGTCTGCCTCAAGGATTTGCTTTTTAAAGTAGGCCATTTCATCCCGCAGGTCAGCGCCTTGCTCGAGTAATTCAATGGGGATGCCCGCATTTCCCTTGGCCAGTTCCTCCTGTACCAATTCGTGCAGTAGGGTAGCTTTGTTACCTTCGGCGAAGGAAAAAGCCGCTTGAAGAAACTTGGGGGCTTTGGTTTTTTGGTACAAGCGATTTCCAAAATAAATACCTTGCTCAACCAGATCATTAGCCCTTTCCGAAAGTTGTAATTTGGTATCTTCGGAGGAAAAGTCCGTCCGAATCTCGTTGACCAGGGAAATTGCTTGCTGAGCGTTTTCAAAGGCACTGACCAAGCCCTCATCATCGATTTCCCCCGGGCAGTCGGTCCAGATGGCAGCCCGCTCCTCCGTGAGTTCTAGTGCCTCCGTGAGGTTCATGGCTTCTTCTAGGTCGACAACCAAGAGCCCCAGC
>ERZ1740065.1760-NODE-1760-length-13208-cov-12.566411_pt1 | contig 13208 bp, 10 predicted proteins | sample MGYA00581738_ERZ1740065 | MGnify/ENA primary metagenome ERZ1740065 (study PRJEB43018, sample SAMN04849749) | marine metagenome | isolation source: floating plastic debris | place: Pacific Ocean | collected 2008-09-01 | study: EMG produced TPA metagenomics... | reverse complement strand
CCTACCATCACTACCTACACACTACCTACTATCACTACCGACACGCTACCGACACACTACCTACACACTACCGACACACTACCTACACACTACCTACCATCACTAATAACTGCAGCTCCATCTTGTCCTTCATAGATTTCAACCCATTTTCATACTTTTTTGGGCTGAATATGTGCTGTAAAGCGCAGCATCTATGTATGGCTGTACTGCAGGAAAGTCTAGGTTTGACTAAGCTAAGAAAGATTTTCACATTCTGTAGTCGTCCCCATTGTCCCTCACTGTGGCCGAGCCGTGATCAACACTTGAAATCTACGAGCTCTGTGCATTCATGTATCCAATAGTAGAGCAAGTATAGAGAGTATCCATCTGCTAGGATGCTAACGCTTATCCAGTGTTACAAATAGCTGGTGTATCCATCTGTTTAGGTTACTCCGGGATTGGGACAGAGAGAGTTCTGGAGCGTGCCATGGAGTCGTTACGCAAAGAGTCAGAGAGGTGGGTTTATATCTTTGCTCTAATTTTTGACAAACTAAATTTTTGTGAATTGGGTACTTGATATGTTTGTGGGTTTGTTTTAGGTGTGACATATTTACTAATGTACTGGTAGCTCACAGCCTGTGTGGAGGTACTGGCGGTGGGCTGGGCTGTCGAATTCTTGAGGAGGTGAAACAGGAGTACAGCAGTCAGAACTTGATATCGTGTGCTGTGGCTCCGTTTAGCCTTGGAGACTCACCATTACAGCATTACAACGCCGCTCTCTCCCTCACAGCCCTGCAGAAGTAAGGCCTAGTATTCATCATTTGAACGGACAAATGCTATCAACATCACGCGCCGCTACTATTGTCCTGGCCGTAGATTTTGTGACACAGTTTTGCTGTTTCACAATGATGATGTCAAGGCGAACTGTAGCAGTGGGAAGACAGCAGTCAGCTATGATATGATGAACGAATACATAGCGCGATGTGTGGCCGGCCTTAGCCTCCCTACAGACACACTCACCCCTGATCAGTGAGTACTCCTCGCTCTTCTCTTTCCACTCTACTCCCCACTACGCTCCTCTCTCCCTCCCTCATTGCTTCCACTCTACTCCCAACTACACTCCTCTCTCCCTCCCTCCTTCCCTCCTTACTCCCCCAAAAATCCTCACACTCCACCCCCCTCTCCCCCCCCCCCAACTCTTCCACTCAACACCCAACACCACCCCTCCCCCCCCCCCACATTCCCCCCCTTCCCCCCCAAAAATCCTCACACACCGCCCCCCCCCCCCCAGTCCTTACTCCCCCTCGTCCTTACTAGCTTATCTCATCCATGCACCACCTAGCTTGTCTCATCAATGCATACCTAGCTTGTCTCACCAATGAGTCACTGATGTTGTTCCAGTGCGTTCGGTTCTAACTTGGAGTTGTCTGAACTTGTAAGATCGGTATGTCCACAGCCCGATCTGAAGTACCTGGCTGTGAGCCACGTGATGCAGCGTGAGCCCAACCTGAGGAGCCTCGTGTCCGCCGCCATCAGCCATATAAGAACTAGCACAGCTTCCTCCACATATAAGGTAATACCTGCAGCACCACGCCAGTGTGACAATCACAGCAATACGCGTCTGTACAATGGCAATCATGACTACTAGCAACGGTGCTGCTGAGTGATGCTGTACGGATTTGATAGCAACAGAAATGTTAGTGTTTCCTTAAATGTATAACGATATATAACGATAGCGATTCCATGTGAGAAGACAACTCCTATATTAGGTATAACGGGAGTAATTTCTATCGCGCAATCTAATGATAGCTATGATGTGTCGTCGCTATTTTCGCTACGGTTCGACCATCGTTATGGAATCTGGTTCTACAGTAGTTAGTTGTGACATTTGCTATTATTTATGGCCATGATTTGTATCACATGTTCATACTATGATATATTCTTGACTACTTCATACAATTTCTTGACACAGTGAGCTGAAGTCAGCTCTAGTGGCAGCACCGAGTCAGTAATTGGTGTAATCATCAAACTCATATCAAACCCATTTTAAATATCGTGATATCGTTTTCAGATTTACAGCATAATTAATACCAACGGTTTCAGTCACTAAAAATACTTTAAAAATGTGATTCCTGATTCAATTATATTTTTTGAAATTGACCTCCACAGTCTATGGAAATGCGAGTAAAACATACCACAATCAACTCATTTTCAGAGGCTATTCTCTAGTCATGTTCCGTGTATTTGTTTGGAGTTGTCTTCTCAATATACTTATACACCCATGGTATAGCGGTAAGTAAATACATGTAATGATACGATGATTCTAATATTATGCCATACCATATCAAGGCTACTGCAAAACAGGATTATTTTGTGAATTGAGCTATTGGTCGCTAATTCACAGGTAATTTTCACAGGTAATATCAAGTGCTGTCAATTTCATTCTATGAAGTAAACGTTGAAGATCGTACAAATCATAGGATTAAAAATATCTTTTTACTTTAGAGGGGTTGAAACTTCTCGTCGATGGCCATTACACCGCCCTTTTCATTCAGTGAACATATTAGTCACAATAATCTAGGAAGCTGTATCACCCTGTATAATATACAGTCAAATCACAATGTCTTATTACTAATTGAACTGTGTATTCCCATTGTATACTGAACGTGGCAAGTTTATTGATGGAGGGGACAACTCCAAATCATGAGATCTTTCCACCAGCAGATAATTCATGTTGCGGGTATATCAATTCTAGTTCTTATGTAGAATAGTAGTCGAACCGTTACTACCAAGGGAAGTGTCCTCACTCTCACACAGTGTCACAGTTACTCTAGTGCTAGTAATGCGCATTTGGATCTGTCCTGAGTTGCGTTATTGTGATGTCGCCCCCCTGATGTTCTGGACTGGTCACGCTGGGATTACAAACACGCTCCTGTTTACAGGCTGCCTCGCTCTCCAACCTCCTGGTATTCAGAGGCCAACAGCCCAATCTGGTCGATCAGCTCGTGAATATTGAAAAGAAAATGAAGAAAGAATTGAATGCGGTTAGCTGGAATCCGTTCCCAGTCGACGTTTGGCTAGGTAATCCATTACCTCTTACAATCACACTCAGAAGTGTTCAGCAGTTCTTATGATTGAATACATTTTTTCCACAGCCTCCAGTGGACTGCCATTACCACGGTTACGTAATGGCAATAGCTACGATTTAACTCTCGTATCCAACAGCAGCAGCGTGATATCGTTCTGTGAGCGCGTCTACAGGAAATCTCGACGTATGTTCGGATGCGGAGCCTACCTCCACTGGTATTACAAGCACGGTCTCAGTCAGGTAAGGCAATCTCTAGCTGTGACAATGGTCTCAGTTGTGGCCAGTACATTTGACCTACTCTAAACATGAATATTTTAGCAGACAAAACATTATAGCGTTTTGCTCAAATCAGCAAAATTTTTTAATAATAACGCCTAAAATTTTTAGCGATTTCTTTCGAGCTTGTATATAACATAAAGAGCTAAAAAATATAGGGTGCAACTTCAATAGCGTGTTCTTTGAGTCGGTATTGTAGTCGCTATTATACCGTGAGGTCCCTAAAATATTTTGGTTTGCAGTATCTAGCAGTGAACTTTCCTCTATGCATCTAACAATACATTATTCCAGTGACACCACTGCAGAATGCTGTTCTTTAGTTTTTGTAACAAACTACATAGCATTGGATTTATAACACATGGACGTTGGACTCTCACTAGTCGCCTGTAACCCAGCCATTATAAGTGTATATATATACAAACTTTGCGGGACTGAATGAGTGAGAGTTGTTTCCTTTCTCTCCCCAGCCCTGCATAGCTAGTGTTATGCAACCGAGTATAGGGCTCAAATGCCATTGAATTCCATTTGATAAAAATGACCATTTTACATTGTAGGATTATTTCGATGAATGTTTCCAGACTTTGGAGGATTTGGTACAGAGCTACAGTGAAGCTGTGCGATGACAGAAAATACTGTTATTAATGTGATACGGTGTGATATTGACTCGTTGATCCGTTGTTATTTATATTTATGGTACTACTAGACCACAGACTTATTTGCTAGTAAATAGATGGAATAATTATTTATTAAGTAACTATAAATGTAAAATATGTGATACCCAGTTGTTACTCCATATCGATTTGTTCGAAATAGTCATCGTGTTGATTCCGTAGCACCTGTGAATGAAATAATAGATATAAGAATCAACTCTGATTTTCACATCTGCTCTGTCCTCGGCTGTGTCTACATACCTCGTTGCCCCAGCTAGTAAAGTCAGCTGTCAGATTTCTAGCGAACAGCTCCAGGCATCTCGGCTGGTCAGGAAGGTACATATTTACTGCGTCTGAGGAAGTTTTGTAATAGTAAATAGTAGGAAATCTTGGGTCACAACGATTTACCTGATTTCACATGGTGAGTACAAACCTTTCAGCGGTGGCTTAGACGAATGAATGAGAGATGGTGTGGATACAAAAACTCTGCTTGCACTGATGTTCTTGAAGCAGCTCACATCCTTCCTGGTTGCTATAACAACGGCTTCATAAGGCTTTTTCCCAGACCTGTACAATGGGGTTACAAGTTCTCCGCTCAGTGTCACCTGTGATGACAGAAGAAAGGCTTGTTTGTTCCACTCAAGACAGCTATGTACTATAGAACCAAAATTTTAACAAAAATGTTAGCATTTCCTTCAAAATCATCATGAAATAAAATGATAGCGATCGCATAAATGAGAAGACAATTCCTATATATGTTATAATGGGCATAATTTCTATAGCGAATTCCAATGATAGCAATAATTTGTTGTCGCTAATTTTGTGGCAGTTAGACCGTCGCTACCAAATCCGGTTCTACACTATTTGTGACAACTATACCTATTTTTGGTACTTTTTTCTGGCTGAAGTTACTGTGAAATAGATGGCTATCATTGGCATCTTACCAATCATTGGCATTAAGGTCTGTTATAATTTCACTTTCAATGTTTCACGTACTAATGTATACAAGGCCTGACATAACCTCACTATCACACTACACTATCACACTACACAGTTCGCGGAGTACATGAGATAAGTGTGTAGTAAGATCACCATTCTTGTCGACCGGATTTGATCCAAAGACTGTTGAATCAGGCTCACATCACTTATTACAAATTGTTTACAGGCAGTGAAACAATCAACCATTCAGGACTTTCATAATGAGCTACACTCGTGTACAAGGAGATAGGAAACTGCTCACCTTGCACCAATACCAGATTGAGGCGAAGTGGAGTTTCCACCGAGGTAGCAGATGGTCTTTGAGGTACTGCTGGTGTGATTCCTTGTTGGTGACCCAGACAGCCACCACAGCATCCGGAGAGGAGAGCTGATCCACTGGCAACTCGAGCAGCTCTTCATTAGTAAACATCGAATAACTAAATACAAAACGTAAATATTAGAGAAACCGCTTCACGACGTCATGCAGAGTACTAGTGCACTCACGTATACTTCCTCTTTACGGATTTATTTTGCCACGGTGGGTCTACGACAATGAAGTCAAACTTATCACGGGTTGTTTCGGCATACTGTTTTAATTTGGGCAGGCCAGACATGAGGAAGTTTGACCTCGCAGGCAGTATGAACGTCTCATTCTTGATGGTCATCCTGAGATTACACAGGGTGCTATTTCGATATAGTGTGTGCACTGGAGCAGCTGGACATGAATCAACACCTACAGTAGTAAACAACAACTATTGCTTGGTGATGCCTTGATGTACATTCAACATCATACTGTAGAAAGAGAAATAATATAGTGCGTTTATTGGAGTTGTCCTCTCCATGAGGTTCAGAGTAGTGACTTGGATGGTATGAGCAGACAGGAGATCGATTTTGAAGATTTAATTCATTTTTAAAACAAGCTCCTACTTCGTATTACAGTTGTGTTTGCACCTCCTGCATTATCACTACAGCATTGCAATGGTATTATACCGTACAACCGGATCTGATAGCGCCGGTCTAACGTCAGGGAAAACAGCGGCAAAAAAATATCGCTATTGTTGGATTTTGCTATAGAAATTACGCTATTATACCTTACATAGGAGTTGCCTTTTCATTCATTGGATCACTTTCATCTTTATTCTTGACGATTTTGAAGGAAACGGTAAAATTTCTGTTGCTATCAAATTCGGTTCTACAGTAATTTAATTTTACCTGACAAGCTCTCATAGTAAGTGCTCATAGTCAGGCTTATGAATGAACAGCAAATCACACAATCAGATGATTATACTCCAAAGTGACATCACGGTACAGGCAGGGCTTTGCTGAATGAAAATTAGAAAAATAAAAACCACCAGTGTTGAGTGATCTACGCATTGATTGCAAGGTTCATGAGCAACAAGCCTGGCGGAGAGAGTTGTTGGTTGATGTAAGAATCATGTCATAGTCGAGTTATATGGAAAGTTATATGGATGTTGAACTGGTAGACTATGTAGTGTAATGGAGCCGAGAGTCTTGTAACGTTGGTAACAAATCAACATGTACCTTCTTACGGAAGATCCTTTCAATATAAGCCTTCCGCCACAGTATGCGAGTGAGCTTGTGCTCGCTGGACGTTAGGCACCAGCAGTTGACGCTGCTGTTTCCCGCCTCAGTCAGTTCATACTGCACTTCGCCATGCTGATCGGTCTCCATCTGTCCTATCGATTCAGATTTAATACAGTGCTGACGGATCTCAGCAATCACCTGCTTGAGCACTTCAACTTCTGCAGCCATTTTCTTATGCCCAAAGTTTTCAATTTGGCGTTGGAATTTTCCATGCAGGCGGTTATACAGCCGAAGATCCTGTCTGTTCCACCAGTCCACCGCAGTCATTGCTTCCTTAGCTGACTGTACGCCAGACTCCTTATGCGATATTTTGTTCACTTCAAACACTGCGACATCTTCATATGACCAGTTCAGAGTGTGCCGCAGGAGAACCAGCGATTCGTGCATATACTCCTGTAGCATGACTACATCGAATCTAGAATGAACGTGTTCAACTAATGCCTCAACAGCGTCATCAGCATCCATCTCAGATACTTCCAATCCAAAATCGTACAGCATTAGATTCCTAAAGGGTACATTATTTATAGTATCAATAGCCAACTTCATCTTCGCAAAACTTCTAGTGTAGTTCTCCCACGTTCCAAATACATTCTTCCACTCAAAGTATTCGAAGGCAGAATGGATCAGTGAACGAGGATGTCTCAGAATAGTGATGTACGTCGCATTAGGAGAGAGACTAGATGCAACTTCCTGTTTATTGTATCGCAGATGATGCATCATCATGTCCAGAGGTATACTATCGCGGTTATATAGACAGGAACGGTCAAACCTTGCCCAATAACACAGCCTCGCCCAGTCCCATCTACCGATAGCCACGCTGTAGTTGCTGATGAGTGCCTGACGCAGGAATATATTCTGAACAGCGGAACTTGCCGTCTTGTGAGTCTTCATGAAGAATATCGATCGCGTCAGTAGGGACCGTGATGACGGTAAGTTCCATGGCAGTGTCAGGGTGGCTGGCTGGTGTTGTCGGTATATGACAAGTAGACACAGCACGAGTAGAGAGACTGTGAACAGCGGCAGGTATACGCGGCGGAGGGTCATAATTGTCTAACTGAAGAATGCATGCTCAGTTTTGATTAGAAGCAGTACCACTATAATTACGACTAGTCTACTCCTTTGAGCCTCAGGCAAAGTGCGTGAAGGGATTACCGCTTGTGGTGACCCTGACATAGGTTGGTGATATCACAAGAAATCAGACCAACTAGAAGCCAAAACTATACGTCATATATGCCACTAAGAGTCTACAATACGAGCATATCTTAATCTGTTTTATACAAAGTGTGTTAGCTCCAATGGCTTGCTTCATAGTGGCGCAGTCACAAAGCAGCACAGATCTGTGCTCAGTTATCCTTGAACTTTTTCTCATGCTCAACAAACCACTAGTTGCCAGGGCCACTACCCCATACTGGACCTGGACGCTGAATGTACCGTGACGTAATGAAACCAACTGTTAACACTATAATATCACTCAAAATAACCACAGAAAGTCACCGTGACTATGTGACTACTGATAACCATACTATTATTGTGACGCAACTTTTGTATTTCATACAAAGCGAATTCCATTGCTATGCCACAAACTCATGCGGAGTTGTCCCACCATGACTAAGTATATGCTGCAGATGGAAGTGAAGTGGGCGTAGTGGTACAGCTGACGTATTTCCCTCACAATACGCAGACAATGATCACAACATAAGAGTTTTCACGTATACACCTATGCACAGACTGACATGTTCACATGGCTACTAATTCGTGGTGAGATAACTCCAACTCCGCTCTGATTGCTTCACCTACTGTAAACCTTACTACACATGTGAGGAAGTGAACAGTGTAATGTGCCATGATTAGCCGAAGTTTTTCGAGAGTACAGTTCTAGTCAAGGTCTGGCAGATATGGCATCTTCACATACTTGTTGTTGTACGGTCGCACTTACTTGCTTGATCGTGAAATATCACAGTTGGCAGGTTGTCAGGGGCTGCAGTGTCCTGAGTCAAGTTCAGCAGCATGTCATGACATCCCTTGGCCTCCATTAATGCCCTGGCAGTCATATTGTTGTCATCACACCTCATCTCGTGGTGAAAGAATCCTCGCTCTTTAGCCAATCTCATAGCGTCAGTGAATATTCCATCTATCATGGTGTCAAGCTCTGTATCAGCACCCTACAATGTGGGCATTACTTTCTCAGTTCCATTATCTATTTATTAACTATACCGAGTTTAGATTTACCTGAACAAGTTTCCTCTTCCTTCGCTTCCTAACACCGCTCTCTAGTGCTGCTTTCTCAGCGAGGAACTCTGAATTCATTTTGAACACAGCCTCGATATTGAACACACAATCCGCAATACGATATGATCGACAATTTTGAGACTTCTGATGGAGTTCATGCTGGCCTAGGAGACAAAAATGTACCGAATAAATATCGCAGACAAAGTAAGACCGTTTTATCGGTTGAGAAATGTTGGTTGTGTACTTACACAGCAGCTTCCGATGCTGCGGAAGAATCAAGAAACTCTTGTGAGTCAGTTCATATGACATAAAATCTGATTTTAGTTTGGGTTTAGGTCTCTCTTTTATCGTATCGTAGCTGCTACAACAGAGATAACGATGTGCTCCTACCGATATGCTATTTTTGAAGTAGCACAGAAATAACAAATAAATAATATGCATCACCAACCGTGTCTGTTCCATCATTCACAGGCTGCGGGCAAACATGCATGCTGCAACATAAGGTAAGTGCATATTCTTTGGTCAAACATACCAGGCCCAATCTGTGTCAGACTTTTAAAGAAACGCCATCGAGTTTTTGTTCAGTCAACAGAAACAGAAACTACTACCGTACTGGCCTAGCACGTGCACAGTGATGACGTTAGTTATTTACCGTACAACAAGGTATATTCGTGAGAAACTATTTCACTATTCGGCAATATACTAGTATCCATCAATATTTACATTCTATTTAAAATAATTGCATTCAGATTTATAAATGATAGAAAGATTGTAATTGATTGTTCCCTGTCATGCGAGAGCTTTTGGTTTCATACCTTTTACTCAACAAAGTCAAAGATTACGGAACTTACAGTAAATTCCCATTTCGCGCATGTTATAGTCCAAATAGATAGACACTTGGGGATTTCCTATCAGGAGCTACAACCGTTTTTCATGATGAGTGTTTTTCAGACCAAAATATGACCTTCATTTGTTCACCTTTGACAGCATGCGTACAGCTGCTGCAGCATAGAAACCTGTTGCTTGCAAGAGTAAGCATCAGCATTCGACAAATTCTTCTTTTAGTAGTAAAGACGCGACGAAAGAAAATGGCTAGTTATTACATTGGAGTCGATGTGGGAACTACCAGTGTCAGAGCATGTACAATGCTTCTCCAAAACTGGAATGTGCGCGTGATCGATACATCTACTCGTGAGATAGAGATCTGGAACGAGCTACCTGATCACTATGAACAATCTAGCGATGATATTTGGGCAGCAGTAGTCACCTGTGTTAAGAATGTAATTGCTGCAAGTAAGCTGACACCGAGCGACGTGGGAGGAATTGGGTTTGATGCAACCTGCTCGTTGGTTGCTTTGGATACCAAAGATTCTCCAATTTCTGTTTCACTGTCTAAAGAGAGGGCAAGGTATTGCTTACGTTTGAATAATGCTGTTAACTTGTACCTCCCTCTACTCAACACTCAAAAGAGGTTGCTTGTTCTGCTCTTATGGTATCTGTTTTTCCCTCACAGGAATATAATTATGTGGATGGATCACAGAGCTGGTCAACAGATGGAAGAGATCAACGCGACTGGTCATTACCTATTGAACTACATTGGTGGCAAAGTTTCGATTGAGATGGAGATGCCAAAGATTCTCTGGTTGAAGCAGGTAAGAGTGAAGATGGCCCGGTTACCCCTGTAACAATATTGCTATATTCACCAGTGTTGCAGAATCTGAGTGACACATGGGATGGTGTGGGTGCACTGATGGACCTGCCTGACTTCCTAACACACAAGGCCACTTCTTCCAACAGCCGGTCAGTCTGATATTTAAAATGGCTCATTAGCACTTCCATTTTAGCAATTTTTCACATTAATCTGCTGCTGATTTCAGTTCAAGCTCAACATAATTTTCTGTTCATAGTTGAAGCAGCATGTGTTATCATGATCATGACCACGATGAGATGTCTATAGTTTCTTACTACACTCAGTGTCACATGTTTAGTAGCACTATGTACTAGGCCATGAATGACTGGCTTCCAAACACTCCGAAATATCATCTGTTGAATGAACTCAGCATCTGTGATCGATTTAGCTCATTGGAGTCAATTTGTGACACCCTATCGTGATTACTGCAGAGATTTGTGTGCTGCCATGCTCCTATGTTGATCTTGTATTTAGGAACGCTCTTTGTTGAATACTGTAAATTGTCAACTGGAAATATTTTTGGATGAGGGATTAGGCCGCTTATGTGTATCTCGATCACTTCCTATAGTCCAGTTTCATGACACTATCGCCATATAACGACAAGGGATTATCAGCTATTGTACCCTACTCCCAATGGGAATACCGTATCAGATGGTACCTGAAGGCGTGTCTTGTATCGGAGCTGTGTGTAGATCCAGGTCCGTTTCTAGACTTGGTGCGTTTGTACTGAGACAGGTCGCTCTGCTCGCTGGTGTGTAAGATGATGTACGACGCTAGTGAGGGAGATATGACCAATCACAGCTGGAGTGAGGAATTGCTGTCGAGTATCGGGCTAGCGGAGCTCGCTGACTCAGGCTACGGCGTCATAGGCAGCCAGGTATTAGCACCTGGTCAGGTGAGTCACTCTTCAAACTCCACCACCTCATCATTTATTGTCTGCCCTTTCATTCATTCATTCATTCATTTCTTCATTCATTCATCTTTCTTTCTACCCGTCTGCCTTCTCCCCATATCACCCACCCCTCTCTCCCTATTTCTTACTGTATATATTTTTTTCTTGAGGCCTAAACTATAACATTTTTGAATGATAGAGATAATGTAGCGCTTGATATGATGACAAAATAGAATGAGCGAAGAGAGGATGAATCCAAATACCGTAAACCCAAATATTTTAGCAGACTAAATATTATAGCGTTTTGCTCAAATCAGCAGTATTTGTAATAATAACGCCTAGAATTTTTAGTGATTTCCTAAATTTAGTTTTTGTATAGCATAAAGAGCTACCAAACAGATAGCGTTCAATAGCAGTTTTTTTCTTCCAGTCGCTATTATTATTGTGAGGTCGCTAAAATATTTGGGTTTACAGTAACTACTGCCGATGTCTTGAGGATTTTGCTGAGCAGCTTAATTATAAGTGCTATGAATAGAAAAACATTATGCTATCTCTCCCCATCTATCTTTTTCAAAGTAAACTAAAAAAAATAGCAGTTCGTTCCAAATTATGTATGAGAAGATAACTCCAAGCTGCTGTCAGTGTCTTCTGCTGTGGCTGCGAGTACGTTAGTTCTTGGGTACGGTAACTCTCGATATGTTAATTCTTGGGTATGTTATTCAGGCTGTCAGTAATGGTCTGAGTGAAAAAGCAGCTGAAGAATTTGGGCTAAACGCTGGTACACCTGTCGGCGCCTCGTTAATTGATGCTCATGCTGGAGGTACTTTGATAATGTTCATTCCTACCGCCAGCTGCTTGTAGTCTGAGAATGAGTTGTGTAGTCTGAGAATGAACTGTGTAGTCTGAGAATGAATTGTGTAGTCTGAGAATGAATCTTGTAGTCTGAGAATGAATCGTGAAGTCTGAGAATAAATCATGCTCAGCTATTAGTAAGAGCAGGCGAACAGAGATAGATTATCATAGTACAAATCTACCTGCGTCAATGCTGTCCCTGCAAATCTTCATATTGGGGCTGGTGAGAATGAAAGTGCCTTATGCCAGAAATTCCCACTGGAACTTTGCATGAGAAAGAATACTAATCAGACGACAGTGCTTCACTGATTCTTACATAAAAGTGCATTATATTACATTGTAGTACATGATAGTACTTGTCAATGCATGATATTACATGACAGTACTTGCTAGTGCATGATAAGTACTTGCCGATTTGTGAGATCTCTGAGCCTTCCATTAACTGTTCAGTGTTATTTCATGGATTCGGTGATGAACTCTGTTATAGCTGTTGGAATGCTTGTGAGCAAACCATCGACACTGGAGATGAGTTATCCGATATCAAACAAGCTGGGACTGATCTGTGGAACATCAAACTGCTTCATGATTGTCAGCGAGCAGCCGATATTCATTCCAGGTGTCTGGGGTCCTTACTACTCAGCACTGGTACCCGGTAAGTCATAGGGTAAGTCATAGGGCAAGTCATAGGGTAAGTCATAGGGTAAGTCGTAGGGTAAGTCGTAGAAATATTCATACCTTCATACACCGCACCCGTGGATATCTGAGCTATTGAGCTTTACCCCACATAATATTTGGAGTTATCAACCCTTACATCAAGTACGCTTATTACGTATGACGACGCAATAAAGTACAATAATTCAACGGGATATGAGTCTTGTGTGGGACTAGTACTACCAATACTGCTAGTACTACCGATACTGCTAGTACTACCGATACTGCTAGTACTACCGATACTGCTAGTACTACCGA
>ERZ1740065.1759-NODE-1759-length-13209-cov-11.621180_pt1 | contig 13209 bp, 16 predicted proteins | sample MGYA00581738_ERZ1740065 | MGnify/ENA primary metagenome ERZ1740065 (study PRJEB43018, sample SAMN04849749) | marine metagenome | isolation source: floating plastic debris | place: Pacific Ocean | collected 2008-09-01 | study: EMG produced TPA metagenomics... | reverse complement strand
AGGTGGAGACCTGCAGGTGGAGACCTGCAGGTGGAGACCTGCAGGTGGAGACCTGCAGGTGGAGACCTGTAGGTGGAGACCTGTTGGTTGTGGTCTGGGGGTTGAGACCTGTGGGTTGGGGCCTGTTGGTTGAGGTCTGGGGGTTGAGGTCTGTGGGGTTGAGACCTGTGGGTTGAGACCTGTCGGTGTGCTATTTTAGATTGGAGGCTCTAGTGGTGGTTTCTGAACCATTTCTAACCGGTTTACATCTGGAGCGACGAGATGATGACCTACTAGACAGGCTGAACCACAAGGCTACTACTTGCATGATGGCTCTACTCATATTTGTGCAGACATTTTATCAGGTCAGTACAAGGTGCTATAGTTTTGCTCTGCAATTTGTGAGATACATTTTTGATCTGTTGCTTTACTTCAGATATATGTGGACAAGTCTATCCACTGCTGGAGCCCAGCAGAGTTTGAAGACAGCTGGATAGACTACACCAACGCCTACTGTTGGGTGCGCAATACATATTACCTGCCCCCAGCTACCACAAACGTCTTACAGGCGAACGAACCCACTCGGAGGAGCATAACTTATTACCAGTGGGTCTGTATCACCAGCTGAACCGTCAGGGTATATGACAAACTCTGATATATATAATTCTAATAATGATTAACACAATGTAGGTACCTTATATACTGTGCTATCTGGGAGTACTGTCTTACCTGCCTGCACTCTGCTGGTACAGCTTTGGCTCTAGGATGTCTGGATTCAGTGTTCATGAAATAGTAAGTTACGTTTGACGAATGATGTGCCAATGATGCTAACTTTTGGACTGATTTTCACTTATTGCATCAGGTTTCCTTGGTAACGCTACCAAAAGTGGCCCTAAACCCACATGTCCGTGACAAGAGAGCAGGGAAGATAGCCTCACATATCGACAGGGCGCTGGCAATATCACATTTCAGACGGCAATATGAGAGAGGGTACAGCGCTTTGGCCTCCTCTAATCATACACCAACTCTGACGTAATGTTGTGAGAACTGTACAGACGTGTGGTTGCAGGTGGAACCTGCTGCCGAGTAAAGGTTCAATGCTGCTAATCTGGATAGTAACCAAAGTTCTCTACATCCTTGCCAGCGCTCTACAGATCTACTCCTGCAGCTTGTTTCTTGGTGATGAGTTTCTCACTTACGGCTATAACGTCTTAAAAGAGCTGATGTCAGCTGACGTAGAGACGCGTAGTCAGATGTTCCCTTCTACTACTCTTTGTGACTTCCGAGTGAGGGACATCGGCGATACGAAGCCCTACACTGTCCAATGCCATCTACCGATCAACGTATTCAACTCGAGAATATTCCTAGTTGTCTGGATATGGCTGTTAGTCATGGCTGTCATCAACACTGTCGGTTTCATCACGGGTCTAACCAGGTTCTTACCGTATAAGAGATATCACTTCATAAAGAATATCCTCCAATCGTCTGGCAAGTACCAAGGATCGGAAGAGAGGGAAAGATTGGCAGACTTTGTCTATTTTTACCTTGGAATCGATGGATTTATTGCCATCTACTACGTGCTTCGAAACGCAAACGCCATCGCTGGCATAGACATCGTGACTAAACTCTGGCTGCTGTACAAAAGTGATGATGATAAAACAACTCCCTATTTGTCAAAAGCAGCTGATTCTCCGAACAGCGTCCGGTTTAGGATGAAAGATGTCGAAATGGCAACGGATAAGCGAGCAGCGGAAAAATCATAACAAAGTATATTGATACATTGCTAGCAGCCGATGGAGAGAATAAGAGCGTGAGCGGGCCTGAGATGGACATTATGACTCCGTATTGCAAAAAGGGTATAAATCAACGAGATAACTTATAAAACGTCAAACTATCTGTGAGCAAATGAGATAGCACAGGGTCTGCAAAATATAAGGGCAAATCTACAAACAATTGTTCTAAAAGTACTATGAGGCGAGGCTGGGCGGGTCAGGGCGGGGTTAGGCGCAACTACTTGGCATTCCGTTTGACTTGGGCTGCTCATCCAGGTACCAGTCATCGAGATCGGTGGAATCTGACAGGGAAACACAGAGTTAATGGCTGCATAGCCACACCGGCAGTATTAGAGAGAGAGACCTTGACCTACCACTGTGTACTGAGTCCCGCACTCTGATGGAGGTCCCAATTTCATCTGCCGTTACCCCATCCTGCCTTCTCACATGCTGTAACGGATTACAAACTCGTCACTTTACACCTGGTGAGACAAAGATAATATGTCCGAAGATGGACAATATACCTTAGCCGAGCCGAGGTCCGTGATGGCGGTGAGGATCTGACGCCTTGACTCTTCTTGCGCAATACCGAGCTCGCAGAGATCCGTCTCATCCAGCATCAGAAATGCTTCCATATCTATCTCCTCCTTCTCAAAGATAGGCTGATATTTCTCTAATGACAGATCCTTCAATATGGTGCCTAGAAACTCAGTTAAGCGTACAGTTATTGAATACAGTGTGAAAAATAAAACGAGTAAAGAAGGTCCTCAGCTTAGTGATATATGGGATAGATGAACGTATAGATGCAAGTTGTAGAGGTGAAGGTTGAGGGGTCACTGACCGATATCGTTGTTATCCGCCTCGTATTCCGCCTCCAGTTCATGGATCACACCCTGACTGGAGGATGAGAGAGACAGGAACTCGGCGTTACCCGAGCTCGTGCCCGAGTCACTCAACGACTACAGATCAGAGTAATGCATAGGTCAGATATAGGTCACAAGGTCAGATATAGGTCACAGGGTCAGGTATAGTGTTGCACAAAGCTACAAGTCAGCAGATCTTCCTACCTTGCTTCTGTTTCCTACGTGAGATAGAGAGGTAGTGAGAGATGAGCTGGCATTGGATGTCAACTTCTGTTTTCCAGTTTGTCTTTGGTTCCTCTTAGCGCTCGAGTTAGAAGAACTGTTCGGTGAGAAGCTGAATGGCGAGTGAAGGCGGGGCAGAGATGAGTGCCGACTGGTGGGGTTCAGCAGGAAACTGGGTGGTTTGATTGAAGGTATGTCCAAATCGACGGCCCTCCCTACAATCATACAATACGATAGTACTGACTGACTGAATGGAGAACAGGAAACAGCCAAGTCTTACTGTGAAATCGGTCCACATTGCCAGGAGTCAGGGTGCTAGACGTTGCACTGCTACCACTAGTAGGGGCAGAGAATACGGCACTGATACTGCTGGCGCCACCTGAGGAACTTGGGCTAGGGCTGCCATAAGTGGCTCTGCTGTCGTACTGTGAGGTAAATAAGCCATCGCGAGCTCGCACGCTGGTGGGCCGGATCATTGGATGTTTGCGATTCTACAGCAGAGATGAGCGTGTGATAGTGTGGATATGCAGACTGTAGCAGAGCTCTGGATTGTCAGACATACGACGGTGAGATCGAGCGTGGATTGAGACTTCTGATTTGTCGGTATGGCCCACGTCTCGGCCGCCAGGTCAAAACTGGGTTGAGGTAGGAAAGGAGGGATGACTGGTTTGAGCGTCTCGCCACTGACAGCACCACCGCCGCCGAGTCCGAGAGGCATCGTGGCAGTGGAATAGGGTGTCATGCTGTTCTGTAATACAAACACACAATATATACAGCCTCATAGAGTGGGGCAGTGGGAGAGGGGGAGTGGGGGAGGAAGGAGAACGGGAGAGAGTGAAAGAGGGAGTAGCGAGGTAGGGAAGAAGGACAAGGGGAGAGGAGAGGAAAGGGAAGAGGAGGGGAGAGGAGAGGAAGGAGAAGAGGGAGGGAGAGGAGGAAGGGATAGAAAGGGGGTAGATGGAGAGGGAGATGAGGCAGAGAGAACAGAGAGGGAGATGAGGGGTAGACAGAGAGAGGTGGGGGAGGGAGAGCGAGAGGGGGAAGGGATAGAGGGATTGGAGATAGGGAGGGAGAGGAAAGGGAGAAAGAACAGGAAGGGGAGGAGGGGTAGGAAGGGAGAGGGTGAGACTAATCATACCAATAACTCACAAGGTGGTAGAGGGATGCACTTTTCTTCTTGTCAAGTAGAGACAGTGAAGTGCCGTGAGTGACATTGGTCGCACTGGTACCCGATAGGTCCATCGTTGATGAACTACCAGCTCTACTGAAGCTGCTCCTCACTTTCTACAAATGGAAAATATTGTGAATCCGTCAAAACAAGCTAAGTTGAGTGCCTGTGCCGATTCCTTCACAAGATAGTTTTACTCTACTTTCATCATCTTGTGTGTGTTTACACGTTGGAGGATAAGTTTCATGCTAGTGCTTTAGCACCTCAAGCCCAGTCTTACCTCTGTTCTCAGCTTCGAATTGTTGCGCTTATAGACGGTTCTGGTTAAGTTACGGAATTGACTTGTAAACTTGGACCACCATTTCTTGCTGCCACCTTCGAACCTGAACAAGCAGCCAACACCGCATTAGTAACAGAACACGTAATACCATCGTCATCGATACGCCACTCACCCGGCCTCCGAGGGAGTCAACGATCCTCTCTTCTTGTCTCTTTTTTTCAGAGAGTCCTGATTATCGTCTGATTTGGGGTTCATAGCCTTAGAAGCGAGCAGCCTGAGGAGATCCGTGTCCACGTCATCTGTATCAGAGTATCACAAACTCGGGGTTCCAGGCCTCAGAATCCATATCATGTAATAGTATAGTATATGAAGTAGGAAACGTGAACACAGACCGATAAATGATGCCATGTCAAATGCTGTGATCCCGTTCTTAGCTGATATAGAAACATCTGCACCACAACTGATCAGATACTTGGCCAGCTGTTTCTTCCTGTCAGAGATATGACCAATAGGTATGAGACAGTATTCGGACAGCAGACGTCGAGCGCAGACGTCAGACAGCAGACATTGGTAAGAGATGACAGTTGCACTGACCCGTGGAAGACGGCCTGCATGAGCGCTGTCCAGCCGCTGACTTTATCCTGTCTGTCTATATCACAGCCGCTGTCGATTAGTAACGACGCGATGTCGTATCTACCGCTCATAGAGGCGTACATGAGGGGGGTGGCACCCTCCTGGGGAACGGCGTAGTCTTTCTGAGACGGGTCTGACTGCAGGATCTCTTGTACCCGTTCAATATCGCCTGACAACATTAGATAACGCTACGGCCAGAGCTCAAACACATGGCACAGTGATACTGTCTACCTTTTGTGGGTCTTATTTGAGGAATAACGGAATATACTATTCTACCGGTAAGAATCACGGTGTCGAGGCTCATGGGAAGAAAATGATCGCCAATTTGAAGTGGAGGAAGAAATTTTTACCTGATTTAGTGGCCTCTAGAATGTCTGTCTGCTTTTCATCCTGCTCGACTGTGTACCAAACAACACACATATACATTGAATACTTATATGTATATATATAACGTGCAACAGGTCGAACCGCCTCCATACACACCTGTCGATGATTTGTTGGACGTCTTGCGGTCGAGGTAGCCACTCACTTCCCTCTTACCGCACTCGCTGGCCAACTGCAGTGCCGTCTTGTCATTGACGTCTGTCAGATTGGGGTCACAGCCACGCTCCATCATGATCTGAGACGTAGTCATGTGACCATTGATAGCCGTACACATGAGTGGAGTCATGAATGTAGACTGCATTCTCTGGTTGATATCCCAGCCTGTAAACCATCCAATTTTTCATGATACGGAGGAAAGGGACCGGTAGTTTCATGGCACAACTTTATGCAATTGCACAGCATTGCAAAAGTACATTTCAATCATTTGAAACACCGGTTGACTGAGGCATTCGATAGACAACAGAGTGAGCAGACCTCTGTCCGTGAGTAGTCGTAGGAGGGAGTCGTGGCCGAGGAGGCAGGCAACAAACATGGCTGACAGCTCACATGGCGAGGCGACTGTATCAAACTCTATACCCCTGTCCAGTAGGTACTGGGCTGTCTTGACATGCCCTCCTCGCACGGCACACGTCAGCGCATTCGCACCCATGCTGGATACTTTATTAATCTCCGCATTGTTCTGTATTAGCAGGGCTACAACGCCTGCAAAGATAGTATAGTGTCAGACAAAGGGGGGAAGATACTGCTGTGGAGTACAATGACCCAATGCTCACCAGTGTGGCCGTGCCGTGCAGCATGGAGAAGAGGCGTCCAGTCAAAGATGTTACTCTTTTCTAGAGCCGCGCCTTTCATTATCAGCAGACGTGCCAGCTCTTCATAACCGTTAGCAGCCACTGCCTGTAAGCCTGTCAACCCCTGGTCATCACAGTCATCCACCTGGTGCAGGAGAAGACAACTCAACAATTCACTAGCAAACTGAGAATTATCATGATAGTTTAAAAAGCTCAATAAAACTGTTAATATAAGCATAACACCATTGTATCATTATCTGGATCCTCACAAACTCCATACTATGCTAGTTAAACGCACTAACACACAATCAATTCAACTCACTACAGCGTGCTGTAGCCTTCAAGCCGACTATAAAATAACAGTCTAATAAAATGTTTCATTGAACATCATTGCAGAAATGATGCAGGAGGCAAAAAGATTACCTGTACTAGACCTGAGGACAGAGCATTCTCCACCCATGATTTATCACCTCTCTCGCACGCATGAAGAAATTGTCGAATGTCAGAGGATGACGTCGACTCCATATCAATGGCAGTTTCAATGCATAGATGCTACTGTATCTGTATGATAGAAAAGGTCAGCCTTCAACTGCCTATACATAAAAAATGACCGTCTTACACTGTAGTTTAGACAAACCACTATCAAAATGATAGAAACAAAATTTAGAGGCGATCATATCGTCTTAATTGAATCAAGTGCATATCTGTTAGGCGGCAGAGAGCAAAGATCAGAACACGTCTATCTAGGAAACGCACAGTTGAACTCATCAGTGTTTAGCAGATAATCACCCCGAGTGCTTCTTTAGAAAGGCCGCAAATCTCAACTTCATACAATCATCAAAGGTTTGTAGATCTGTCAAGAACAGAAGACACTAACAAATCAAGTTGCAATTTATCCAACGGCTACGCAGAATAGGACGCCGCTATTACACACTAATACTCTTATCGAGTAATGGAAAGAAACGCATCTCACCTACATAACTTCCCGTAATCAAATAAGCAACTGTGATCCATACATGAGGGTAGGAGCTTTCATTAGCAAGGAGTTTTCATGTTTATCATCCATGTAGGCTGCCATCATATTGGATATTTTTACCTCCTGATGTAGACATCAAATCCGGATACTAACGACAAGGGAATAGTCCGGTCAACGGAAGCAAGATAAGACAAATCCAAGTGAAGTGCCGAAGTATGATTCTTGGATATTCATCTGATCTACTATGTTCATTCATACCAAGGAACTTAGTTACATAGTTATAAGTTCCTTGATTCATATCTTTGCTTGATGGCGTGAACCTTATGTGTCCTGTCAACCTGCGAGGCTGAAAATACTGGATATTCAGTTTCTCTGAACTTTGAGAAGCCATAGTTTAAAACCCTACCCCCTAAAGTTAAGATTCTGGCATATTTGGGTTCAGCTCAGCAATATCTGTCTAATAAGCCACAGGAGAACATTAGGAAACCAATAATTACAATTCTGACCCTAAATTCTGCCAGCTAAAATACTGGAGTCTCCCAGGAAATCTGGGAGAGTTGGCAGGTGTGTGAGGACACAAGAACTACTTCAGTATCAATCTGCATAACGTTGTTGTTGTTGTTTATAACTTTTGAGGTTTTCGTTGAGAAGTAATTCTGTCGACCTCAGAATGGTTGATAATGGTTGATACTAACTTGATGATGCTGTCATGTTGCGTCAAAGAGCATGAGATGTTGCATCTAGAGAAATGCCTATCTTCTTGTTTCATCATTGCTGTAAAGCATCCCATCGTCGTTGACCTCACTAACTGCAGGCCATCATAGACACAGGTTGTCTGACTATCCAAGGATTGACAGAATTTTCAGTCTCAGTGATGGCTTGTTTGTCAATTAGTTTGCCTATTATTCACCTATTCCAGAACACCAAGTTCAGGATCAGTCCAGTAGAGGGGGTATACTAGTAGTAACTACTGACAGTTGAGAGTATACATGGTAGAGCATAAGGAACGAAGCTAGGAATGGTGTGAGATAATTAGCAGTTTTCAGCAAGTTCCACAACATTATGGCTGAAAAATAGAGATAATGATATATAAATCGCCTCATTTTATATATTCAGGATGGCTAAAAATATTGAATATAACTTATGTTTCGATCAGGGACTATCATTACTGCATAGAGTTACAAAGTTTTTGAGCGATCAGTTACTCAGCTTTCTCCTCTTCATCGAACTGCTTCTGTAAGTGGTCAGGAACATCAATTTCTTTCAGATTGGACCCAAGATGCTCTGCTGGTTCATCAGCAATCAGAATGTCTATCAAGTTCATAATAACACGCTCATTTTCAGCTTCCTTTTCCCATTTGTGATACTCTCGCATGATGACGTAGACGTTGTTCTTTCTCATACACTCTCTCCCATAGCTGGTAGCGCACAGCTGCAACAATAGTTTCAAGATTTCAAACTACTCAACACCTCTATAACAAAAATTATGATTACAATATGCTTACCTGAGTCAACGCTTCAACTAAGTTGGCTCGAACTAGCGCAATTGGCTCTCTCTGCTTATCAGGTTCAAGATACTGTAGCTCCGTGGGCAATTTCTCCATATCGTCGTCATCAAACTCCTCTGGTCCTGCCAGTGGAAGCAGCAGGCTAGGTAACAGATTGGTTGATGGGTCGAGGAGCCACTGATGCACTTCTAAAAGGATTAATCAAGCAATTAATCAAAGGTCTTAAAATGATGTCTTGGAACATTCAAGCACATTTGTTAAAGATTTGTGGAACACATTTAGACTGCATACCGACCTGTTTCAAAGCAAATGTTCTTTATAATGGTGCTGGCAGCTTGCCTTCTAATATCAGAAGGGTGTTGAGTAAATGGTAGAAGCTGCTTTAGAGCCTGAGCCTCTGGATTTAGGAAGTATCTTCGTACTATCTCAACTCTAGACAGGTTAGCCAGAAATGGTGCCAAAAAGTCCAGCAGAGCATTAGGGTTATGATTAACAGAGCAAAGAACTTTCATCAATTTATCTACAGAAACCGAGGCAGATGAATCCGAGAGTATATCAGCGTACACTTTCACCCCTGATTCAGTACGAGTCATGTTGGAGAGTAGCATGGCAATTGGATCTGCAAATCCACAGTCTTTGTGTATGACATTTTCCAATAGTGTGAGACAGAAGTTAGCTGATTGTGAGGAATCCAGCATGCGCCGTACACCAGGCTCATCGCCAGCGATGTTGATTAAACATGACAGTGCTTCTTTCACCACGTTCACAACGTTATCACCAGTCAGTTCAATCAGACGGTCGACATATATCTGCTCTTTAACTATGAACTTTCTTCCTTCCATGGTGCCAGACAGACCTGTAATAACATAATGACGAGTCACCAACTAGGCATCACAACAGAGCAGAGCAGTCAACGTCCACAAAATCGTGAAGCATTCTAGTTATTGCAGCTCACCATTGAAGTGTTTCACAGCTAGAAACTTTAAGTCAGCTCGACAGGAACATGATAGAAATTCTAGCAGCTCTTTCTCAGCTGAGCTCATGATTAGAGTTGATCAATTGGATGCCACGAACACGAAGATATCAGTAGTAGTGTTCACTGGTTCTCACTTCGGAACCGCCATGTGAGAAGGCAAAGGACGGGATTCATGCGGTCTAGATTCATTCACGAATTTCCTTTCCTCCCGATAATGATATTTTGTCCATTCAGAAACGAGACAAGGAATTACCTTAGTTTCCAATTGGTTTATCAACGACTCGTGTCAAAATGAATTCATTTTTACCTTTTTTATGCAAAAGCGTAAAATAAATATCGTTTAACTCACTATGATTTAATATTAAACATATTTGTATTAATTATAAGTTGGTTATTATCAGCCAATGATATACGCCTAGATCGTCTCCCAAGAAGTACTCAGTAAACTTGATTCCACATGTGATCGTTGAAGTTATTGACTAGTGATTGGCTAGTACGTCTTCAGGCAGTCTGCTCCGCAATCATTTGGATGGGTGGATGAATCATCATCACTTTATAGTTAGTTGGCAGTTATGGACCCCAATCAGGAGCCTTGTGATGAAAACGACATAGAAGAAGTAATCGACTGTCAGGAAGAAGATGATCATGATGATGGAGCGCTGGCGGAGAGTGATATGGAAGATGAAGGTTTGTCTAAGAAAAAACACATATTCTTGCTCCTATTTGACATTTTATCTTATTTGATCAATTTTCAGATTTTAAAAGTACTGCAGATTTGAGGGATGACTCCTCGTGTACGTTTGAATTGCATAAAGGTAAGGTATTTTCGCTTACATTCCTGGTACTGCATGTGTTTGTCAGTTGAAGACCTTCCTCTTCACTAGACCAGGGTGATCTTCTTCAGTTTTAGGCCTCATTGATAAGGTTAAATTTTGGAGAAGACAGCTATGCAGTATGATCTGTCTGTTTAGTATTGGACCAAACAAAGACCATGACTGAACTGATACAGCCCATGTTTGATCTGTAATATAACGTTTTACTCATTTGTAGAGCCTGTGTTCTGTGTGGAATTCAACCCAACGTATCCAGCACTGGTAGCCAGTGGAGGTCAGGACGACTGCGCGTACCTCTGGAATTCGGTATCCGGTGAAGTCGTCCTAAAATGTTCTGGTACGACTGGAGGACCTGCTGTTAGCTGTTAACTGTTAGGGATTGCTGTCCTATTTGCTGTATATCTGCAGGACACAAAGACTCTGTGGCACAGGTAGCCTTCTCACACAACGGCACTCTGCTTGCCTCTGGTGATATGAGCGGACTGATCCAAGTCTGGCATGTCTCCACTAAAGAGATGATCTGGTCCTTCGAAGTCGCTGATCTGGAGGTAAGCAGCTGTACACTCACTCTCCATGACATCTTGTCTGCGTCCAGCTGAGTTGAGGTTATCTCGCTTCATCCTCCGCTCATTGCAGTGTCGCCCTAGCAAAATGTTCACACTGTATAATAAAGTAAATGAGACACAAATGTGAAAAAAACCTGTTGAGAAATAAATACAAGTAAAAATTGCGACCTTGCGACCTACATCGCAATTAGTGGCTTACCTTCTGAGTAATAAATAAATGCAATATAAAATAGATGTGAAAAAAGATTTTTCGAAAGTCGCTGCTTTCCATATCCGTTGTAGCAAACATAGTCATCATGAGAAGACTTGATCGTCACAAGTGTACTGCATGACCTCACATTGTATGGTAGATGAACGTAGGATCCATCATGGCTATGGGACCAGGGCAGGTCGTGCTCTGAGACCAGCGATCAGCCGTCATACAATACCTGTTTTATGATGCATCTGAGAGTATACGAGATTCTACCAGTCCGTGTTACTGAGACAATGAGACGTGACGCATTCCATACTGCCTTTGCAGTGGATGACCTGGCATGGCCGTGCAAACGTTCTGTTCGCTGCCGATAGCGAGGGCACAGTTTGGATGTGGAAGGTACCTGCCGGTGACTGTAAGACCTATTCTAATGTCGGAGTCGCTGCCACCTGCTGCCACCTGCTACCAAACAACACGGAACTCGTCGCTGCCTACTCTAATGGCGTCATCAAACTCTGGGACCTGATGTCTGCAACCTGCAAAGTCACCATATCAGGTAGCCTGTGTCTCTCACCCAGCACACTCCAGCTCATTTTGAGAATCCAATACCCATCCCTCCAGCTGACCGGTCTGATGTAGGGAATGATGCACACCGCGGCTCGGTGACCAGCCTCGCCGTCGCTGATGCCGACAGCGATATCAAGAATGTGCTGGCGTCGGCGGGTACAGACGGTATCGTGCGCGTGTACAACCACAGCAGTGGGAAGGTGGGTTGCCTCCTGGTCACTCAGACCGGCGTACCGTCTCGGACTCAGACCCGCTTGCTGTCTCTGATTCAGACCCGCGTACTGTCTCTGACTCTCACTCTGACCAGTATTTCTGATCCGCTCTATTCTCAGCTATTGAAGAGCTTTGATTGCCGTGACGGCGCTGCTGACGAAGAGGAATGCTCAGTCGAGAGTGTGTCTCTCTGTTCGAGGTAACTTTGAATGGTTTTCATTATTTCTGTTCTGTCACACTAGCGATGCGATGTTTGTTGTTTGTTTTACAGTCGCCCTCTTCTCTCCGCCGGTACGAATACTGGTGTGATATTTATTTTCGATGTCAAACTGCAGACTTGTCTACATACCATAAAGAACAACCAGGTTTGTCGGAACCTCCATGTATTTATTTAGTCAGCGTTTATTATGATGAATGGTGATGCGCTGCTACTGCAAAGACTTCCTTTCAAGGTTCAAATTTTCCGATTGTAGACTTTCTCAGTTTGTAGTATTGTTGTGATATACTGTAAACTGGAAAGTGATTGGGGGCGGGGCGAGGGGGGCGGGGCCTATAGAGCAATAACTACCGCAGTGAGGCCCAGCCTGCGGCTACAACTAAAGTGGCGCTACATGTTGAGACTTGAAGTATTCAAAATTTCAATAGAGAGTTGTCTCTGTATTGTTTTCCAATCATATTTCCAACTTGAAAATGGGATGTTTTTTTCCGGGGGCGCTGCCCCCTAGCTCCCGCTGGGGCTTTGCCCCAGACTAGGGATGGGCTGAGAGTGCAACTGTTGATATTCATTTATTTTCCGAGTTGTCTTCTCGATATATCAAAATACCAAACTACTCACGATGACCAGGAAACTGTACTATGACAACATCAAAGATATTTTTCTGATACAATAATTGCTTCTGTATAAAACCATTAAGCAGCCGTTATTCTCCTCAAAGAAATTTTGTTTAGTTCCAATAGTGAGATTAATTGAAAGTATATTCCTACATTGATGCTGCATACGATACAGTCGATATTTCGATACGTGAGTTTTATGGGGTTTTCTAATATTGAGATGGCGAATATCGGATACCGGTATTGAATCCATCCCTACCCCAGACCCCACCAGGGACCCCCTCCTGGACCCCAGCCTATGGAGCCACTACTTCATCAAATCTGAAAAAATGCCGCTGCTTTTGAGCACAAAAAACATCTGCACATTTTTACTCACTAGTCAACGCTCACTAGTCAACACTCACTAGTCAACACTCACTAGTCAACACTCACTAGTCAACACTCACTAGTCAAC
>ERZ1740065.1758-NODE-1758-length-13210-cov-11.730293_pt1 | contig 13210 bp, 9 predicted proteins | sample MGYA00581738_ERZ1740065 | MGnify/ENA primary metagenome ERZ1740065 (study PRJEB43018, sample SAMN04849749) | marine metagenome | isolation source: floating plastic debris | place: Pacific Ocean | collected 2008-09-01 | study: EMG produced TPA metagenomics... | reverse complement strand
AAATCATACCTTGCCATTTTTATGTCCCTTAAATCTGGTTATTCAATTTTTCCTTACTTGGTTTATCCGTAACCCACTACCCCCCCCCCCCACCTACGGCTACAATTCTGCCATATTTGAGCTCAACTCAGCAAGCCTTAACCAAATAGCCACAGGAAAGCATTAGGAAACCATTAATAACAATTTGTTTTGTAAATTCTGACTGCAAAAATACCAGAAACTCCCAGTAAATATAGAGGGCTTGGCATGCGTGCTCCAAATGCAGTTGTTGATATGCATGCATCGTTGGTGTTGTCTTCTCGGTGCATCAAAATATTGACCTACTCACAATGATTGGCACATCAGTATTTCCTAACACTATAATTGCTGTTTATACTAGTCATCAGTCTTTATTACCTCAAATTTTTAGCCCAAATATACAAGATTATTTGAAAGTATATTCACATATTGATGCTGCATCTGATATGATACAGTGGATATTTTGATATGAAGGTTTTCTAGGTTAGTGTAATATCAATATTCCATATGTTGAATATCAAGTTCATCTCTAGCTGGGATCTATGTAGCTGTCTACCTTCAGCTTGACTGAGTTTCTCTCGTTGCCAGGTTCTCGGTATCCATATCATGGGCCCAGGCAGTGACGAAGCTATGCAGGGCTTCGCTGTCGCCGTCAAAATGGGCGCCTTAAAGAAGGATTTGGATGAGACGGTAGCCATACATCCGACGAGTGCCGAGGAGCTGGTTACAATGAGATAGGCTGTCTACCTGCCCCCTATCTCTCTATCTACCTGCTCTCCGTCGCTGCTATACAACAGCTCATGTATCCTACGTCACTATCTTTAGGTGATTTCTGCTCTTCTGATTTTTCATGATCGATTTTCATAGATTTCTCTATCAAACTAGTGATCCATATATGATGGAAGCGACTAGCCGACATCCTTTCTATTACTAGCTTTGTTACTGTTGAGTTACCTCAGTTATAGGCTACTCTCTCTGACCTCGGGACCAACAGACAGATTTATGTAGGGCATATAGTTAGCAATCCCGATGAGCAGTGGGGTATTTTGTTATATTTTCCATCTACATGTTCACAATAGTAATAGCACATCTGCCATTACTGGTCTATCTAATAAAAAGTTTTATTTCAATCGCTGACAATGTAGTAACGTAGCGTACTAACAGCCATTGTTGCATTACTGATGTTTGTATCACCGTTCCTGTGCAGAACTGGCTGTGTGAGCATGTGCAGTCTCCTGCTGCTCCTCCTGTCATGTCTGTCTGTGACTGGATTGAGGTGAGTTATACTGTAGAACCGGATTTGATAGCGGCGGCCGAAAAAGCGACAAGTTAATCATTATCATTAGATTACACTAAAAATTACGCCCATTATACCTTATATAGGAGTTGTCTTCTCATATATGGAATTGCTAGCATTAGGCTACTATCATTGCTATTTCCGAACAAGATTGACTGAAACTCTAACAGTTATGTCGCTATCAAATCTGGTTTGATGGTGCTAGCAAATTGTTGAGTCTCCCTGCCTGCCGTTTGAACTGTCAGTCAGTGACTTTGTCTGCTGTTTAGTAGTGATGTAATACCGATGGTTCAGTTACACCGACTGACTCCCAACCCGTCAACCTCTGCCTCTACTGAAAGTGTCAAGTGGGTAGACATTGCTGTACTCCCGATGGATGACCACCGTAGAACTGACCTCATTGTCACTATCCCTGAGTCTCGGCAGTCTCTCCACCTCTGGCTGACGCTGAACGAGTCCAGTAAGCGGCCAATTTGCCTCTCCCTCCATGAGCCTTGATTTTCCCAACTTATTCCTGTGATTTTTAGCCCCAGCGTTGATCACTCAAAGCACTAAACTAGTGGCTATTGAAGCAACTCAAACAGGCCATTTCTTTGTCGCATCTCCTTCCTGCATTATGCTGTTGGAGTCTGACATGCTGTGGCTGGAACGCAAGCTCGGTCCCTGCGACGGCACAGTGAACGAACTGAATGTTAGAGGTATTCACATCCATCTGGTCGCAGTCAGTCAGTAAGCTGGTGATTCTATACCTCTTCGACAGGTTCACCTCGCGAGCTGAAAATATTCACTCAAGCACGGGACTTGCTCTATGATGCTCACAGTAATACAGTACTTATGCTGACGCTATCTCTCTCTATATACGCTGTAAGTAGAAGCACTTCCCTACTGTGTCACCTTGTCTGCCAGGCCACTGACTCATATCCACCATTCAGTTTGATCCCAGTACCTTTGAGTTAATGTGGGTGGAGCACATCCCTGGCACATACGGCTACTCCATCGCTGCCTCCCTGGGACGCTTGTGGGTGATGAGGTCTCAAGGAGGCTGGCAGCGCACTATCAATAACATTTTTCTCTACCGTGGGAATCTCACTGCCAGGCCTGTGTTCAAACATGGTATGTCGACGCTCAGCTAGCTCGATTGTCCCTATATGTATGCATGTATTCTCTGCAATGGGTTGTGCTACCATTGAATTAAAATTTTTGGTGGTGCCGAATGCATCAGTCATCCATAGTGCCAAATACTGAGTTGACTATCTCAGTATTACAACACTCGTTTATCACTGAGACACCATCAATCTGTGTTCTCTCATCTCTATTCAGGTCCCACTGGCCGTTTTACTGAGAAGTCAGAATTTGGGAAACACTGCTGTGGAAATTCAAGTAAGTTGTTATTTGTTATTTGTTGTTGTTTGTTATTAATTTGTTGTTATTTGTTGTTATTTGCGACATTACATAACTATTTGCAACTAATGGCACCAGGTTGCAGCCTCGAAATACTGAGCTGAAAGTGGTTAGAATAGCGTAAGTGATTACCATATTCATGATAGCTTAGGGGAGCTTTTGCAGGTGTGATATTAACCAGTGCGGGGTTAGATTGAGTGTGATACAAGTTGTGTTAGCTAAAACAATCTGAGGCTATCATGTAAGACAAGACCTTTAATAAACACTCTGGCGCTCACTCAGGCCCTCGCTCCGGCGCTCGCTCTGGATACTGGATGCGACTGTGTCAAGTAATGATCATATCCATCTGGGCCACACTAGGAGTATTTTCAAGCATCAGTTGCAGGCGACAATTTGCCGTACCACCAGCAGTATCCATGCTAGATGTTACTGTAGAACCAGATTTGATAGCGACGGTCTAACGGCCTTGAAAATAGCTACGAAAAATGATCGCTATCGTTGGAATTCGCTATAGAAATTACACCATTATACCATATATAGGAGTTGTCTTCCCGTTTATTGGATCAGTATCATTAGATTGCTATCGCTTTTATTGCTTGATGATTTTGAAGGAACTGCTAGCATTTCTGTCGCTATCAAACCCAGTTCTACAGTACTCCTGCAAACAAACTGGCCGTAAACATCTAGAGAGCCAATCAGTGATTCTCTTGGAATTTATGCCGTTGATACAGTTGCGCATAAACGCTAATTACAAGCTCATATAGACTCTGTTTGCAGCAATTGTGGACATTGCTTATATTGGCGGGGAAAAAGTACTGGTGCTTGATTTTGATCAAGTTACCAAGACTGTGCAGTTCAATGTCAATCAGCGCTATCACTATGAGCGTAGCAGTGTTCACTACGAGAAACTGACTGCTGTACCCATATCGCCACTGAATGCCACTCGCCTTGGCTATACTGTAAGCTTCCAGTTATCTCTCTTACTCCACCATCTAAACTGTTACCATGATGTATGAGTATGGACATACGTAGCAAGCTCAAGTGATGACGGTACTGCCTGAACGTCAGGAGATATATGTTCCTATTGGAGGCAACGGAATACCTAATCGACTGGAGAAGTTTTCGTACAAGTGTAAGTAGGGTGTCTCCATCTACGCCGTCTGCTGTCCAGTTCTATAGTTTGAAGATGTACAGTTACTCTGGAGGAGCAGAAGCCGCGGGTTAAGTTTGATTCACAGCTCGGCATTCTCAGCTGGCAGTTCGTCGATCCGCTGGGAGTCAATCATCTAAAAGTTACTGCCATGTGTATTGACAGTCGTGGCCCCGACGTCAGGTATGAGAGATCGATCAACAACTACAGTAAGTTTCTTTCTACACTATCCTCTACCTACTGCAGAACCGGATTCGATAGCAACTGTCTAACCGTAGCGGAAATTGCTATCATTAGATTACATTAGAAGCTATGCCCATCGTGACTTACATAGGAGTTGTCTTCTCATTTGTGGGGTCGCTATCGTTAGATCACTATCAACTTGATTTCATGATGAGACAGACATTAACATTTTCATCACTATCAAATCCGGTTCTACAACATATGGTATCCAAAAATTTCCTCAGCCGTGTCATATCTGTCCAATCATCTCCCTGCCTGATCATCTATCTGTCCAATCATCTCCCTACCTGACCATCTATCCGTCCAATCATCTCTCTGCCTCAGCTCATATATTGGACATACAATATCCCCCAACCCCCCTTCATCTACACTCATGAATATCGAGAGAGGTTTGATTCTGACTGCTGCACTGTTTATTTTCATACTTACAGCCGCAACTTCCCTGAGTCATGCCGAGCTGGGCATAGATTTCAAATGGGAATTCCAGTTCGTTCTTCAAGCGAAGACCAAGTACAACAACAAGATAATCAGTGGAGCTGCCTTTGGCTCAGTCTGTGCGTTGAATACTGTACTAGTGCCTACTATATCAAGGTTCTATTGATAGCATTTATCACAAGCTGTTCAGCATCATTTTCTAATGTTTTAGATACATGAAGTTATCTTATCTTGGTGATATTATCGCTGTCTGTTATTGTTATAATCAGTATCGTTTTTCGTCACCCGAAACCGTTATAGTCCATGCCACAATAAGTACAGCAAGTACGGTATTTGTTTTCACTAGCTGTGATTCGGTTGGTGTGCGAGATTGAGTCACTACCTTCACATTGCAGACGAGATTCCATCGCCAGAGAGACTTGCCTTTGATGGATTTCAGACTCTGAAGTGGACGCAGCAGCTGCTGGCTGAGGCAGTGAGTCATTACAAAGTGCACTGCGTCAGCACCAACTGTCTGACCTCGGAGACGATCATCGCTGACATGGATGAGGTGGAGCGTAAGCTGAGGCCTAATTTACAGATCACAAACATTTCAGCACTACATGCCTACATTTTATACACACTTCCATAGATTCGAGGTTTGTTGCCCACGAATACGGTTTCAGCATGGGACAGGAGTATGAGATCATGGTGCAGGCTTTCGGAGCGCAAGACGACATCTACAGCCGTAAGAGTGAACCTATCACTATATCACTCAGTAAGGTTTACCCTCCATACGATAACACATGGCACACACTACATAACATGCTTATGGACTAGTCTATCTCGTAGTCAGAGAGGTGAAGGTCACTAGTATTGACGTGAAGCTGAGTGGAGGTGACAGGCTGCTGTTGCAGTATTCCATAGCCGCAGGAGAGAGATACCAGCCACCTCGATGGATTCATATCTCGATAGATGATCACGCCAACTACAGCTGTCGGGTGTGGCTGGGTCACTATCACCCATCTACCAGGTCAGTCAGCCCACATCAACTCAATCTCTACCTATATCACACAGCTGTCACTCTTTACTCCTGGTGAACAGGAGAGGCAGTGCTGTCAGCTTACTCACTGCTTGTACAGGGCAATAGGTGCTCTGGGGCTGGATCTTAGAGTACAGATACTAGATGTGCAACCAACAGCAATTTGCGTCCCAATTGAGCAGTTTCCTGCTACATTTGGCCTCTGTTCAGAATTGGGAGTTGTCCTCTCCTAGAGGGCCAATATTTGTAAAAGTTACAATGTAACTTGGCTCTATAGTTGCAATTTTAACGGAAGCTATTGCGGCTACACATGTGCACCCTAATTATGTCGAACTATATACTTCCCTCTTCATGTGGCCCAAGTTAGGAATAAGTTCCGTCAGTGCTTGTCTTGGAAATGAGGGAGAACCCCTAACGGCAATGACATAATACCTGTGAGGCACTTGATTGGTCAATCTCTTGGGATGCCCATCTGATCTCCTAAAGTTAGCTCAGCAGTGCTTGCGTGCACTGAGTGCTTACTATAGTAGATCGATGGAGGTACTTCCCTCAGATGGTAGTGAGCAGTGCCCAATCACAGGCCGAATGTGCCTGGTTGTAAACAGGGGCAGTGTAATCAGTTGATGAGCTGTGGTTGTGAAGCATATAGATAACCATTGAGAGTCTTGCCCTGTAAACTTCCAAGCTCCAAACCGTACTAGTAGTGAGATGTAATGACACCCAGGTGTACAATTATAGAGGAGGAAGAGGACATAGTCAGCTGTAGGATTCTATACACGCCGCCGCCAGTTTTCCTATAATACTCGTATTGGTCAGATTTATTTCATTGTCATTTAGAAACTTTGAACTCATCGACATTGTTCATCACATTGTGCTCACTGTTGAGTTTAAGGTGACGATGTCATATTTCACATTTATTTAGGTCAAGTTAGTCCAACTGTTCTTTCAGATCTGTCTTGACATTGTTTTGCTGCTACCTCGGATTTTTTTCACAGGTACCTGCAGGTGCACCTGAAATCAAACTCGTTCCCCGAGGCTGAAGACTTTTATGATGTCAGGCTTAAATTCTTTGAGGCTCGTGAGATGTCCAGCTGGAACTTTTCCCAGATCAACATTCCACTCACTCCTGGTACTATCTCTTCTCATGATACCACAATGTCATCACAACACTTTGGTTGTGTTATGTTGCTATGATATGGGTACATGTGTCGCGTGACGTAAAAAAATTAAAAAGTTAAATTCAGCGCTTTATTTTGTGAGTAGTGCATATGTCAAAAATCTTGATAAGTTTTTATATTGCATTATATATGATACATACATATACTATACTATACACTTGATGGGAAAAATCGTCCATACAAAAAATCCGTTTCACATTACTCACTCGTATTTCTGGACTGATCACCGTCTTGTTTCTGCTCCTCCCCCACTCCTATTCCTATCACTGCTTATCGATACTGTCTTGTAAAACATTAACTAGTATTGTACCACAGGAACTAGCAGGTCACACCGTTGCCTGATTGCAGAAGGAGATATTCAGGACAGCTATGACGAGGTTCTCTCCTGCGTCCCTCCTGGCTGGATCCCGCCAGAGAGGGAGACAACCAAAGTGGAGAAGCAACAAAGGCTGGTTCCAATACTGCTCTACTCTCTCTCAGCTGTCGTGGTGGTTCGTAACCATCTAGTGTAACTCTGCTCGCGCTAGAGCTGACTGAATCGCTCTCACTCTCACTCATACCTCCATTGTATGACCAGATTGCTGCACTCATCATTCTTGCCTTCTACTCAAAAGATGTCATGCGAAAGTTTAGGGGCGCACCGGGCCGGGGTACTCGACGCACAAAAAGAAGAAAACATAAAGGCCGCAGGAAAGGTAATAAGACAAGACCATCTTCAGTAACCCAAGTCGTTGATGCAGGTAGCATCCACACCATGACAGCTCCATGGCAGCCTGACACTACTGATCTTTTATAACACAGATCTGGTATAGTTCATGACAGCGACCAGCCATTCATACAGTTATAATAAAGTTCGCCAGCTCAAACTTCCTTACAATAGTGTTCATGTAGAAAGTTGTGTAGCTGCCCTCTCCCGATTTCTGTGTGAACTTGGCTGTGCTGCCTCAGCTGGGACAGTGTTTTTTCTGGCTTTTGGGTAGAAAGTAGCAATAGGAGAGTGAGGGATGTCATCACAGAAAGGGCCGATTCACTGACAGCAAGCAAACTAGCCAAATAGTTAGCTCAGCCCTTTCCTCACTAACCTCCAAACAGAGTGCAGGTGCACTGAGCAGTAGTTGCTATACATTGAACACATTATTTTATACACACATAATCAAGGTGAGCGTACACTTCGTTTACTTAATCATGTTTAGCAGATAGAACCGTTTTAAATAGATATTTAGGAGGCGCAAGGTATGCTAACAGTGATATACTATTTCTATTCACGGCGTGACTTAAATTCGCTTGCAGTTATCATACCACTAATACAATAATACGATACAATACAATACAATACAAGTGGCAGTCAAACTCAGCGGCTGTTACAGCCACATACTGAATTCTTTGACAGCAGCCGAGCCATTTCTGGGTGCACAGCTCTTACCAATTCCCAGAAGGATCATGCACTTCTAACTGCAGGGACATTTCCACTCTTCATTTCCGGTTCTCTGTTACACACTGAGATTTGAGTTACTGTTTCTCCTTCGATCCACTGAGCCTCATTTCAGAGTGCATAATGTTGCGAAATCGGGAAATCCATATTTCATAGGTTTGATTTCGACAAAAAAATTTACCATTTAGGATGACTGTTTGAGAAGTCTTGTAGACTGGAATATTTTTGCGAGGGAGACTTTCTGATGATCGTAAAAAATAATTGTTACTTGGAGGCATTCACTAAATTTGATCGCAAACATTTTTCAGTGAACTCTTTTAACGTTCTTCAGAGCAAAAAGATTCCAGTCTACAGTAACTGATTGGTGACTTCACTCTGGCCACACACGGGGTGGGGAGGGGAAATCTGCTACTCAACAGCATCTGATTTAGCTCCACACCACTCCTGCTGCTTGGCGTCTGCTTGGAATAGCATTTTATCTCCATATTGTTTGTAAAATAGTCAAGTATCCTGAAGGAGATGAGCTGACGCGGTTAGATGTGAGCCGACGCGGTTAGATGTGAGTATACCAGAGAGCGCTGTACAGATGGACTTCATTAGAAAAACTACGGACGAATCAAGAGAAGAGATGATTTATTTAACTCAACAACCGAACTAGCGTTTGACATGAGTGGAATGGAGAGCCTTGCGCTATAGATGTACCATTGGACAAGGATCCCTTCTATACGTATATAATGTGACAATTAGAGCTGGTTGCTTCACGTTATTAATTTCAGTCACAAAAGAAAATAAGATTATGTCTACTATGATAAAAGCATATAAGAGGCAAAAGCACCATAAATTAGAGGTAAAAAATATACTGACGATAGCGATAGGAGACGATGAGTAAAATCGGCAATGTCGAGCGGCTCTGTGTGAGTCCTATACAATTGGCGACAAATCCCAAATCTACAATCAGAATCAAATACTAGCAGCTGGCGAGACTGAGCAGGTCATCAGCAATGAAGAACTTACTAAATACTGAGCAGATAAAAAGCCACATTTGGCTTTGAAAGAGTTACTGTAAACATAGAAATATTAGCCGTATGCAAACTATAGCGTTTTACTCTAGCTAGCAGTATTCTGAATAATAGAGTTTAGGATTTTATTTTTCTTTAGAGCTGGTGTATAATGTTACTAGTGATGGAAAATATAGCGTTTCACCATTATAGCTATTATTTTGAAGTCACTAACCTCTCTATGTTCACATTAAAGGATAAACTGAAGTATATACCAATATATATCCAGACAGTACGTACAGAGATCCTGTACTGACATATAATTCAATATACACATACGTATGAAGTAGACAGGAAGATGAGACTATGGCATCGACCAATCACATACCTTCATTAGCATGTCAGATCCAATGGTAAGCAGCTTCTTTCTTGCCTCGTCTACATCCATATAGACAACGCGGTGTTTGGTGTCGTGTATACTGGCGAGGGGCACCTGACTGCAGTACAAGTGGATAGGCTCACTGTAGCAGGTAGACAGCCCATAGGTAAGTTTAGGTAGGATACTTACTCATCTGATGTGACAGACTCTGCACAGCTGGTGCACATGCGGACTGGATACTCGAATCCCATTGGAGGATAGACGGACTTCTGTTTACTGCATTCGTCGCAGATTGCGGCGCCACACTTTCGGCAGTGATGCTAAATGTGACACATGCAGTTAGCGAGCCAGACATACCAGCGATACGGAGTTCACACAGTCTTACCTACACCATACCATATCGTATCATATCATCTCTCACGCTGCATTTGAAACGCTCACTACTATGGTACTACTATGGTACCATAGTACTACTAGGATACTATGGTACTACTAGAATACTATTGTACTACTGTGGTACTGCTGCATTTACTATAAACTACAATGATGTTCTATTTATGTTTATGAGTCACTAAGCAATGCTATCAAAAACTTTGTCATATCAATATTTATATGGATTTATCTTCTCTTGCTTACCTAACTCCTGTTTCTACCGTGGTAATATCGCTATAGTCAGCTAGCCTATATTTCACCTCCCAATCCACGTTTATTACAACCGCTATCTTTGCAAATCACTCAAAACCGTTATAGTTTAGGCCACAATAATTACAACGACTGCAGTATGTAGGGTTTGACGATACGCTTCAATACTAAGGCAATGTCAACCGATGGTGGACTTGTGCCACGTACGCGTGTCAGGCGTACGTATATTTGTACATCCATACAAGTAATTCTCGCCAACACAAAACATTATGCTATCCTTAACCTGCATATTCTTTGATGGTATAGATGGTATAGATGGTTTACTGTAGAACTGGATTTAATAGCAACGATCTAACCATAGCGCAAATAGCGACCAATCAATCACTGCAATCGCTACATAATGCTATAGAAACTATGCCTATTATACTATTTATTGGAGTCGTCTTCTCATTTGTGGGATTGCTATTGTTAGATTGCTATCGTTTTTTTATTTGTTGATGAGTTTGGAGGGAAAGTTAACACATCCGTATCTATCAAATCTGGTTCTACAGCAGCATCACAGCAGCAGTGCAGAGTATTGTAGCAGTGCTGTCAGGTGAGACTGCCTAGAGATACCAGGTAGCACCTACCTGCCTCAGGCCCAGCGTCTTCTCATTCCACATCTGTTTCACATTCCAGAAGAACGGCTTCTCACACCGCATACAGCTATTGCTACTCGCCCATTTCGGTGTCTGAGAAGGTACGTACAGGTAAGTACAATGACACAGCCGGCCAGAGAAATGGTGTATAGGAAAACTAACCTCTGATCTCTTGGCAGCCATATCCCAGAGAACAAGGCTGGAGTCATTGGCAGCCGAGATGAGACATTTATACATGGGGCAATAGCACACAGACTGTACCTTGTCACTAGAGCAGATAACTGCGTATATCAATATGGATGATAGTCCGAGTAGTATATACTGCAGGAATATGTTCTTATACCTGCACACTCATGCTATTGGCTTATATTCATAATTAGAGACTTAGGTAAGGGCAATTTATATGGCAGGGATAATATACTAGTTTATATGCTAGTTTGTCTGACTCAGGTGACCCCTGACCTTTGTGCACTAATCATTGCTGCTGTTTGCCTGCCATGTTACCGAAGTAGTTATTTGTTAGAGTGCCGTAGCACACAGTCAACTAATAAAGGAACACATCTAGCCTTCTACTGCAAACAACAATAAATCTAAACAAGAGAAAAATTAGAGCTAATACACAATTATTGAATATTGCCATTGTCACCATTGGCACTGAAAGTAGTGAGGTTTGTCAGTGATGGACTCACCGATGGCCATTGAGATCATAGGCCACACCCTTCTGACCTCCTATGTCCCAGCATATAATACTGTTATCAAAACTAGCAGAAAACAGCAAAGATCGTTCGACATCCCACGTCAGGTCCTGTACACTTCCTGTTAAATATAGAGACAAAGCCCAGTAACAACAGCATATGAATAGTGCATTCCACCGAGTGATAGAGAAACATTGTATAATAAAGTGGTAAGATATTACAGCAACCAGCCACTCGGGATCAAGCATAGGTGTACAGTGTACAGTGTACAGTGTACAGTGTCAAGCCTAGGTGTACGTGATGTGATGATATGCAAACTCAAAACTGCCACAGGATTTCTGTACAGTGCTGCAGCCATGAACTACTACAGTGTACAATAGCTTGTCAACGCCTCTGTCAATTATTCTGTTTGTACAGTTAGTATGCAAAGCACATGACATGACTTTCTGACTATGACTTCAAAATGATGTTATTAGCTTTTTGCACCAACCTTATGAACAGAAATAGCGATGGCATAGACCTAGGCCATAGCTACATAGACCTAGGCCATAGCTACATAGACCTAGGCCATAGCTACATAGACCTGAACAGAGCATGGTACATTGAGTAGTAGATCAGTAACTGAATATCGTGGCTGCAACACTGCACACAATCCTGCTGGAGTTTAGAGTTAGGGTATCATCACGTACACTATATTTGATTCAGAGCGGTTGTTTGGGGACGTTTGTCTCACAGTCAAGCCTAGTTCTGGCTGTCATAAATAGTTTCCTCTGCAGGTAAGTTATTATAGAGACACAACTACCTAACATACATAACTTCACAGTAGTGCTTGGCTGATTCAAGTACCACAGCACTGTTTTCGATATTCTATACCGGACTTTCGATGGCTTCGATACCAGCTGTGCGATACTTTCGTTGCCTGCTGGAAATGCAATCATTTTAATATTTTCCCATATGGCTGGAAATCGCTCTGCATGCTAGCAAAAGTCGACAGTATCGAATCGATTTAGCAGGTACTCAAGCTGCATGGTATCTGCGTCCAGGCGATATCTGTATCGTTTCTGTTCCTAGTATCAGCCAAGCACTACCTCACAGTATATTATACAATGCATCAGCTAACCTGTGTGTCCGTCTAGAGTAGTGACCAGTTTACAAGTCGTATCTTCCAGCTTTAGTACGGTTATCCGGCCAGAGTAATCGCCCACAAACGCCATCTTTGAAGTCTCATCAAATCTTGTTTCAAGGTCAAGGACATAATTTCAACAAGAAAGTCAGCGTACAGCAGACCACTCATAGGTCTTGGCTCACGGTTCTCCACTTATCAATAAGGAGTTTCCCATAATCTAGGGCAACACTTAGATATAGAGTTATCTTCTCATAACTTTTCCATCTACATGGATTCTGCTGTCTGACAGCATTTTAATATCGAGTACTGAATAATGATGAGGGAAGCTTATGGACATACGTACAATGGATGACAGAGAGGGGCGAGAACGACATAGAGAGGGAGGATGGCAGAGAGGGGGAGGATGACGGAGAGGGGGAGGATGACAGAGAGGGGGAGGATGACAGAGGGGGGGAGGAGAAGAGAGAGGGGGAGGAGGAGGGGGGGGGGGTGGAGGAGAGGGGGGGGGGGGGGAAAGGAGAGAAGAGGAAGGAAGAGAGGGAGGGAGATAGAGTAGG
>ERZ1740065.1757-NODE-1757-length-13215-cov-10.306003_pt1 | contig 13215 bp, 20 predicted proteins | sample MGYA00581738_ERZ1740065 | MGnify/ENA primary metagenome ERZ1740065 (study PRJEB43018, sample SAMN04849749) | marine metagenome | isolation source: floating plastic debris | place: Pacific Ocean | collected 2008-09-01 | study: EMG produced TPA metagenomics... | reverse complement strand
CTCCCTCTCCCTCTCCCTCTCTCTCTCACGCTCTCTCTCCCTCACGCTCTGATATTTAGCATGCATATCTATGGTAATCAGAGGCCTGGCAGTCTGATCGCTGTGTGAGCTAATGTGATTTTCTTGAATAAACAAGTTGAATTAATAATCCAGTTCCATATATCAAAGCGAATGAAGCAGTCGTATATTAGCAATGCTCCGTAAAACTGCCTGGCAGCGGCAGATGAATGAGCGCTGCGTCACACAGTCCCAAACTAACTAGCTTAGCTGAGAACCCAGGGCTAATAGCTTGCGTTGGTTGAGTTAGCGACAACTATGACAGCCGCGGCGACAGTGGATGGTGATGATCTTAGCACGGTTTCAACATACCTACCTACTGCTTGGTATGGATGCCTCACCTATGATATTCATTCACATCCTCACTCACCCTTCCTATGCAGCCTCATGGTTCATCTTGTAAAATGCCTTTAAAATTGCTGCAAACTTTATGCTCACAATTTTCTGTGATATCGATGTTAATGAGATTTAGTGCACCGATATACTTGTCTGACTATGACAGCTTTCTCCTCCATTGTTTTACAACTCCTCCACATACAATAAATGCAAACAATTTCTCCAGACGATATGCACCAAGCGTTAGAGACCTTGACCTTACTTGACTGTAGACTGCCGATTGATGCCACAATTTTCAACAGTAGACCATGACGCAACATTAATCAGGCGATCGTGTATTCCTTGTTGAATCCGAGATAATGATGGTGTTAATATATTATCTGCATGTTGGGTTGAAAGCATGCGCAGGCGCTCCAGCCAACTGATAACAGTAATTCTTATAAATTACCTCATGTCTAATTGCATCTGGACGGGATGATCTTTGTTTCCAGCTGCCCACAGCTAAGATCAGCAAAGTCACTGCACAGCATCTGCACCGGCTTGTGGTACACACAGCAGAATTTAAACATCTTTGTGACTTATCGACAGCGCTCCCTCCTTTCCTCCCTACTTCAGTCCTTCTCTCCTTCTATGATAGTGGCGCTATGATAATTCTCTTTCGGCGTCTGCTTTCAATTTAGCGAAATGTGGGCGCGATCTCAATTGAGCTAGTTGCACGCGATGTGAAACTTGTCAGATTAATTTGATGAAGTTGCTGTGCGCAGCAGCAATGCTCTGGCACTGCGGCAGCGAGTTGGTAGATCAGTACCTAATTACTGCTCTACATTGAGTTTTATAATCAATACCTTTTCTCATGCTCTACATCATGTTATTAGCTCTGCCAACTGCTGCCTTCCCGCCCTCCCTCTCACTTTGTTCCCTCCCATCTCCCTCTCCCTCCTAATTCCCTCCCTCCCTCACTCCCTCCCTCCCTCTCTCTCTCAATGGAGTACCTAAAGCTCATGCCCTGCTATATTTCAGGTTTGGTGATACACAACGTTACTGAGTTTCACGCCAAGTGGAAGCAGCAGTGGAAGAAGAAAGGATGAAGTCTCCTCCTCCTCTGTACCAATCAGCCCATTGAAGTAGCGACCCAACTGCTCGCCACTAAGCAGGCCAATCCAGGATAATTCTCAGATGTCCTGTCTATGATCGCGACCGATAGCAGTTCATACCACCTGGAATACAGCTGTGCCGCCGCAGCCCACGTGAAACTTAATCGAAATAACTGAGTTAGGTTAGGTAGTATATAAGATGATGCAATTCAATTTGGACCGTAGCGCTGACACCTAAAGAACTTTGGCAGCGCATGCGCTTTTGTGCCTACTAGAACTTATGTTATCACTTTTTCTGTCCTGTTTTTCCAGTTCATTTCTGCCGCCTTCCATCTTTGAATGAACATAGCACGATGTTTGGTCAGGGAAGTTAATTCAATATATGTCTACTAGTATATGCATAAACCTTTGTCAGTGTTACCTAACAAATAACAGCTCCTGACGCTCTGGTTTTGAATCGAGTCTGGCTGATGGGCGTGGCTCGTTTGCCACGCGGCTGTTATTGACAACTCTTTCACTCCATTAGGGCGGAGTTTCTAACGTTTACTTCGGTATAATGTGTTACTATTGGCTGTAATTAGTGAGCGGACGCTCATTCAAGCAAAGCCACGCCTACACACGTTGCTTTTTCACGCTAGTTTTGCTGTAGTTGACCAATGAGACGCATTGTGTGCGTAAGCTCCGTGCTTTGACTGTTTTGCTTTGTTCTGCGGCTTGGCTCCGACGATAGTACTGATTGGTATCGGCATTTGGCGAACTCTTGTTCACACACTGGGCTACTCGCTGGGATCCAAAGAACAAGTTACTAGTTCTTTTTAGTTGAGCCCACTTTCTACTCTAGCTGTATTTCCAGTGCAGGTAGTGTATGGTAATTTGAACATCATAGTCTAGCAGTTACCTACTGCCAGTTAGAATAGCTCAGACGCTGTTTACGAAGCTGAGCTGTGACTCAGACGTCATCTTATCTATATGAGGACTGACGATACACTGGTGCAGCCACTTTACTAGACTGGATATGTTTCCTAGCAGACACCCGGTAAGTCTAACGTGCTGCCTCGCCTAGCTTTCCTTGTGCTCTGCTATTTCCAATGAGCTTATCATTGCCATTCCAGGGACCTGGCCAACAGGGTCAGCAGTTTAAACTCACCATCGGCGAATCATGCGACAGAATAAAGGAGGAGTTCAATTTTATACAGACACAATGTCACAGGTGCGTTACCGCTTGATACCGAGTTGATACGCTGTATGCGAAGGTTGCCCACCAATCGACTGTTGTGTAGCCAACTTCTTTCTGTTATAGTTTGAAGATGGAGTGTGAAAAACTGCAGCAAGAGAAGACAGAGATGCAGCGAGCCTATGTCATGGTAGGTAGTGGTCTCTGCGCGGTCTCCCTAGACTTCGATATCAGGGCAGTTGGCAGGCGATGCCGACCCGGCGCTGACCTCCCCACTCGCAGCGATCGTGCCTGGCTTCGTCAGCTGACTCACCGAGTGGCTGTCGGCCGAGTGTGGCGTCCTGATTGCTAATGGATTTGCCTTCAGCCCTGTGGGATGGGCTGGCTGTCACCCCTTTCCCATGACGAATCAGTTGGGACAAACCGCGATTCTAGCCGATTACCGTCACAACAACACAGCTGGCCATTGGCGCTGCAAACCAAAACTATTCTCAGCGATCTTCCGTGTGGTCAGTCAGCCACGATCGGCGGCGACACCCAGTAAACAAATCAACAAACATGGCCAACTGCTGTCGCTGCCTCTGTCGCTACCTATCTCCCAGTTATCTCTCTCTCTCTCTCTCTCTTTTCCACTTCCTCTTGGCTCTCTCTCTCCTCCCCCTTGCCTCTCTTCGTCTCCCTCCAGACCTCTGACCGCAAGTAGGCCTCCAGTGTCTATTATCACAGATTGGACGCAGCAGGCCTGTGGTCTGCGCTCGTATCATTGAACTTTGCAGTCACTTCTGATTGGTATTGTTGAAGGTTAGGTGGAAGCGAAGGATTTGTGGTTTGCGGTACAAACAGCAGAGGCTTCTCTAGCCCGTGTTTACTCACTCTCTTGCACCCATTCGCCGATAGTCATGGTTTCTCCTGTTGTATTTGCAGTACTACGAGATGTCAGCAGGCCTCAACAACGAACTTCACAAACAGGTATCCCGGTCTGCTGCTACTGCCTAGATCGCCCATTCTACTCAATCGATGTTCCGTACACACGTCCTCTCGTTTCTATTGCAGCTGAAGATTTTGGAGCGTTTTAACAACATTCTCGCGCAGGTGCAACAGTTCCTATCGCAAGAGGTGAGTCACGCTAAGCTTGCAGGTGACACAACTCCAAACCGACTAGCCACCTTGACTAAGACAAAGACCACTGGGCGGATGGCTAGACAAATTGAATAGGATCACACGCGGAGACGGTTTCTCCGCGTCAACTCAGCTCAGAGTCAGCTGTCCCTGTATAGGTGACACGAATCTGCGGTCAGCGATGCTTGGCGTACTCGTGTATCCATTGGTCGTCGTGGCGATTACGATACGCAGCGTTGATAGCACTTATCATTCACCGAGAGCATCTATGAACTATGGCGTGATGTTAAGAAACCCTTTGAGATGGAGAGATGGAGAGCTCGAGTTTATAGTGCCAGATCTAAATGAGATTACACATTATGGCTCGATTGCAGCCGTGTACTGTCCTGTACTGCCGGTCTGTTCATGCTGTTATCGAGTTACGTTAATCTCATAGCTGCCAGGGTTTTAGCGCCTGGCGAGTAAACGAAGAGCAGTTGGTGAATGTTATGTTTGTTTTTACTATCTATTGATTGCTATTTTTCATTGTTTAATTGCAGCATCAGGTGCAGGTAGCTGCGGCAGTGGAGAGAGCCAAACAGGTCTCAAGCGCTGACTTGGCGGTACGTCTGCTCGCGTTTATCTCGCTGTCCATCTGCTGCCGATTTCTACTTGCTTCCATGTCTATGCCATCGTCTGTAGATGCCACCCGGGGTACCCGGCGTGCCTCAGATTCCAGGGCTGCCATTGCCACCAGGTGGCGCTGGTGCTCCAGCAGGCCTAGCTTCTCTCGCCAGCTCTGGCCTGATGCCGCCCACATCTGCTGCAGCCGGCCTTCTGGCGCTCAGTTCATTTGGCGGAATACCACACCTACCTCCCGGCATCAAAGAGTCGGACATGAAGGAATTGGAAAAGATGGTGAGTGGATCGAAAATCTGCCTCCATTTCTACAGGACTAGAGCGCAGTAGCGGTAGTCGTGAGGGAGGGTAGAAATGACTTTGATCTGCACTGGGCAATATGGTGACATCCAACCACACTTCTCCAGTCCTGTGGCGTAACCAGCCGGTGGTAGGCAATCATCATGGTAGTCACCATGTGAATCATCAACTGCAACAACAACACCCACTAAAGCCCATCCAGCTTCCCTCAATCTCAACAGTTTTGGCACCACCAAGCTATGTCCACAGTCCACAAGCTTGCATAACACCAAGGCATGTCTGCTCGTGTTTGGATACCAGTGGAGGCAGGGGTGGACTTGCAGCTCATCTCATCGAACCTGGCTGTTTGGCTCATTGTTTTGCTTGCCTCCATTATCTATTTGGTCACCTGCTTTTAGAAGTGGTCTTGCATTAGAATTCCGATGGTATGTTGTGGTTATTTATGCGCGTCTGAAGCCGCAGCGGTGTCATGTGGTTGACCGTAAACTGGAAGGGATTCTGCTGGCAGTCACACAGGGTGCAGTTGATCTGCTTCTCCTCCCGGCCCTTGCCATGTGTCACTCCATTCACCATTTCCACGGTCTCTGTGCGCCACCATATTGTTCAGTAAGGGTTTATGAGTGTAAGTGCGGGCGAAGGAGATGTTATTGTTCCCATCTTTACAAATTGCCTAGAGTTTTCAGAGAAGGCATTGAGTGCATTCGTCTGAAAGCTCATAATATTTTAGTATTTACTCACGTATTGTCACTACTCCAGTTTAGTCGCTCCAAATGGACTGCGTGTTTGCTGTGAAAATTGCTGTACAGTATCTATTTCATAGCCGCCTCGCAAAATACGGCCGTAGCACACGCTGTCTGCCCATTCATCTTCACGGCTGTCCGCCCGCTGCGCGAACACAAAATTCATCTGCTCGCCTCGGGCTGCTGTGACCGAGTCTCATGAATGCAAATTCTTCCTCACCACATCCCATGCATTGTCCTGCCCCATCATCCGTCCCATCGTGGTTAGCCTCTAGACGTAGGCGGGCCTTTGCTGGGATGTAGCCAATCACGTCCCAGCTATTTTACCGGTGTCCAATCAGGTTCAACTTGTTAGTCTGCATGAGGTTTCTGACACTCCTGAAGATGTTTCCAGAGTGAGCGCACACCTGCAAGCACTGGGCCACGGTTCTTGGTAATCCCTGCAATCTGGCTGCTCTGCGGGTACAGGTGATAGCCGATAGCCGCATAAATCCATACGGCTGGGTTCCCGCTGGTCCCAAAGCTGGTTACCTACAGATCCTCTGATCCTTCGCAGCTGCTCAACAGCAGCAATGACTCATCCTTTCTGTCTATGCTGACCGGCGTTTTCTGGTTTCAGAGGTCAAGGTCGCCTCTCACAGCACCCGACAGGCCAACGTTACTAGCCAGAACTAGAAGCCCAGTCGCGTCAGAAGGTTCCGCCCCTCCGGAGCCCAAGAAGTCGCGTCATTCTGAGCAAGCAGACAACAGTGATGACGAAAAAAGTGATCAGGACCTGGTGGTGGACGAAGTGAATGATGTACGCAGAATTGACCCCATCCCATATTCATCCTTCATCCCGAACACTCTTTCTCAGACGCACCAATCACAGAGTTTTGGTAAATGTTTTGATTCAAATTTCAGGAGCCAACGCCAGGTGTGAATGGCATCGACCGCTCACCCAGGGAAGCGAACGGCGAACTGAAACCGAAGAAAGAGCCTCGCGGCACACCGAACAGCGAGTCATCTTCGTCTCACAACGGAACTGCTCCTGCAAATGGAGGCAGCTCACACGGCAAACAAATAAAGGAAGTGAGTAACTACGTCTGTCTGCCTGCGTGTAGCAGACGGAGGATTGAGGTGAACCTCATCCAGTAACAGACCCAGAATCACTAACACGCAACTCATGGCACCTTGTGGTTGACCCCAGGCTAAAAAAATGTGGGGTTTTGAGGTGTGACAAAGCTGCTTACTAATTGGCACTGGAGGAATAGTAATCAGAACTCCCATGTAGTTGACTAATCACGTGGGGCCATGCGTTCCAGGAGAAGCTCGGCAAGCCTGCCACTCCGACCAGCTCAGCTCCCTCTTCTGTTCCCTCGCAGCGGTCAGCTAAACCGCTCACCAACCCGATTACTTCAATGGCTGCCTCACCGATCACTCCGCACGCCTCACGACCTGGGTTCCCATTCGGCCCTCACCCCGCCATCGGGCAGCCAGGACTGCCTCCGCAGGAGCAACTGGCCGCCGCCTATGGCTTACCAAACAGCGTCTCTCCTATCACTGGTTACCGCCCGGTAAGTGATCCATCCATTACATATGAGAAGACAACTCTGGATAAGCCGCCTCATGTCAAAGTTTCTGTGATGTATTTGTAGCCATTTCAGATGGGTCCGTTCGATTCGCCGGCGCTGCGGCCGCCGACCGTGTCGGGTATAAGTGGGGCGGGTGCGGGTAAGCCCGCATACTCATTCCTAGTGGGTTCAGATGGACAAATGCAGCCCGTACCATTCCCTCCTGACGCCCTGGCGGGGCCAGGCATTCCAAGTCACGCGCGACAAATCAACACTCTTGCTCACGGAGAGGTAGGATGTTGCTCCTTATACTGGCAACTAGTCGAATAGTTTGAAGCGGATAAACCGTAACTGCCAACTAACTTGCCAATTTCAGTGACATATTTTGCTGTTTCCCATTTTGCCATTGGCTGATGTATCGCTTGGTTTTGTAGGTTGTATGTGCTGTAACCATCAGCAATCCTACCCGACACGTCTACACAGGCGGCAAGGGCTGCGTCAAGGTTTGGGACATAGGCCAGCCTGGCAACAAGAGCCCTGTCTCACAGCTTGACTGCCTGGTAGGAACTCAGTCTACTGTTCTGTCACCATGAGTTACATTTTTTATTCTGTTGGTTATGGGTGTGTGCGATGGTGAGGTAGTCAATAAAAACTGCGAATTGTTGCGTAACTGCCGCGCAACTCCCAGACAAGGGGCTAACTCTGTTTATGCAGTAGTCTACACCAGTTCCATAGCCGCTCGTGACCTTCAGATGCTCTCCTTTCAGGAACGAGACAACTACATTAGATCAATAAAACTTCTTCAAGATGGCCGCACCTTGATCGTGGGAGGCGAGGCGAGTGTGCTGTCAATCTGGGATCTGAACAGCGTGAGTTGCTAGTACTAGTAGTAGCAGTAGCAGTAGCAGCAGCAGCAGTAGCAGTAGTAGTAGCCAATAGTATGAACCATATTCATTTCAGTCCTGCTTAGTTATACATGTATGAGGAAGCTGTACAACTTTGTTATTCATTGTAAAATTCCATTTGGTTCTTTTTTGTTCGTTACATGCAGTCTCAAGTCATTTAATCTTGTTATCACATAGTTGAAATTACTAGGTAGTTTTGTAGACGGTTAGACACTTCATTTTGGCGCGGTCATGGTCAACCAAAGCCAATTGTTTTCAAAGAAATTATCACATAATTCTGTTTCCAACCAAACGTTTGCTGTGTCTCATGGGCATCAAGGCTCACCTGATACCAGATGTGTTGGTAAAGCGACTGGTGAACTCATTTTACATTTTACTACTATGTTAACTACTGTAAGCCAGCCTATCCCGACTTAGGAATTATGACTCATAGACTACAGTAGTTTCCAGAAGCCTTTGGTAGTGTTGAGTCGTCATCGAAATGATTTGTTTTCAGCCAGTTCCACGGCGGAAGGGAGAACTGAATTCGCAGGCGCCAGCCTGCTATGCACTCGCCATCAACCCAACCAGCAACACATGCTTCAGCTGCTGCTCGGATGGTAACATCTCCGTCTGGGATCTCTCCTCACACAAACTACTCAGGTAGACTGCCACAGCTCACGACCCGCGATTTACCTTTCTCACATTATCAACCTCACACTAATTCTTTTTTGACTTCTCAGACAATTCCAAGGTCATACAGATGGTGCCAGCTGTGTGGATATATCACCCGATGGCCATAAGCTGTGGACAGGAGGTCTGGATAACACTGTGCGCCTCTGGGACCTCAGGATGGGCAAGCAGCTGCAGCAGCATGACTTCTCGTCACAGATATTCTCTCTGGGATACTGTCCCACCGGTGACTGGCTGGCCGTAGGGTATGTTGGCTACACCTCTCTCCCTCCTTCCCTCTCCTCCCTCTCCCTCTCCCTCCCTCCCTCTCCCTCCCTCCCCCTTTCCCTCTCTCCAGTCAGTACCAGTTCTCAGTTGAGTGTATAGTTTCAGTTCTGTACTATCTCTAGCATGGAGAGTAGCAATGTAGAAGTTCTCCACGAATCCAAGCCAGAGAAGTATCAGCTCCATCTTCATGAGAGTTGTGTTCTCTCGCTCAAATTTGCTCACTGCGGCAAGTGGTTCGTGAGCACGGGCAAAGACAATCTTCTAAACGCATGGAGGACTCCCTACGGTGCTGGAATATTCCAAGTAAGAACTATGTGCCTTTCGCAGCAGCATGCCACCAGGAATTCCACTAACTACTCGCTAACGGTTGACCTATTTCTTGTTACCAACTCGCTAATAGTTGACCTATTTCTTGTTACAGTCGAAGGAGTCATCTTCTGTCCTCAGCTGCGACATATCGACAGATGATAAGTACATAGTGACTGGCTCCGGGGACAAGAAGGCTACGCTTTACGAAGTGATATTTTAACGCCAGCTTCCATATCTCTCGTTTATGGCAATATCTCTCTCTCTCTCTCTCTCTCTCTCTCTCTCTCTCTCTCTCTCTCTCACCACACAAACACCACTATATAGTCAACGACTCACCGCAACACAATCTCAGCTAAGATCAACTCTCAAGATGGAAGCTTCTTGTTTACATGTTGAGCATCATTGTAACTTCTTCAACCATTCGATTCAATATTTGTACTGGAGCAATTTGTATCTCTCTCATACGAGCTGATTGGCCAAGAGAGAGCAACTCCAGAATCTGACTGTGATTTGTGTTTGTAAGCATCGTGTTTAGTCATGTACAGTGACGTTTTTAATTTGAGTAATCTGTAGATAGATCATCATTTATCTCAGATTAGCAATAGATGAAATAAACGGGTTATTTTTGTAAATGTTCTCTCATTATAGCTGATTGAAAACCAACAATGATACCCCAGTTCTTGAAGCTCGGGAGTAATATATCGCATAGTTGTAGTTTCCTCCTTCGCGATGTCCTCTCTGGAGCTTATATCTCCCGGATGTCCTGGTCATCTATGATCCCGGTGACCATTCACCATGCCATTCTATCTTGTGTGTCACGTGATACGGAGATTCAATCATTTCATTGATTCAGCGTCGATACGGTCACGGTCTGCAGCGCAATAAATAAGGAGATCAAAAACAAAAACTAGGGCTCGTTCGGGATTCGAACCCGAGACCTCTCGCACCCAAAGCGAGAATCATACCCCTAGACCAACGAGCCACCGATGCCATACATATTGTTAGACATATTATTTATTTATTTGAAAAACTATAGCAGATGAACATTCTACGGAAATACGACGAGACAAAAATTTGCTATCTTTCTAATGGCCAGCTATTTTTTTAAGTAGTTAACAGTCTCAATTATCATAAACAAAAGTATCGTCAGCCATCAGGTCTTCGACTAGGTTTTCCATCCCTCCGCAGATCACAGCCATGGTTGCCGATATAGCGATAGTTGTGTTTTTATTTTTATACGCTGATGTGTTCATCTCTGAGTGGTGTTTAGAATACTTGTTTACTTGCATACAGATCCCACTAATGACAAGATATGGCACCGATCAAGCTGCATAATTTCAGTATTTTATTATCTATTCTCTATAGCATCGAGGTGAACGGTAGTGGTATCCTCGATCTCGAGGAGCTTCAATCATCCAGCTATTCCGTTTCTATATCAGACGCTCCTCTACCGTACAGCGAGGTATGTTTGTGAATTATTGAGTTTTGTTCATACTACGCTGGTTTGGTGCTTGTGTAGTTGATCATCGAACATGGCAGCGTTTTCTGCAACAGCAGGGTGTAGAGTTACCGGCACTTGAACAAGATCTCATTGTAATCCCCATAACCTCTAAAGTTGGGCAGCAGTATGCTTGCCATTACAAGCCCACTAACTCCAAACCTTTGGAGGAAATAGACGCTGATCTCAATCTCATAAACATACCTGATCTGTTGGATTTGATGCGAGGAACTTGCCTATTGAAGGTATAATGTTATTCTAGATTAATCGTATAGGCTTGCATGACTTAGCAGGATGTGTTAATGCGTGTACATTTCTTATAGCATAAGGATTGGTGGTCGTATGAGTTTTGTTTTGGGAAAGACATTACTCAATTTCATCTTCAAGATGGTGTAAAAACTGGACAAATAATATCGCTTGGAAAATTTGAGTCCGATAGAAAATGGACGCTGGATGACTTGGTGAGATCTTAAATGAGCAACTCGCACTTTCTTTCCTCACCGATCACTAGTTAACAAAGTCCCTTTATAATTACAACATAGAATGATCTCAAGAAGTCCTCACTAAACCGCTACCACATGCAGACATACGTGAACGGATCCGTGTGTGATCTAACAGGAAAGCCGAGGAAGACGGAAGTCAGGGTGAGTTGTCAATCTTTATGACGTTCAAAGATCCAAACAAAACCTCATCATTAGCATTCGATTGTCCTCAGTTCTCATGCGTGGACGGAGAGCCTGATCATATAGGCGCCGTGGCTGAGATAGAGGCCTGTACGTACACACTATTCGTGTACACATCAAAGATCTGTCATCACCCATACCTGCGACCCACGCCCAAGGCTAAACCTTCACCGATCGAGTGCCAGCCCCTCGTGACGCAGGCCATTTACGACGCGTATCTCACCGACATGGAAACCAGATCAACTCAACCAGGTGAGACATCTCACTATCTCACTGAGACGCCACTCGTCACATGTATTGTCATGGGTCACATGTCTCGTCATACGTTGCGCTGATGTTGACAGATGCCGATGGCGTTGACACGCAGCCCGGCTCCTTACTCACTGAAGGTAGGCTATCCTTATTCTGTCTGTGCGTCATTAACATCAGCCATGTGATTCACGATGCCATTGTCTTTAGATGGCATAGAGGAGATCAAGAGACTGATGCAGGAGAACTTTGGGAGCGTGTTCGACTTTGATGGTAATAATAACGGCCGTCTCTCTGTGACATCACTGCGATACGTAAAAATAATTTCGATTGGGCATTAAATGCGATTTTCGAAAAATAAATTTGCGTTTGTTATACATCACAGTTATTTTTCAGGTGTGCACAACATTGCAGAAGATTGCAATTTGTACTCATCGCATTTACTTCTCGACAGGCCTTTTCGCATTTATTTGTCTCGCATTTATTTTTACTTATACGGTATGCCATTTGTCACTTACCATCGTGTGATCACGTTTGCCCGTCGCAACATGCCGTAAAAACACATGTAGCTAATTATTCAATAATCCGTGAGCCACTAGTTCACATCAGCCTCAACCTCCGACCCTCTCCTCCCTCCCCCCTCCCCCCCCCCACCAACAACAAACCGAGTTATATAATATAAGATAAATAGCACGCACTAACTAGGACTCCGGTTTCCTCCCACGGTAGTTGTGTTCATGCAGTAATTGATGACGTTTTACCGTCCCAACCTACACATTCTTGATCACTCGTCTTCGTCACTGTGAGAGTTACGCTATTACAGCCATGGATGTTGAACTGGTCGACTTGGACTCTGTCGATGACATCAGCGAGAGAGTGGCAAAAGCGCTTAACACTGTAAACGGCAAAGATGCTGGAGAACATCCAGCCGCCGCGAGTGAGGAGAAAGAACAGACGACTCCCAAAACTGTGCAGACCGATGCAAAATCAGCCAATGAAGAGAAAGCTTCATCTGGTGACGATGGCACTGCCGACAATGCGAACAGAGTCAAGGCCGACAATGTGGGAGGAGTCAAGGCCGATGGAAGTAAGCAGTTATCAGAGCAGCTGCTGAAACAGGAGAAAGAATGTAAGTTAGTAAAATGGTAGTAAGTCTCACACACATTGCACACGCTATGTTACACATACCTTACTATACGATACAGTGTCAGGGCTACTGGACAAAGTTATGAAGGACGCGAACATAAAAGAGACGGTATCTAAGCACAGGAAGACAATAAGAGAGATGGTGAGCAGTCAGTTTGAGGATATAATTGAGAGCACGAGGAAGGAACTGGAGGATGGGGGCGCCACCCTCACTGAGGCAATGAAAGAGACCAAAGAGCTCAAACGGATCATGTCGGAACTGCTGGATGAGAAACTGGATGAGCTGGAAGGTAGATATTACACCACACCTGTCCCTTCTCTCCACCCCTGTCCCTTCTCTCCTGCCCCTTCTCTCCACCCTTCTCCTTTCTCTCAGCCTCTCTCTCTTTTCTCTGCTCCTGTCCCTTCTCTCCACCCCTCTCCCTTCTCTCCATCGTTCTCATTTCTCTCCCCCACTCTCTGTTCTCTCTAACCCCCTCCCCCCCTCTCTCTCTC
>ERZ1740065.1756-NODE-1756-length-13218-cov-11.271519_pt1 | contig 13218 bp, 13 predicted proteins | sample MGYA00581738_ERZ1740065 | MGnify/ENA primary metagenome ERZ1740065 (study PRJEB43018, sample SAMN04849749) | marine metagenome | isolation source: floating plastic debris | place: Pacific Ocean | collected 2008-09-01 | study: EMG produced TPA metagenomics... | reverse complement strand
CCCTCCCTCCCTCCTTCCCTCTCTGCTCTCCATCACACGACAAGAACGGCTCAGTGGTGCTGTCGCTATTGCATTACCATCTAGTATTTGGAGTTGTATTCCCATGAAACATGCTATCAATACTATTGGCACGAAGTAAGAGTGTCATGTCCTGATTGGTGTCGACTGCAGCAACAGTCAGCAAGGCTGTCTGACTAGAGAGAGTAGATAGGTGGAAAGGAGGGTGCAACGTATTAAAATGAAGGGTGGATTATAATGCTCTAGAAGATATCGTTGTCAAGAACGGCTATAAAACAAGGCGAGTAGATCATCCGTAGAGACAGCTCATCAAGTTGTGGTCTGCACAGTCTGCCAAAAACATGAGAGCTCTCGATAGATAGACAAGGAGTTTGGTAACGAGTTACCATTATCTGGTGCATTCTTTACTCTTATGGCAGGATTAAATGTGTCAGATCGTAGGGTTGTGCCCATCTCTTTCTTGATAACATCAAAATGCTTTCTTCTGAACGTAATCCAAACAACAAAGCAGCAGAATTGGTAGAACGTCTGTAAACAAGGGTGGATACAGTGTTAGAGTATGAGGCGGTAGGATTACTGTCAGCTATAGTGGATGGTCTACCTCGTACAGCGACCTGTCCCTGAGCGTCTCCGACACTCTCTTACTGTAATACACACAGACAGAGTCAATATGGCAGCTGTTTGTTGGTATCTCACAACATGGCAAACAAGCTGACCTGCCACAGCCCATGTGATGGAGATCATTCAAACCAATTCCCAACACCAGGTGGCAGTACGACTGGCCAAGCTTCTTCCTGGCAATTTCGACTCTAGCACATGCGTCTGCAAATACCTGGCGCTCCTCCCTTCCTGGCTCACTGCTCATAGACATGGGAACTTATGAGTTGATAGTCGATAAGTGTTATCACAAATTGAGAGGTGAGTGAAATAAACAATATGGTGGGTCCATGAAACACCCTGTATGCAAAGCTGGTCTATACGAGGAGATAGCAGTAAACCATGATTTGAAGCAGAACCGAAGGCACAAGTCTATACTGCATTTAAGGTATTAACCGTCTGTGATCAGCAGAATCTCTAAAATCAAAGCATGAGTCTGGTGATTTACACTGCCACGTTCATGGAAAGCGGAGAGTTATCTTCCCATGCGCAATGTAAACTCCACACAAAACTTGCAAGACTCGATGGAAGGCATAGAGCAGCAATGTACTGATGGCGGTGATCACATTCTAAGAGTAGCAATAGCTCATGGATACTCACATGCTTGAAGAGTTCAGGCCACTCTTCTCCAGCTCCTCACGCTTGAAGAAGCAGTCAAAGTAGTAGAGGAGTTGGTAGAGGAAGTCATCGAAAGGAGGAGCCCTGCAGGCAATAGAGTTAGAGTTAGCCTCGACACACCGCCTATCGGCCAGTTCAGCCTGTCGGCCAGTTCAGCCTGTCGGCCAGTTCAGCCTGTTGGCCTGATCAGCCTGTAGGCCCGATCAGCCTGTCGGCCCGATCAGCCAGGCGGCAGTGGCACATACTTGAATAATATGCGGTCAAAGTCAGCGGCAATAGATGCCACTTCGCATAACTGGTCGTATGCAACGGCCTTGACATCAGCTATTGTCACTAAGCTGTCATGTTTTATCTTCTTTAACCTCTGTGGGGAGCCATGTCTGTTCCCGTGCTGACCGTGAGTTCCTGTAATGCATTACATCACAACAATATAGTAGGTGACAGGAAGAATGGAGAGATCATTGACGCCTCAACGCCATCACACCTCGGATGGCCACTCCAGTGGCAGTCTGCCTGGCGATATTTACCGCTGTCGACTGCGCCCTTTGACCTGGCTTACTCACTGTCGCCATCCTGACATCACCAGCCTTCAGCCTCTTCTTCTTGTCCTTCAGCTCTGGGATGACAACTCCGCTGTATTCGTAATAGAACCATTTAGTTTAGCTGAGGCTTGTACAGTTTGTACTATCAGCACAGGTCTCATCAGTGTGAAAGCTAATCGATAGTTGGCAATAAAACACGTCATGCAAGTCACCAAGAACGAGAGCATATATCAAAATTCTATCATAAACTGTATATGCTGTCAGTTGTTGGTGAATCAAGGGGCTGAAGAGCAGGGAAATGCCTACTGTATTATTTCCAAATTAGTGGGCGGGAACATGTTACATCATCATCAGACCCGGTCACTTAGCATGAAGTTAAATAAATAAATGAGGATAATTGGCGACGGGGAGACAAGGATTTACTATTACAGCTGTTGGATGAAGACATGGAGACTATTCATTTCTATACTAAACTCAGTCAGTATCTCAGTACAGCATCTCACCCTACCCGCTGTAAAAGAACTGATATCTATTGCATATCAGAATTGTTTCACGACTAGCTGTCATAGCTATGATTTCAATCACTATAAACCATTCACATATGCCTTCTAGTTTTAGATCATGACGGGATTATGAGATACTCTACATCTACATGTTACAATTCCCAAATAATACTATATTAAATAGGCGTACCTTTTGTTCTCAGCATGCCATTCAAGCCAACCATCATCATTCTCCTTCAGATTCCATTTAACACCAACGTGATGAAAGCCCTGGAATAGTAACAGTCTATCTCATTATGCTATCTCATTATGTGGAAGAAGATACGCACCAGAAGTTGTCAATTTTTTACGTCACTTTCCAAATTCGAATGTCACTAGTGAACTTCGTCAGTAATTCGAATATAGGCTCAAAACAATAGTACGTTTTTATAGTGCTTTATGCTGCGTGCCATTATACTCGAGAGTTAATATGCAACTTCAAAATCGGCTACTCAAGTCATAAGTATAAAGCAAAAAGTGGAGCAGTGCGGCAGTAAAACTACATCCAAACCTTTTCAACAGGATTAGCAGCTTTTTGAGCCATGATAAACAAGGGTCTGGATACGGCTAGTGACCTATCCGCTCCTAGTTCGTCAGATACGACGAGTGACCGAAGCGAGGGGACCAGCCTCTTGTGTACGAGTAGTCATGACGACAAGCATGCGCGTGAATTACCGCGAAATATTCCCGCATGGTTCGCCTCCCTCTTACCCACAGCCCCTTCAAACCTCGTGCATTACCAACACAGAGGTTGTACTGATGTAGTATAGTTCCAAAGATCTTCCACAACTAAATATTGGTCATCATTGTGCAGAAGGATAACATGACTTACATGACCACAGTTCATACAAATCCTCAACTGATATCGATATGTCGATTAATCAAAGCTGGCACACATATGGCGCACTTCTTATCATTTCCAAACGCGATTTAATGTATCACGTTGGGGAAACCAATGAACTAATCAACCAACAACAAAATAACAACATAACTATAAACTATAAATTCCCACAGTCAAGAGATTGGATGATGAGAGCGAAGCGGAGAGGACGGTAGACCGGAAACAGTGTCAAGGTCATATCTTTGTGTGAGAGAAAAGGCGAAAATGTTACTATTCTGGTATTCCGCCTCCTATATTTAGCACAGTTTCTTTTTATGACATTGGAGTGTTAGAGTATTGCAATCATGCCGTTACCACCTGCTCTCTTAGCAAAACTGCAAAAGCGTGGCCTCGTCCAGCAAGGAGAGCGTGTAAGATCTTGTTACTGTATCAGTCGGTGTACCGCTAATCGTACAAATTTTGTCTGTACTACTTATAAATGACTGCCAATCCATTGGGTGTGTTTTATGTATGAAATTTATTTGGAATTTCTGAACTTTTATTTACGTTCATACAGGATGCTTGGTCTAATTTCACATATAAATGTAGGTTTTCATAGCATTGCGCAGTCCCACGATCAGAGCCTTTCATTTACTCACACCTACGTATACTGTATATCTATGCATGCATTACTTCACAAATGATCAGTAGTTCCCATGCCCCATTGTTTCACCGATGCATGCGTAACCTACAAATAGTACTGACTATTTATTCTGTTTATGCGGTCATCCAATCTGTTGCATTGAGCCTTGTTTCTAAAAAGCGTTTCGTGTGGAAGAATATCATGTACACGTACATAACCAGCATATGAATAATTCTGGAAAGCAGTACGCTATCAATCAATGAAGTGGCTTTTCTCACGGCTTCATACAGATTCATCATTTAAGTTAAACATGATTGGCTGCTTCAAAAGGCTCCCACTATTGACTGTGCTAACTGGATGATGCAGTAGGATTAATATTGGCTGGAAGTCTGCTACATCTCGATATGATTGACCTGATCTAAGAGGGCTATTTGGGTTTGCAGTCACAACTAGTGGCCTCAGTTGGTTTGGTGTTTTTTGTAGGTGGAGGAAGTGTTTGCGGAGAGCTATGATGACGGGGATGCCGCAGACTCTGGTGACGTTACAGACCATGCCGGCAATCCAACTGTTAAAGTATGATACCTCCATTCCACATACCCTATCTGCTGTAGTGATGCTGACTCTTTCCCTCTGTCTTCACAGATCATCTACGAGATTATCAGATGTCCAAACAAAGCCAACAAATACCATGAGTGCAGTCAGTTCTGCAGTGAGTCATTTGGTGTCACGAAGTTCACACACAGGAAAGAAGACAACTCCAAGCGATTGAGGCTGCTGCGTAAATACCCATTACCAGCAGGGTGGCTGGAGGTGGGCGACCCGACCACAGGCAGATGTTACTATTGGAATACAGAGTCTGACAAGGTACGGTCCTCACAAGAAACAACACAGGAAATTTCTGCATTTTCAAGAATTTTCTGTCAACTGCAAAAATCAAATCCACAAAAATTCCTTAGCTCTATCTGTTGTTTATACACTAGTTACGAGGAATGCAAAAATGACTCTGTGCAAAATTTTATAAGGGATGAAAACACAAAACTTATGCTCAAATGAATGTCCTGGGTTACAATATTGTAGTTGCTAGAATTTTCCATTTCCAATATTTGAACACCGAAGCCATGTTTATTCCTGAAACTGCTGCCACTATGAGCTGCGAGTTGCGCTGCAATCACTGAATGATCTGGGATATCATATTTAGGTCTCTTGGTTGCCACCACAACATCCGCGCGCAAAGATAACTGTGTCTGTGGAGAAGTTACACTCCAATCTCCGTGTTCCTGACTCAGCCAACCAGCCCAGTAAGTCATTTACTAGGTAACCACTGCTGATCACTTACCTTTGTCTGATTGGACCGAGTCTTACTATATCAGCAGCTACAGCCAATACCAGACGACCATCAGAGAAGAAAAGATCTGTCAGTGTCAACATTCAGGAACCCCATGGAAAAAGGAAGAGGGCTACTCAACCCGATGACCTTGACCCCATGGACCCAGCGTCATACTCTGATGTTCGTTTATCACTGTCCATGTTAGCCACTGTTTCTATGTGATTTCCAGCTGTTGCTATATATGTGTGGGTGTTTAGGTGGAGAGAGGTAAGTGGAGCACTGGTCTGAATGCTGATACAAAGACTGGTGTGGACACGACAGCATCTGGGCCACTATTCCAGCAGCGACCCTACCCCAGCCCCGGCGACATTCTCCGCGCGCAGGCTGCTAATTCTAAGTGAACATAACACTGTAGGACTGTGAATTCTCCATTTATTTCAATAACAAAATAAATCGTGCTGTAGTTATCATACCATCGAGTTTACATATTTTAAACTAAACAACAGGAATTTTACATCCTCAGATTATTAATTGTGTTAATGGTGATATTCCTTATAAATTGATTACAGACCGGTGTAGTTGAGCAGTGGGAGTGGCTATAAACGAAATCATTTCCATGCCAACAATCACTGAGACAGCACTGGTTGTAGATACAATGCTGTTACGGGGCTGGCGCACTTTCAGCTTACTCTATATATAGTGGACCTGAAATATATAGATCAACATGTTACGGTGTTGAGAGTACAGAGCAGGTGACAAATTTTGTACAGCATCCTCTCACCAGGGTTAGCTAATTCATCTACGCTTCTGTCGAATCTACTCGGGGCAAGGTAAGGGTCTCTGGTGGGAGGCATATAATCAGCTTGGTAGATCGGAATCCTCTGCTTGCTTTGCTTTGGCAGACATCCTCTATTGACAGGAATATGTTTAATCAGTGTCAGATACACTAATTACCATATGATAAAATTATCAACAAACGTACTTTTTGGCAAAGCCAGCAGCCGCTGCTATGGCAGCAATCAGTAGCAGGACGCCAGCCACCACTCCAACTACGATCAGGATGTCTCTCTCCCTGGCGTTAGTGCTATCAACTAACAGATGATAAACGTCATAATGAGCTGAGATAGACAGCGGATAGCATTAGTACATAGGCAGCAGCAACCTACATGATGTCTCATTACACCTGGCGCCTGTCCATGCGGGATCACAAGTACAGAGCAGCTCTGCATCATCGACCATATTGTTACACGTGGCTCCATTAAAACAGTAGTCTCCGTCCTCACAGATGTCTGAAGTGAGAAAGTGCTGGCGATGTTACACTACGCCAGATCGTTGAGGAGTTGACATTGACATCAGAGAACTCACGGCGACAGACGTCATTCTCTCGTTTGTAGGCCGAGAAACACAGACATTCTAGTTCTGGTGGATTTCCGTCTTTCACTGTGCAGTATTCCTTCTCAGCACAGGAGTCAGACTGGCAGGTAGGAGGGTCAATACAATCTCTCTCACCGGTAGAACCCTGCTGCTGAGTATACTTTCCCTTATCACAAGCTATACACATGAGCTCTCCTTCGTCAGGCTGGTACTCATCGTACCCACATTCTTGGCATTCGTAGTCGGATCCGCTGCCTACGGCCTTCTGACCAGCCGGGCAAACAACTGCAAAAGACAACAACACTAGTAGCCATCTGAACAGTACAGCAACCGTAGGTAAATTACTAGATGATGAATACCTACCTACGACACAAGATTGGCTGCCGGTGGAGACTGTAGTGAAGCCATCAGCACAGTTCTGGCACACATAAGATTGAGGCTGTGTTGTCTTGTCCCTATAGTAACCTCGCTCACACGCCACGCACGTCTTACTGTTGTTGTCGTACTGATATCCACTGTCACAGTCATCTGTAAATAACGGCAAGTCTCAATATATGCTTTACCTCTCCATGTCATACAACTGAACCGTAGTCTCTCTGTCAATCCCTAGTAATAAAATCCCTGAACGCACCAAAGCAGTCAGATTTATCATCGGAGCCAGTATCCATGGTAATCTTATCGTCAGGGCACTCCAAGCAGGAGCCGCCCGTCACTTCGTTGTAGTAGTTTTTGGGACACCGCTCACATATGGTCTTGTCACTACCATTGTTCTGCTCGCCAGGTACACAGATACCTGTGTATGAGACAAGCAAGTGTTGACATGGGTAATAGCAAGTAGCATCTACTGATAACTAAATACCACTTACGGTAGTTGCAGTCCGTTATATTAGTCTGCTGTGTGCGGCCATTAGTAGAGAAGCCTTCATTGCATTCAATGCAATTCTCTGTCGTATCGTTATTGTATGTATTTTCAGGGCAGGCCACGCAGCCCATCATATCATCAACACCAAACCCTGCAGCGCAGTCCACTGCAAGCAGTTTTAAAATCATTGTAACCACCCATCATCATTGACTAGAGATGGGATTGGCATCATATCTCAGAGTTGTCCTCACTTACATATGCAATCATCCTCGTCGGTGGATCCTTTCATGAGAGTTGTTTTCTTGAAGTTTCCTACTGACGGACACTCTGTGCAGCTGTCTCCTATGAAGTTGCTCTCCGACTGGTACTCTCCATAGTCACACATGATACACTGATCTCCACGAGATAAGTAGCCAGCCTCGCACACAGCTACATAACATCGCCAGTGAATGAATACTATTGCAATCTCCTTACTACCCGCCAGCATATACCTACTCACCTATGTTACACTCGGTGTCAGTGATAGCCCCAGTGCCTGCCGTTGTCATATTAGATGGGCAGGGAGTGCACCGAGCCTGGGACTCTGTCTCTTTGTACGTCTTCACAGGACACGGCTGGCAGACGTCCATCACGTCCTGCTTCCCAGCGGGACATGAGACTGTAGGGAATACACTCAATATAGAAAAAGATGTGAGACTGGATTACACTGGTTATATAGACAGTAGCCATTGAGAGATTCGTACTCAGGCAATCATCTTCACTATCGGAGCCGTCTGACGTGGTCGTCTGACTCTCATTGCTGCTGGACATTGGACACGCCGTACAGACGGTCACTGATGTCATATCCATGTCTTGATACATGCCGATAGGACATGGCTGACATGCCAGGCTCGGATCCTGAATACTGTCATTTCTAAATCTCCCCGCAGGACATATCGCTGTAAACAGTTGAACAGTTCCAACAGCCTGTGATCGCTAGGTTAGTACACATCGACACAGTACTAGACACTGACCAATAGAGCAGTCCGACCGATTGGTACTTCCGGAACTTGGTGTAGTTGTATTCTCAGCACACGCCTTGCAGAAGTTGTCTCCGTCCTGTTTATAAAAGCCAACAGGACAAGAAACGCAGGCTGTAAGGTCCGTGTCAGGCTGCAGACCGGCAGACGGGCAGTTAACTGTGAGGTAGAGATGGAGGAACACATAGCCAGGGGCCACAGACATTTTTATGTATGCGGTAAGAGTTAGGTACTAACGTATGCAGTCTGAGAGTTGAGTCGAGGTTGTTGTGTTGGTGGTGGAATTGGCTAAGTTAGGGCAAGGTATACAGGAGTTGGTCCACTTCTCGGGCTGATAGAATCCTAAGCCGCATTCCTCACACGCGTAATCAGTCAGCTTGTAGCCTGGCTGGCAGTCCTCTGATAATGGTAAACCAAACAGTCTTCCACCCAATCACTGAGAAATAGAGAACTCGCTCTCCTCCAAATGTCCACTAACCGTAGATACAGAGATCTGATGAACTGGCCCCAAGCATGAGTGTCAGATTTCCACCTGAGCAGTTCTGACAGGTACTGAAGGCGCCATCGGCTAGGTTATTTCTGTACTGCCACTCCTTGCAGGGCGTGCATTGCTCATCGACCAGTTCGTAACCATCGTAACAGAACGCTATCAATATCATAACCATGAGCAACACACGCAATAGTGAACCGGAAATCCCAGACCTGGTATATACTGCACAATGCATACCTCGATACCATACACCATTCCATACAATATATCACTCAATGTAATAGATCACCCAATACAATACGCCACCTAATGCAATGTACTACCCAATACGATGCATCACCTAATACAATGCATTACTTAATGAAATGTATCACTCAATATGATATGCCACCCAATAACATATGCTACCCTATACACCACTAACACTAAGCATACTATACCACATGATAGACTGTAGCATAGACATCACATAGTATGGGCTTGTCTGACAGCAGAGGTATGAGGCCAGCAAGACTCACACAGACAGTCATCAATAGACATCTTCATTGTGCCATTGGTAGTTCGGTTCATGTCACATCGAGTACACATGTCAGTGGCATTAGTGAATGAGTCGCTGTACGAGCCAATGGGGCAGTCTGTGCAGTTCTTCTCATCACCAGTAGCCTCCATTCCAGGCGGGCAGCGCACTGCGAGTAGGGAGCTGTATTAGTCCCCTCCATAGGCGTGCGGTCATCAATGCATTACTGGGCTTACATATAGAGCAGTCGGTTTCGTCGGCGGAGCCAGTATTGGCGGTAGTATAGTACAGGGGGCAGCTCTGGCAGTCAGTGTGTACACCTTGAGTTCGATATGTACCCACAGCGCAGATCTGACATGTCTCGCTCATACCTCCCTCCTCATAGCCAGTGGGACAGATAACTGAATACCATAGATACAAATTACCGTGAGTTGTCGTCTCTTGTCGGTACAATAACGCACTCGATATACTCACACTCGCAGTCATCCGCTGTTGTAGAGCCGTTCGCAGCAGTTGTAAAGTTTTCTCCACACGGTTCACAGCTGGTCATCCTGATCTCATTCTGGTAGCTGCCAATGCCACATGTCACACATCTGTTTTCCAACACAGAGAGATATTCTCCTCGGAAACATTCAGCTGTGTGAGACAATAGCAGCATGAGCCATCTGGAGATCGCAGACAGAGTGGAAAGCACAGACAGAGCGGACAGCGCAGATAGAGTGGACAGCGCAGATAGAGTGGACAGGGGGACTACGGATGGATGAGTGCCACTCACTGATGTTACACTGGTCCTCAGACACGGCTGCAGGCATCCATGTTATGAATCCAGTGGGACAGTTCTGACAGATGGAATGGATGGCAGCAGTGCGGTAAGTTCCAATAGAACAATCAGTGCAAATTCCTTCTACCAACTCCTGGCCGTCAGAGCATGTATCTGTAACACGACCATCACTCTAACCAGTGAAAACGCACCACATACGGGAACGCTAGACGGGTATTCCACTAGAAGCTGTAACTCACTCTGGCAATCAGCCGAGGAATTACTGGCTATTTGAAGAGTTGTCTCCCCTGGGTTACAGCCTATACACTGGAGTTGACCAGGCTGGTCTTGGTAAAAGCCTATAGGACAGGGCTGAGGCTGGGGGTCGGCACCATCATAGAAGTAACCGACAGGTGCAATATCTGAAAGCATCACTATAGTCTATACTGACCCGACATGTAATGAATGTGAGAGTGACAGAGTAGACTAGCCTACCGTAGCATTGGCTGACATTTGTGGCAGCCTCTGCGTATGTAGAGGTGTTCTCGGGGCAGTCAATGCAGCTCGTATTGCCATACTGATCCTGGTACGTGTCGATAGGACACAGCTCACAAGTAGAGTTCAGTTCGTAAGTCCCAGGAGAGCACTGGACTGTCAGTGGACAAACAGCAGACAGTCAAACAGAGTGAGTGAGAGAGAGAGAGAGAGAGAGAGAGAGAGATATAGGGAGAGAGAGAGAGAGGGTAGAGATCACAGAGAAGCGTAGCGCACTCGGTGCCATCTAGAGCGGCGGAACCAGGCTCACAGTCCAGATCAGATGATGTCTCTATCGATTCCAACAAGGACTGATCAGAATCAAGGGTGGCCACCTGACTTATCTCCGACTCCATCTCACCAGAGGCTATTGCCTGCTGAAGTACCTCCTCTGGTGACAGAGTGAGACCTCCATTGGTGAGACTGGCACTGGAAAACATGATAAATCGCATTTGTCAGCGGCGATGAGTTTTACAACCACCAAACTACAGTGTAAGGAGAAAGCAGACTTACGGAAGCTCATCGAGAGAGATGTCAATATCGTTGTCATAGCTGGGAGTAGCTTGTCTCTTGCGCCGTGTCTGACCCTGACACGTGAGTGAGAGAAGTAGCCCAGTGGAGCCGCATGGAGGTGAAAAATTGCAGTCAGAAGAAAGACAGCATACTGAAAATAAATCATGACTAATCATCTGTTGGAGTGTTGGTATTTTACTAGTGTAGTAGCGGGAGGGGTAGTGGCAGCGGCGGTGGTAGCAGTACCGGTACCGGTAGTGGCAGCGGCGGTGGTAGCAGTACCGGTAGCGGTAGTGGCAGCGGCGGTGGTAGCAGTACCGGTAGCGGTAGTGGCAGCGGCGGTGGTAGCAGTACCGGTACCGGTAGTGTTAGTTGTATTTTTAGCAGTAGCGGCAGTAGTAGTGGTAGTTTTAGTGACAGTGGTAGTGACAGCAGTGGTAGTGGTAGCAGTGACAGAGGTAGTGGTAGTGGTAGTTGTAGTTGTAGTGGGGGTCATAGTCGTAGATGTGGTAGTGGTAGTTGTATTAGTAGTTGTTGTGGTAGTGGTAGGGGTAGCGATGGTGGTAGTGATAGCTGTAGTGGCAGTGGTAGCAGTAGTGGTAGTAGTGGTAGTGGTAGTGGTACTGGAAGTAGAGTAGGCTAACTTACAGTCAACTTGTCTGTTGCCAGTAATCAAGCGTCCACCCCACCGAGTGCTCAGTTTGATCAGGAATGACCTGATTTTAAACAGGATATTGTACACCAGGTTTCCAGTGCATGATTCTCTTGTGCGAATTCTAAATCTGAGACGAGCTCTGAACCTGAAGCGTAGATCGTTTGATGGCGCTGGAGCTGTAAAGGAGTTGATGAGCTCTGACATTGACGCTGACGGGTTAGCATTCAGCCACAGATAGATAGGTAGATGAGGGACATACCGCAGTCTGGGATGTTAGCAGCATCAAAGTCAAAGTTTCCTTCAGGATAGCATGTGATGACTCGAGGTACGGTAGGTGAGAGCAGATAGTCACTATTAACACACTGCAGGTTGTACTTCTGCAGACGAGAATCAGGTCGGTCTATTAGGACTGCTGTCACTCCAGAAGGTAGGCGGGGCAGAACGCATGATTCCGTCTCTGCAATTAATGGTGATGTTTACGTCTCAGAAAAGATAGCGAGACAGGTACAGAAGGCAGAGACATACTTGCAATTGTGCGTCTGCATATCAGGTAGTCAGCCATGTCACAGGCTGAGTAAGTTACATTATTATTGGACAGCACTATACAGACTGCAGGGTCTCCCACGACATCGTACTTAGAGTCGATGATGTAGGTGCCAAGGGGAAATCCAGACATAAGCTGGTCCTTCACCTCATTCTCCGTGTCAGCATCAGAAATATCAAGCAGTGAAACTAAAATCACCAGAGCACATGGCGAGACCTGAGCAGTTTAAAAGACACAGTTAGTTGATGATAGGGGGGATATGATGAGAGAGAGAGTGTGTGTGTATAGGAGAGGGAGTGAGGGAGAAGGGGTGAGATGGAGTGAGAAGGAATGAGAGGGAGTGAGAGGGATTGAGAAGGAGGGAGAGTGAGGGAGAGTGAGGGAGAGAGAGGGAGAGCGAGGGAGAGCGAGGGAGAGAGAGGGAGAGGGAGGGAGAGTGAGGGAGAGTGAGCTAAACTGATAAACTCACAGCCTAAATTGGAGCAACGACCTCTAGCACTTTCGAGATCAAAGCCACGCTCACTGATCTGCTTGTAGCACTTGCGACCAATCGTTCTACCATCACAACCCCCTGAAATTATGGACAGCAGTGTAAATAGGATTGTAGGGAACAGCGGCAGCTGGTAGTGGACATACTAGCCTACTCACTTCGCACGTAGATGTTGAATTGGCACTGCAGCTCCTTCCTGTTGAATCGAGCTCTATACTTGACCCTGTACTTCCCTTTAGAGAGAAGTGTACCTGCAATAGAACGTTTCAACCGTAAATCAATTTAAACCCCCC
>ERZ1740065.1755-NODE-1755-length-13219-cov-11.923352_pt1 | contig 13219 bp, 13 predicted proteins | sample MGYA00581738_ERZ1740065 | MGnify/ENA primary metagenome ERZ1740065 (study PRJEB43018, sample SAMN04849749) | marine metagenome | isolation source: floating plastic debris | place: Pacific Ocean | collected 2008-09-01 | study: EMG produced TPA metagenomics... | reverse complement strand
CCCCCACCCCCTCTCTCCCCCTCTCTCTCCCTCTCTCCCCCCCTCCCCCCCTCCCTCCCTCCTCTCTCTCTCTCTCTCTCTCTCTCTCTCTGAAATTGCTATGGCATTGCGTTTGCCGCTACCTCAGACTTTCCCCAAAATTTTACTTGCACTAGTGTTTTATGTGGGCCAAGCTTATCTCATTACACGGTTTTCATCATCATCTCCTATTCGCTTTTTCACGCGAAAAGCCACTTTCTGTCATCCTTCACTTTGCCCCTTCCTCTACTTCTCTTTCACTCTCTCAGCTTCTGTTTGACTGTCACACTAGGATATCATGAAATTCATGAGAGGCGGCCTCGTATTCGCCAACTACAACACGAAAACTCTCAAATCCAAACTTTCCGCGCTCACTCAAGCTAAGGTACTCATCACCACCCACCCACCTGCTGCTCTCTCTCCCTCCCTCACTCTCTGGTATTGGTTACATGACCTGGTTCCTGATCACATGACCTCTTGTTCTACCGTTTGTCATGTGTTTGTTCGGTATTCCATTCATTATTCCATCTGTTCTGTTCTTGTTTCCCCAATTATGAATGTTACAGTGACAAGCGGTTACTGGTGTCTGCTGCAATTCTCAGGGTCGTTGCTATCCCTCCATTCATCTGCATCACATCTCACAACAATTCTATAGCTAACACCCCTTGTGATCCAACTGCTCTTGTCAGTTACTGACGTCACTTTCTCCCTGGCATTGCCGCAGGACAAGGAATTAGCTTCTCTGCATGAAGAAGTTACAAAGTCGCAGAATGAGGCCAGTGAAAGGAGCCGAGAAGCAGATAGCCTTCGCGAGGAGAACGAGGAGCTGAACCGCAGCATAACTGACCTTGACCAGGAGCACGAGGTCATCGTCAGTCAGCTCATCCGGCAGAGAGATGAGCTCAAGAAGAGGAATCAGTCACTTACTGATGAGGTGGTAACTCGTCGGCTGCAGACGTCCTGTCTATCTCCATCTTTCCATGTTAATATCAAGCCTATACCCAACAGATGAAGTCTCTCTCCCTTCTCGAAGCCAGCCAACCATCAGCAGACGCCGACGCCGTATCCGAAATTAAATCGAAACTGGAGGCGGCCTCATACAGTTTGAACGAGATGCATCTAGCGAAGGCTGAACTCGAAAACGAAGTCAAAACATCGAAAGCGAAGGTACTTGAAGTTTAGATACTGATGTGATGAATCACTCTTCTTCAGTTGTTCAACAGTATTTTTTGCCCTGATGCGTTTAAGTATTTCGTAGTAAGCACTTGACGCAGTGGTTATGACTTCTATTTCTGCGGTAATCGAACCATTAATCTTGTGAAGCTCTCGTGTTTTCTGTGTGTGTCATAGACACCGATACTTGACCTCATCAGGTCTGACTGTGCATCTGCTTTCTCGTAATCAGTGTCTCTTTATCCCCAGCTCAAGATCCTGGCGGAGAAGTACAAGGATTTGAACAGGCAGTTTAAAGAAGCACAGTCGACCAATGAGAGCCTCCAACAGGAAATCCAGTGTCTGACGTCTTCATCGAGTCCTGCTGCTACCACGGAAGACACGCCGTCAACGGCTGACAAAGAGGTACTAGAGCGGCAGGTATGTATTGGCGGGAATGAATTAGGTGGTATTTAGGGCGCTTGCCGGCTGACTGCACATGAGATAAATCGCTTTGCCACTGGTAACTATGTGAAGAAAGCCGGACGGGAAATCGTCAATCATTCTGTGGTGACTTTGAGGACTAGAAATATGTTTTATATTAGCATACTTATGTCAAAATGGAAATGAATACAGTGGGATGGTTGTAGTGCGCGGCGCTGGAGCAACAGCTGCTGGAACTAAAGGAGCAGTCGGAGGCTGCTCAGATGAATAACGATATCGGGCCGCTGCAAGCCAAGCTCGACCAATCGAATTCAACCATCTCTTCACTCCAGTCTGAGGTCGAAGGGCTGATAGCGAAGAATGGAGAGTTGGCACGACGCATCGACCAATTGCAATCAGACGAGAAAAATATCCCCATCATGCAGCAAGTATGTACGGGCAGTGCTCTCTATGCCCGGTGACCTATTTCAGTGTTACGCAACGTTTTTTGTTGTATTTTAGAATTTAAATGACCTGAAGTCGATGTTAAATCAAATTGAACAAGAAAACCGAGAGTTGACCGATGTAACCACCAGGCTGAAGTCACAACTGCAAGGAGCGATCGATGAAAATAAACAAATGGCCGTAGCTATGAAGGAACTTACAGCGAGCATTCAGCTAGGCGGTGAAGAGCTCTTGCAGTACCAGAAGAGTGGCAGTGGTGAACTGACAGAGCTGAGAGGTCAATATGATGAGCTCCAACAAAAACTAAAACATAGGGATGGCGAACTTGTCAAAGTTTTGGATCAACTACGAGCTGAATCCAAGACAGCAGAGGAAGAGGCGCTAGTGATTTCTAGTCTTAAAGACGATCTGACACACAAAGACGATCAACTGAGCGCTTTGGAACAGCAGCTCAATGAACTGAGCGAACAATTTGCTGAGCTATCGGCTCTTAAAGAAGAGTCTGTTGTCAAAGATGGTCAGATACAAGAGTTAACAGAGCAATTGAGAATCGAGAGGTTGGAATCTGCTCAGGCACAAAGCGAAGACCAGCCATTGAAGTCAGACACTGAAGGGGCAGACGACTCCGCGGGCAGTTACGAGACAGATTTGGTGTCCCCTAGACTCGATACGGACGGAGATGAGGAGATCCAAGTCACACCAGATGGCAGCACGGAAGAGCTCCGAAACCAGTTGGCGGAGTTGCGAGAGCTGCTCGCCCAGAAGGTTTTGCTCATCAACGAACTGCAGGGTCAGACAGACGATATGACTAGTGATACTAGCGAACTCTCCCTGCTCGATCGGAAAGACTCAGCGTCATCTGACTACTCCAGGCCGCTGCCACCGATAGTAGAGGAGAAGAGTGAGCCAGTGGCAACTTCTAACCCAAGTCAAGAGGCAATGGAAGAAAAAATCTTGACATTAGAAAAGTCCAAGATGGAACTTGAGTTGATAGTTGAGAAGCTCAGGTCTGACTTGGCCGCCGGCATCGAGTCTCACGAAGCCCAGGAGTCACGTCTGCAGGAGGAGATCCAGCGCCTCAACGAACATCTGCGAGATGAGTCTGCAAACCTCACACTGTCTGAGCAGAAGCTGAGCGAACACGAAGATCGCTACAGAAATGCTGTTGCTACAAACGCAACAGAAATCGAGAGACTTGAATCCGAAAGCTCTCGACTTTCCCAAGATAACGATGGTCTGAGAAGTTTAGTCGAAGAGTTGAAGATGAAGAAAGACAATATAGAGCGAGCATTGGGCGAGAGTGAGAAGCAACGCGTCGAGTTAGAAGATATGTACTCGATACTGCAGCAGCAGTTAGAGACGTCCGAGGGTAAGCGGAACGAGCTGCAACTCGCCCTGTCAGCGGAGGAGGGGATGAAGCAGCATGCCTTGGCGGAGAAACTGGCGCTAGCGTCTCACATTGAGCAGATGGAAAGTGACGGTCAGAATGAGAACGGGAAAGTGGACACACTCACAGCAATCGGCGACCAGCAGCGGCACAGCATCGAGGAGCTGAAGACGAGGCTGGCCTCTCTCGAGTCTGATCTGCGTACTCAGGCCGGACATCTGGAGCGGAAGTGTGAGGAGGCGATAGAGATGCAAGCAGCGCTGTCCGACAGAGACAATCAGCTGGCTTTGGTACAGTCAACGCTGTCAGTGAAGGAGGAGAAGTTGACAGAGACTGTTGAAGCCATGACGCAGGGTGAGAGTGACTTGGCGGATATGGAGGAACAGCTGGAGAACATGGAGGAGGCGCTCAACTTAAAGACAAACGAGCTGGAAAGAGCTAAGAGACAGCTCCAGAACACTGAGGATCAGCTTCACACACTGCAGCAGAACATTGACACTCTCACTGCAGAGAACGAGAGCTTGACGTCACGACTTACGTCTGCTACGTCCAACAATGAAAGGCTGTCCTCAGAGCTGATGTCTGCTACGTCTGACAATGAAAGACTGACTTCAGAGCTGGCATTTGCTGTACCTGAGAATGAAAGCCTGACGTCACAGTTAGCATCTGCCACGTCTCAGTTGGATACGCAGCAGTCGCCACTTCTGCTGGCTCAGCCATATTCAGAGGACGCAATGTCTGCTCCACTTGATCATTCTGACGAGTCACTGGAGGGTCTGACAGACGAGCTCAAGGAGATGCGTAGTGAGTTGAAGGAGAAAGAAAAACTTATTCGTGAACTAAAGGCCGCTAATTCATCTTTGAAACACACTGTCTCAGTCTATGGTGACCTTCACAGTCTGGATGCTCAGGTATTTCCTAAGCGTGTCATGCATTGGATGTCGCAGTTCATTATGGTTATAGTATAAGCTATTTGCCTGCGTGTTTAGGTACGAAGTCTGCAGACGGAGAAAGAACAGATGCTATCTGTGTTAAACGAAAAATCGAGAGAAAACTCTCAGCTCAAAATAGAGGTCAAGCGTCTCGCAGATCAGCTCTCTATCGAAAGGTCAAGGACAGCTGGTGATCAGTCGCTGCTGGACGCGAGTCAAACCGACGATAGTGAACGGTCAGATATGCACCGGCAGGCCATCCAGAAGCTGTCTTCTCTGATCCGAGATAAAGATGTTGAAATTGAGGCTCTGAAGCAGAAGAATGACAGCCTGCTGACCGTGCTGCAGCAGAGTGGAGCCAGTATGTTCCTGATTAACAGCTAGTGCTTATGTTACCATAGTAACAGGGTATTACCGTAATCTCACTATATTGCAGGTGACGGTCAGGCTGCTGAGATCGCTCAGCTATTGGAGCAGAAGCAGATGTTAGCTCACCAAGTGTCGCTGCTCTCCAGCGAGAAGGAGCAGCTCTACGCCGCTCTTCAGACAAAACACCAGGTAGAGCTGCTCGTCCCTCTTTTGTTGTCGCTCCTTGTACTCTCACCACTCCTATTATCGAGTTTGACGCTCTTACAGGAGGCTGTCATGTTTCACGCCGAGGCTACCCGACTCGCAGCCCTAGTGAAACAAGCCAATGAGAACCAGTCTGGCAACGAATCATCCAATCAGGAGCTTGAACAGCTCCGATCGGAATACACGGCTAGGAAGCAGCAGGTAAGCTGCCATTACTTGTGTTACCAGAGTGAGTCGAATCTGTCACATCAACGCAATGTCTGCCATTGCTTCCAGCTCGTCGAGGTTCAGGATCAGCTGTCCCAGTACAAGCTTCGATGCTCTGACCTCACCGCCCAACTGGAGTCCTCGTCCAGCGACAGCACTGTCCCCTTAGCCATGTACGACAAACTCAGAACTGACCTCGACGACTCAAAAAAGAGGCTCGAGCGTCAGAAAGAGGCTCTGCTTGAGAAAGACAAGCAGTTTGCGTCTATACAAATGAGAGTGACGGAGCAGGAAGAGACCAACTCCCTTCTGAAGGCGGAATGCAGCGGCTTACGCAAGCAGGTATGTTACTACGGCAACGCCATACACTGTATTGTGTTAACCAAAGTTCTCTCACAGCCTGACGCTTTGTTTCACATTAGATTGAGAACCTGGTGTTCGAATTGTCGGAGACGCGGGCCGGCCTCGAGGATAGCCGAGAATCCTGTTCAAAGCTGGAAGGCCAGCTGCAGGAGAGGGACGCCACAGTCCGGACACTGCAAACTTCAGAACTACAGCTACAGCAGCAGCTGAAACTGAAGGAAGGCGAGCTGCTACAGAAATCGTCTTCTCCCGCTGTAAGTAGCATTAGACTTGGCTCTCGACTTTCTCTATTCGGTAGAACTCAGGACATGTGGGTCCCTTTACAGCAGGGAAGCGATCAGGCTGATGAAGAAGTGAAGCAATTGAGACAGGCTATTACAGCCTTGACCTCTGAGCGCAACGCAGCTCACCTATCTGCTCAACAACATTACCAGTCGTTTCAGGACATACAGAGAGATCTGGCCAGCGTCCGAGAGAATGAGCAAAAACTCCACAAGGAGGTGAGCTTAGTGTTTGAATATTATATTGAGGTGAGAGTTGTCCTCTCATGCATCACCTGACCGCCTCGGTGTACAGGTGGATCGGCTGAGGTCACATCTGGTGCAGATAGAAGAGAGTTACACTGTGGACGCCTTGGAGGCAGAGGAGAGAGAGAAGGAGTTGCGCAATCGCCTTGCTGTATCAGAGGAGAAAGCTGCTCACAGCAGTACGGCTGTGCAGCAAGCTAGGTACCCATATAACGCAGTCCGTTTGAGCAGATGCACCAATCACGAATCAGTACAGCACTCTCACTGTCCAATCATATCGCTGTAGCATGGACGCCTCCAAACAAATCTCCTCTCTAGAGGATCAACTCCACGCCATCGCCTCGCAGCGTGACACAGCCCTGCTGCAGCTCAGTGCTAGCCAAGAGCAGTGCGCTCAGTACAGCACCCAGCTGGGAAACCTACAACTAGTCCTGGAACAGTTCCAAGCAGGTAAATTAGTTTTGAAAATGAAGTCAGAAGCAGGTTCTCCCATGCAGTGAGCATAGTGTGATGGATATCCTCCTTTTCGTATCAGAGAAAGATTCAATGCACGCTGCTGAAGTGGCCAAGCTGAATTCAGACCTTGCTTATGTGCGCTCAGAGAAGGAGAGTGTGATTGGTCAGTTGGCGGAGGTCAGAGGTCAGCTAGAGGACCAGGAGCAGGCGCTCAAAGCTGCACAGAGGCTCACGCTGCAGCTAGAGAAAAAGGAAGAGGCTCTCTCAGCTCTTAAAGATGAAGGTAACCTGCTCGCTGTTGTCATACGCTTGCTTACGCTTCACCTCACCCTGCCACCCACTGCTATGCCAAGCACCTGCCAAACACCTGCCTACTTACTGCCCTGGTATAGTGTCTGTAACAGATATGTGGAGCGGCTCTCACCCCTCCACCTGCCTGGAGCTGGCTTGTACGTTTAATCTCAGCTGGTAATTAGGAGTTGTCTGCCCATACTCCTGGTTATCCCTGGGATGAAATGTCTTTGTCTCTAACCCCTGCCTACTAATGCATGGTAACGATGGTGCATAGGTCATTGTCTGTCTGTATGTCTTACACCCCCTACCCTAGTAGACACGCATGCGCTTGTGGTTTCACTCTCTGTTACTAACCCCTGCTTCGCTGCGCTTCAGATTTCCCCCTCGATTCTTCTTTATCTACTAGTGTAGACTAGAGTATGTGTGTTTGTGCGTACTGTGATGTTTTAGACCAGTGACAGCGTTTTACCCGCGTAGACAGTAGCCTGCTTCTAGGACTAGACTGTGTAATATCAGCTGGTAAATCTGAACTACCTGGTTTCAGGATATCATCTGATATTGTACGGTCTGCAGTCAGCCCTCTTCTCTCTATCTCTCTTTAATCAGCCGTGATCATAATTAATGATCATTAATCATACGTGATTGACTTCTACTTCCCTCTGTGTAGCCAGTCGTCTGTCATAGCCAATCAGTGATCGGAGATTTATTGTGTGCTGAATACCTATCTCTCTTTCTCATTGGCTAACTGTGTCTAACCTCAAATCTCTTAGACTGAGAACTTATCTCCCGCTGTAGCCTGTGACCCTAGACAGCGGAGCGTTGAGTATTACATCAGGTACTGACTGACACGCATGCTCAGTGTCTGCTGTCTTACTCGACCCTCAGCTGCCACCCGCCTGCAATGTGTCAACCACCTATCTATTGCTGTCAGTACAGCGTGTCATTCGGTATGTTGTATTAATGTACTCTCTCCTATTCACAGTTAACCTACGAGAGACTAGCCTCAGGGAGTCCGAGGAGAAACTGCGGCGATTGCAACAAACCTCCGATGGAAAAGTAGACAAGTCAGTGATTATCTCCCCTTTCTATATTATTCTCTGTTATATGGAGACGCTATAATGAACCGAGTCTCTCGCTACAGGCAACTAGTCAAGAATCTCATGGTCGGTTACTTCTCCGCCCCCAAGGGCAAACAGACAGAAGTCCTTCACCTTATAGCCAAGGTTCTACACTTCTCCAACAGCGAGAGTGAGAAACTCGGGCTGACCAGCCCACCGAGCTGGGTCGGTGGTCTGTGGCAGAAGCTGACTAGTCCAAATAGTCCGTCCAGATCCAACAGTCAACCTCTCGACCAGGTATGTCACTGCTTTGGCTCCCTCCCTCCCTCCCTCCCTCCCTCTGCCTTGCACTTCCTGTCTCCTATACTAGGCTTGGCCAATAGTGGAGAATTTCTCGTGACAAATTATTCATCGCCATTGTTGATGATTAAGGTCTTCAAATACTGAATGTACTCATATCGTTTCTAGTCGTTCTCTGAACTTTTTGTGAAGTTCCTCGAGAATGAATCCGCCCCTAAGCCAAAGCCACTCCCATTTCCTGTTGATCGCATGGTGGAAGAAGAAAGGAAACGTGCTGAACAGCATCAGCGAGCCGCCTTCAACCCGTTTGTGGCGCCAACCGGCGGCACCTCATCCGCCAAACCTCAATCAGAGTCAAGCCATCCTCTGCTGATCGGTATGACCTTGACCTTCAACCTACCATCGCCTCACCGATATGTATCGCTTTTCTCACCCTCGGTATCATTGCAGGAGTACAGCAGAGACTTTCTCCGTTAGTTCCTGGAGGTAACCCACTGACGTCTGCAGCTTCCTCGTCAGCCAATCAGATCAGGACTAGTCCCAATCTCCTGACGTCTTCCGTAGTTGCACCGTCTATGCCAGTAACCGTCAACCCTCATACAATGTCTTCCACGCCAGCCACGAACAGTTCTAGACCCATATTGCTCAGCGAGAATGTTAAATTTGTACCAATTCCGGAAGGTGGCCATTGATTTTACTTCCTGTGTACCTGTATATGATCTCTTTCTCTCTTGCGTCTGAACTCTACTCCTCTCCACACAACCATTTATGAACAGCTCCCATCGCCTATGCATAGCATCTCTTCTCATTCCCATTTTTTGTTGTTGATAATATTATGAATATATTTGTTGATTCTATTTATTAAATTATCACCAAATCCAGATTACGTTATGATGGCATTGCTTACCATTTCTCTCTGATCTCTGTACTAGCGTATTATTGTGCAATACTTGCGGTGCTGCATAGGTCGGTATGGTATGGCTCGGAGGCACATTAATCTGTTTGGACGAAGTACACACAGACTTAATGTACTCTGATAGGTAGCTGATAGCATACCTACCTAAATTACCTGACTGACTTGAAAGTCATACCTGTTACAGGTGATTGAACCGTAGAAATGAGAATTATGACTGACTGTTAACGCTGAGATAGTTGGCTCGTCTCCCAGAACTGTTGAACTATGTGACTTTCCCTCTCACAAATTACCACTACCACATCTCGTGTCACCACAAAATTTCAGCTAGTGATATGAGTTGAATCTTCTGTGTCTTCTACTCTGAGTGGTGATCGAGAAAGCACTCCTGATAGACTTGCACAAGGCATTGAGTCCCCATATGGTCCTATTTTGATGTTTGGAGATTCATGATAAGCTTCTGTCAGCCAGCAGACATCTGGGCGAGAGCTTAGGCCTGTTCTGCATGAATGGTTCATTACTGTTGTATGATGCCGCCCTCGGGTGACGTGTACTCTAACTGGAGCAATGAATGAAGTTAGGCTGAGATGATATGAGAGATGATATGATGTACCAGAATTCTACTGAGTGAATGTATGCTGAGTGTCCAGTGGCCATACTATATCAACTCATCTCTGGTCCACTAGCCTCTGGCTCATGTTTGACAACTTCAAAGTAATTTGTCATCCATATCCACTGGTGTGCTGGTGAGACACATAATGTAATATGGTGCCCCTGTGAAATTATAATCAAAGTGAAACTACCTATGAGTAAATCGTGACCTGATAGTTAAATTGAGGCTATACATTGGTAAATTGTGACATAATAAAGCATAGCTTCGCAAGGTAAGTTGGGTCATTATAAAGCATAGCTTCGCAAGGTAAGATGGGTCATTATAAAGCATAGCTTCGCAAGGTAAGATGGGTCATTATAAAGTGAAACCATCTGGAAGTAAGTTGGAGGCAGATACGTATGATTAGTAACGTGACATCTGTCTTACTTGTGATAATAACTCAACCAGTGGATGTTATGTAATAGAGAAAGTAAATTATGAGAGCTCGTCTGTCTGTATATCTGTCCTCCTACTTCCCCTGTATATCTCGGGCTCACCAGTAACACACTATCTCCTTCGAGCAGAGATCCCTTATGTTCGGTTCCTCCCACTGGTCATCATCACCATCTCCTCCTCTCCGCTCCTCCTCATTGTCGGCAGCACTTCTCTTACGACGCAATGCTCCCTGACCTGATCCTTTCTGGTTAGATATCCCTTCATCTTCTCTCTCAGTGCGCTGTACCAGCTCGTTGAACGGACATACGATCGCTTCGCGACATTTCTCACTAGCTCCAATGTTGTAACCTTCAAATAGCAATCAACAGCCAGTAACAGTAAAAATCAGTAGAATCTCTCACCTCTGATTATTGGCTGCTTTGATTAATCTAATCTTAATACATCCCGAGTTTTAATTAAATTCATTATTTATCAGATATCATACGTCTGTTTCTGTATAGCAGTTAACCACACTTGCCATGTATGCAAACTCAATAATCTATACATCATACACTTTTCTGCTTTGTTTATCACTACCACTCATTTTATGTTGGACCGCAGGTGCTACTAATGTATGTTGGACCGCAGGTGCTAGTAATGAGCCAGTTGATTGGCCAGAGAGTTATAGTGTTGCATAAAATTCATTTCCGCGTGCAACTAAGTAAAACACCATCACAGTATCAAAATACCTTTATTTGTGGGGGTATTAGGCTCTGAATTAGTTGCCGCGGTTCCAAGTGACCTTTTCTGTACTGCCAGATGACCTTGACTGTTAGTAGACCGAGTTCTCTGCTGAAATGTAGGTTAGATGAAATATGAAAACCAACTACCATGGATTAGGGTTGATGAATCGAGATTGTCATGAGTCACTAGCTCTGAACTGTCATGGAACCAGGGGAATAGTGCTTTTCACTGGTACAGTGTGAATAATAAAATGTGTAAAACACCATAACCGGGACAAAATAAAATAGAAATCATAGAGTCATATAGAAATGACTCTGAATGGAAGGAAATGATTCTGATCGCAGTATATTATACTGAACTAAACCATTGCTGAATTTTACAATTTTAATATTTGCGATCTTTGCTCAATCTTGCAAGTACGTAGAATTTGGTTGAATGAGGCTATGCGATTGGTGGGTCACACTAAATAGCTATTGCAACATAAATCAATCACTTGAAGTGGATGAACATGCATATCGGTGTAGAGGAGAGAGGCAGAGCGTGGGAAATATACTATGATAGAAGATTTTGGCATGCCTGAGCTTCTCTTTGGCAGGAGGTAGAGTGTGTTGCAATACGTAGCATTGCTGCTCATGGCTGAACAGTGCTGACGACTGCTTAGAATGGCGGATCAGTGAGGATTAAAACATCAATGCTGTACTTTGAGAGTCGCACAAGATTTTTCAGATCTCAAAGTTTGACATGAACTTGGTTCAGTTTTCTTTCTTCACCCTCTCGGCTCGCCCTCCTCTTCCCCTCATACCCCTCTCCCTCCCCATTTCTCTCTACCTCTCGGCTCGCCCTCCTCTTCCCTCATATTTCTCTCCTTCCCTCTCGCATCTCCTCTCATCTTCGCCTCTTTCCGCCCTCATCTCCCCTCTTCTCACCCCCGCTAGGTTGGCGCCGCGACCATTTCATGTCCAGACATGACCAACCTGCGATCCAATGTCAGCCACATCCCGTCTGTACAATACGGTGAGAACCAGCCAGGCGATTACTCCTGCCTGTATGCAGCAGATGGCGAACCAGAAACCGCAGCAGACGAGGCTCCAGGAGAACCTCGGCAGACTATTGTCTGTCTTTCTACCAGATTCATGCACCATACCTCTCAACCACTCTATCGAGCTAGTGAGACGACCAGTCTGATAAATGGGAGATGGTTGTTATGAGCAGTAGGCTGGCCTCAATGTGCCGGCTCACCTCATTGGTTAATCTCACTTGGAATCTTCCAATCCTAGATGAAGTATATAATGGCCAGCATTACCAAAAGGAATTGTAAAAAAATAGTCACTGTCACAAGATGCCAGAGTGGTACAGATATTCAGATAAACAGATAATCATGCAGCTCACAGTCGGTTTCTCCACAGAAATCCTTGAATTTTTGACTAGTAATGTTCGCCCTTCTCCAGTGTGGACAGATTCTCGCCAACAGAAGACACCGCTACAACAGCAGAAGACAGAACATCCCCCAAAGCATTCTTCTCTAGAGCTTCCTTTCCAGACATAAGTTTATACGAGTATACCAGTTTTTACCCGGTCTGTGGCTGTAGCAGAGCTTCCTCGGTTAGTAATGATTCAAGGATGCAAGTGGCATGAGAGGACAACTCCTGTAGAAGAATTTGCTAGGACAATTCCCAATTCTGAACCGAGGCCAGACATAGCTGGGTAACTGTCTATGAGAAAGAATGTGCCACTGTCACTGCTTAGTTAGTGATGGAGCAATGAACGTGCTTGCAGAGTTTCCCTCATCCACAGAAGAACAGATTTTATATACGACATCATCCAGTCTGGAAGAAAGACTGGCTTTGGCCATTCTCCCATAGATCTTCATGCATGCGGCGCATATGGGTACGTGAGGGAGTGCGCGTGCACATGTGCAGGGTTTTCGGACGTGTGCGGGAGTGTGCCCAAAATCAATAGGAGAATGAAAAAAACCAAAACACTTTTTCCAAGTCTGATGGATTGCTTCTCTCTATAGGCTAGGCAATACTAGAACTACTTCCATCTATCAGCCATGACTTTTGTGGCCCAACCTTATAAGCCTGTCTTCGTGGGATATTATTCAGATGGAGATACTGTGTCTCAACCATCAGTGACAAGTTTTAGGACCAGAGACGCTAGAGATTCAGTCTTCCTAAACTTTGAGAGCCTTTAGCTCAAGCCACTATCACCTGCAGCTTATATCCTTTCATATTTGAGCACAGCTCAGCAGATCTAACTACTGTGCGCCCTAGAATATAAGGCACTTCGAATATAAGGCACATCGACTGTAAGGCACCTCGACTATAAGGCACCTCGACTATAAGGCACCTCGACTATAAGGCACCTCGACTATAAGGCA
>ERZ1740065.1754-NODE-1754-length-13219-cov-11.965892_pt1 | contig 13219 bp, 10 predicted proteins | sample MGYA00581738_ERZ1740065 | MGnify/ENA primary metagenome ERZ1740065 (study PRJEB43018, sample SAMN04849749) | marine metagenome | isolation source: floating plastic debris | place: Pacific Ocean | collected 2008-09-01 | study: EMG produced TPA metagenomics... | reverse complement strand
GCTTTATGGCTGTTATATAGGTGGATTCTACTGCGGTAACCCTGGAGCTCGGTCGTTTGACTACACGACTAACAACACGGGTACTGGAAGGTGCTCTGCCGGCTACTACTGCGTCAGTGGCGTGTCTACACCCACGCCAACCGCTGCCTCTCTGATCACCAATGCTGTTGGGGGCGTGTGCCCCACGGGCCACTACTGCCCCGAACAAACTCAGGTATGTGACACCGGCACCTGTCCAGCTTTCACTCTGTCATTATCTGACAGCATTCAGGTTCATTGATGCCATACTCACTCGTCATACTGTACCACTGACTTCATACTATCGTTCAGTACAGACCTCTGCTGCCGGCCTGTGAGATGTAAGCAGGTTTACTTTAATCTCCTCTGGTCGGGGTTTGTGAATATTGTTTGTAATCAAAGTGTATGATTGTCCATCGAAGTGAACGTTACTGAAAGTGTCACATGATCACGTGTCAGGTGCCCTGCATGCCAAGATGTGTCATTGATATTGTGCAACGGTGATTGTTTTGTTTACCCTAAGTTTTATTGATATTAATTGATCTATACCTCAAAGTAATCAATCGATCCTGATAGTCCTGAGATACTCCCGCCCTGAACTAGTAATGGGAACTGAGGCTGAGACACTCCAGAAATCGTTTTCCAGAAGTCCTGAGAATGGATACTTGAGAAACTTATGTTCTCCAAAGTTCTCCAGAATAGGGAGAGATTCCGATCCAGATATTTCCCAAAAATCAGGTGTTATCATAAATCCAGTGAAATTGAATGAGAATTAATGGAATCATTAGATAACTTATTCATAATAGTTTGAAATTCCTAGTAATTCTGCTGTTTATTTAAGATTACTCTGTATTGCTAGGATCCGATACCTTGTGCTAACGGTACTTACCGCGACACCGACGGAGCTGAGAAGGATACAGATTGCATAGACTGTGCTCTTGGACAATACTGTGGCTCTGAAGGGTTGGTCGAGCCTACCGGCCCCTGTAGCCCTGGGTTCTACTGCTTGAGAGGAAATAAAGAGCCCACCCCCACTGGTGCGTACTGAGTTCATATCTGTACCATTTATAACTTCTATGACAGTCTCTATGACAGCTTGCTTACCTGAACTCTATGACAATATGGATGTCTGAGGTGGCATTGACTTCTAAATTAATTATTGTATTGTCTCTAGGTGACAACCCTGCTCAAGGAGGTCCGTGTCCGATATCGCATTACTGCCCGCTCAACACATCAACACCTCTGCCTTGCGAGCCCGGGACATACAACAACCTCACAGGCCAGTCTACCTGCTTCATATGTCCCTTGGGCTACTTCTGCGCAGGAAATGTGTCAGACTTTGAGTACTTCCCCTGTCCAGAGGTGAGTCTATCAACATCCTAACATCTTCCAGCTTACAAGTTGATCACTGCTTAACTTTTCCATTTGATGTCAGTTATGAATTCATGGTAAGACAACTCCGTCTGAGATGTTTTAAAAGCATGACTAGAGCGTCTATGTTGACAATGTTTATGTTTAATAGCAGGAACAGACAAGTGCATCTTTTGAGTGTTTTTAGCTGCCGTTGTATAAAATTTGACCCTAAACCAGTTCAGGTAGCCTGAAGTTTTGACACGCTGCGTACAATGCTTTGTGACTCGCTGCTGCAACATGCAACCACCTGGTGAAAGGGCTGGATGGCGCATGCCTTGAATAATGCACTTGTCTGTTTCAGGAACTCTTGCTATTGTACACTAAAATCCATCATACGCGTATCTCTACTGTCAGAATTGTGTACTAATTAGTTTTCAAAATATTAATGTTCTATTAATGTCATTGGTTGGTGGCGGCCATTTTGAATTGATTTACATGTCTGCTATTTCAGGGACACTACTGTCCAAATGGCACAGAGTACTCCACTCAGTACCCCTGTCCTACCGGCACCTACCGCAACGTCACTGGTGGACAGGAAGTGGCAGACTGCTATCTCTGCCCTCCTGGTATGTACTGCGACAACGAGGCTAACGTGTATCCAGACGGGCTGTGTGACGCCGGACACTTCTGCGTTCTCGGCTCTGCCACCAGCTCTCCCCAGGACTACAATGAGTTCCTCGGAGGTAAGAACCAATCTCCTCTGTTTCACAGCCGATTTCCTTTCTCAGTCAATCACATGAGTGCATTGTGTGATGTAGGTGACTGCCTCTGTCCGAGCAACCAGACAGGAGGCATTTGTCAGGAGGGCTACTTCTGCCCACAAGGCAGCTACGAGCCAACTTCGTGCAGCGAGGGGATGTTCTGCAATGAGACGGGGCTGTCGCTGCCTACTGGAGACTGTGATCCTGGCTATTACTGCTCGCAGGCAGCCGTACGTCCTGATCCGACTGATGCCAATACGGGAGGTGTCTGCCCTGCTGGAAGATACTGCGGTCAGTCTCACAATCTCACTGACCGAATAAACGCATTTCTCACAACCTCACTGACCCAATGAAACATTTCTCACCAGATCACCAACCCAATAAACACATTTCTCATTAAATGTCTATTATATAAATTATTGATCTTTTACCAGATCGTAATAATTTCCTAGTTTTCTAGTAACAGTCTATCTTCAGAATCTTTGGACCATCTACTCTGTTTTGCCCGTCGCATAGTACACTGCTGTGGTGGAAGATCTTTACCAACACTTTGATATTGGTTTCAATACCTTGTTGCTTCCTCATGGTCACAGTTTCTATGTCTATGTGTGGCAGGGTCAGGGACAGGCTCCAATCAGCCGAAGTGTCCTCCCAGTACATATAGTGACCAGACAGGGCTGATAGAGGAGACAGAGTGTCTGCCGTGCCTCCCTGGATACTACTGCGATATAGCAGGCCTCGTCGCTCCCACCGGTCCTTGTATGGCGGGTAAGACGCTCACCTCTACTGTAGCTTATATCTATGCAATGCTACATTCTTTATCATATGCTTACATCTGTAAATGTAAATATTGAGATTATCTCCCCCTGGTTCTGGGTTACCGCAGGTTATTATTGTCCTGCTGGTCAGAACGTCAGTAACCCGTTCCCCTGCTCTCCGGGATACCATTGCCCCGAGGGCAGCCATGAGGAGGTCAAATGTCAGGCTGGAACCTACCAGGATGAGACAACTCAGGCTGCTTGTAAAGACTGCTTCAAAGGTAAGACAAATCCTATTAAATGTATTCCCCAAATGAGGTATTCTGCAGAAGGATTCCAGCTGAATTTATATAATTATTACTGGTTAAGTTATTTATGTTTCCATTTGCACAGTTTTCAGTAGAATGAAATTTCTTTGCAAATCGAGAACTTTTGAGGTGATTGTGTCACACACAGAGAGATTGTCACACACAGAGATTGAAGTACCGTAAAAACAATATACCACTTGGATGTTTTACCATCTGACTGCAAAAGTTTTCCTTGTAAACATTCTCAGTTTTACGTTATGCTCAGTGATATTTTTTGCTTTCCACTCAGGTTATTACTGTGACTTCGGCGATCAGCCAATCAGCAACTACACAGAATACTTGTGTCCCATTGGCTACTACTGCCCCACTGGTACTGAATTCGCCACTCAATATGGCTGCCCTGCCGGAACGTACAGTCCTTACCTACAGCTCACCTCAGCTGAAGAATGCACCTTCTGCCCGAGTGGGAAATACTGCTACGGATCGAACGAGACCTACACTGGTAAGTGTAAAACTAGGAGCCATGCACCATTGATCCCTGGACTGATCTCCTTTATCTAGGACTGACTGATAACCCAACTCACTGTCTGCTGCACAATCGCCGTCTGATCCACAATCAGCATCTGCTGCTGCTGTTACAGGTGACTGCGATGCAGGGTACTGGTGTATCAATGGATCTGCTGTGCCCAACCCAACTGACGGTCTGACTGGTCAACTCTGTCCCGAGGGCCACTACTGTCCCGCTGGAACTCCAGACCCCGAACCCTGCCCCGTGGGCACGTATAATAGTCGTCAGGGGCTGCAGATGGTTGATGAATGTCAAGGTTGTCCTGGCGGCTTCTACTGCGGAGAGCCCGGACTGTCCAGCCCATCCGGATACTGCAATGAAGGGTAAGTCGTTGTGACGTCTGCGTGTCACAAACCTACAATCACTCCTCTGCGTTTGATTATATTCATACACCTGAACATATCATTGATATCCATAATGTTTAAATGTAAATCTTATTGTATGACTGGATGACCATACAAATACGTCAATATTCGCCGGGCCCCCGTCCATGTTGAATTTTTTGCATATTTATAATTTTCCTGTTGATCGACGCGGCGGAGTTGCTTATCCAATGATTTTGACACGATTCTAATTCGGTGATTTCAGTCCCAGTCGTGTAAAACTAACGGCCTGTTGTTGAAAGTTGAGATCCATAAAGTTGAGCTAGATCAACTCGGAAATATAGACGTATTATAACGCTTGATACGCGCCGGATGCACGTGTGAGGGCTGTACGCCGAGATCAATGTTAGACTAACACCGGCGCAAGAGAGGACAACTCCTGACGCTAATCACGCGCGTCAACAGGGCTAATACCAGCATGCCATAGGAATAATACCGGCACAACTCCGTGAAAATGCAAAATTATGCTCGCAAATTAATCCTATTTTACAGTAGTTAATTCAAAGCTGAATCGATCATTAGTCTATTCAGCACTAGGAAAACCTTTCACAAGCCAGGGGTCTTATCGGAGTATTTGTGGTATGTGAGTACTGTATTTATTCTGTTGTTCCCCTGTTCTGTAGATATTTCTGTCGAGCGAATGCCTCTGAGGCGTCACCAGCGACGGACAGTAACAGTAACTACGGTCCTTGTATCGCCGGACACTACTGCCCCAATGGCACCGCTGACCCAGTTCCCTGCGCTGACGGAACATACATGGAAGACGTACAAGCCTCTGAATGCCTCCTCTGCCCTCCTGGCAAATATTGCATCACTGGTCACACACCAGATGACTGCCCTGCCGGCTTCTTCTGCAAGAATGGTAGTTGTCTTCTCTTGAGATGCGTAACATGGAGCGTCCGCATGATATCGCTTATCCATTCAATGGAGTATCTTTATTCCTGGTATTGCTGTTTCCAGGTACTGGACAAGTGTGGGAGTCATGCCCTCTTGGAACTTTCAGCTCTCAAACAGGGTTGTGGGAGGAGATTCAGTGCACTCAGTGTACAGGAGGTTTCTACTGTTCGGAGCTCAATGCCACGGCAGTCACTGGGCCGTGTGACGCTGGATACTACTGCACGTCTGGTCTGTGCTTCAGCGTCTGTAACCGCAGTCTACTGCTGCCACAAATAAACTAGTAAAACACAACTTTTCTATCTCTTCAGGCGCTGACACAGGAACTCCAGAATTTACCAACAATACGGGAGTTGTCGGTCCTTGTCCTGCTGGCTCCTACTGCCCACAGCAGTCAGCCACGCCCACTCCATGTCCACTAGGCTCTTACAGTAATGTATCCAAACTAGAGGCAAGCGGTGACTGCTTCAGCTGCTCCTATGGCATGTACTGTGGCGACGTGGGCCTCACTGAGCCGTCTGGTCCTTGTGACGCCGGGTTCTACTGTCTCCTCGGCTCACAGAGTCCAAATAACGCAGCAGAAGACGCGACAGGTATTCAATCAGTTCCTGTGGCTGTTTGTTCCACTGCTGTAGGGGCTCCTCCTATAAACCAATTTTTTCTCTACCTCAGGTGGCCCCTGTCCGATAGGACACTACTGTCCCCAGGGTACGTCGTGGCCTCTAGGCTGTGAGGCGGGTACATACGCCGACACCACTGGCCTCTCCGAGTGTCTGGAGTGTGTGGAGGGCTTCTACTGCATTGAAAACACTACTGACTATAACCTGACTCCATGCCCTACCGGCCACTACTGCCTCAATGCAACCAGCTACCCTACGCAATACCCCTGCCCCATCGGTTACTATAACAACCACACTGGTACGCTACCACCTCTGACGTTGACACGTGACTCGTCTGATTGTCTGACAATGAAGTCTCGCGTGTCTCTTTACAGGGAAAGATTCTATAGATGACTGCGTGCCCTGCTTACCAGGATCGTACTGTGAGGAGACAGGCCTGGCAGAGCCCAGTGGACCGTGTGAGGCGGGCTGGTACTGTGTACGGGCCGCAGTCAGTGCGCGACCCTTCGACATTGGGAACACAAGCTACACAGACGCAAACGTCACAGTGAACTGCTTCTGCAGCGTCAATGAGACAGGAAGCATGTGTGGACCCGGAGAATACTGCCCTACCGGTTCCAGCAGACCGCAGGACTGCGACGCGGGTAACTATATGACCTTGACGTTGTCTGGCTGACTCACCGTATCCAGCCTGAGTCTCTATTGATCCTCACTAGGATACTATTGCGAGACGTACGGTCTACCCACCTCAACCGGACCATGCGATGCTGGCTACTTCTGCTCTGGTGGAGCCTCGGTACCGGCGCCCACTGACGGTATCACTGGAGATCTCTGTCCGCCCGGCGCTTACTGCCCCATCGGCACTGGCTCTCCGGAGTTGTGTCCTCCTGGCTCATTCAGTAACCAGAACGGAAACGAAGCGGTTGGCGACTGCGAGCAGTGCACTGCAGGTAAGCAGCAGGTTACTGTAGAACTGGATTTTATAGCAATGGTGTTACTGGAGTGAAAATAGCTACCAATTATTTATCGCTGATATTAGATTGTGCTGTATAAATTACACTCATTATACTTTATATAGGAGTTGTCTTCTCATTTGTGGGATTCTCCATCGCTATCAAATCTAGTTCTACAGGGTCATTACTCTCCTCAATACTGGATGTTCTGAGCAACTAAAAGACGTATGACCATTTTGTAACCCTAACATGATATTTTGCGGATATTTAGGTCAGTACTGCGGAGATTATGGTCTCACAGCGCCCTCTGGTGACTGTGACGGCGGCTACTATTGTCCTGGTGGTCAAAACACATCGACACCGCAGGATTACCAGTGCACACCTGGACACCACTGTCCGGTTGGCAGTTTGAGCCAGGTGCCCTGTCCATCTGGTGCATATCAGGATGAGTTCACTCAGGTGAGAATAATAGGCAGTAGGTGGTTTCTCTTTCCTACATTCAGCTGGCCAGTGTATGAACTTTGAACTTGACCAATGTTCTGGGTTGGAGTAGCAACTGTACATTTACATCAAGCTGACCACCTGCTGAACTGTCTGTTATAACGTGAGCAAACGTTTTATAGAGCACCTGCAAGACTTGTCTCGCTGGGTACTACTGCGATGGCACCATCCAGAATGACACCGTCTGCGATCACGGCGTTCAGAACCCTGTCATCTGCCCCCAGGGTCATTACTGTCCGTTGGGCACGACGTCTGCGACCGAGTTCCCTTGCCCTGCCGGCACATTCAAGTAACTATCATAACCATGTGTAGACAACTCCGCTACTGCAACTGTCCCAGTCAACGAGATACCGCCTGTTTCAGTAACTTGACACAACTGGAAGCTGAGGCCGAATGCACTGACTGCGTGGGCGGCTGGTATTGCGAAACGCCTGGTCTGGTACTGCCGACAGCGTTGTGCTCTGAAGGTTCTTACTGTACACTTGGAGCGTCGACCGCTGCTCCCCGTGACGGAGTCACTGGCGATATCTGTCCCACTGGTCACTACTGCCCTGAGGGCAGCGAAGTGGGAGTCGTCTGCCCTGGTGGCACCTACAATCCAACAGAAGGTTTATGCGTAATCCTATTTGATCGCTGATAGTTTATCTATGCTTTACCAGTATGTTGTGTCAAAAACTCCGCTTCCTTTGATACGATGGGAAGCCTTTGTAATAAGATTAGAGAGTTGTCTTCTCTTATACTCAGCTTTGTACTGTACTCCCTCAATTATAGCCCATGTGCCTAAGGAGCTAAGGTAAACCTAACTGGCTTTTATTTTCCAGCCAATAGTTAGCTCTAATTTGGCTTACTAAATGGGCTCATTCTCTAGAACTAAGATGCTTGACTTCCACACCATCGGTAAGGCGAAACAAAGAGGGGAAAACTTCCATGCTATTTGTGAAGACTTATTGCTGTAGTGAAGGAGAAAATCTCTGATCAAGCCTGGTACATGTGTGGAGATGTTTTCCCTCGTGTAGCCTGTATACGATACGATTGTACTGCGTTTTACATGTGATGTGCTGCATTGTTGTTAGGGTGAGACCTTCCTGGTGACAAGTAAGTTGTGTTGGATTCTAGGATAGTCTACGATAGTCTATGACCTACTTAGCTACTGTAGATCACGCTAGAGACCACAGCCTTCTCCTTCCTTGCCGCCGACCATAGACCTCAGGTGCTCTCCTTGACATTGACCTGTCCTTTGACTTCTATACAGGTATCGGCAACTTGAATGAATGCACTCTCTGCGATCCTGGCAAGTACTGCCCTAGTCCTGGAGCCTCAGCCCCCACAGGTAACTGTACTGGTGGATACTACTGTCTGGGCAACTCAACGACTGACCAGCCTGCAGACGGCGTCACTGGTGACATCTGCCCTGTGGGACATTACTGCCCATCTGGTACCGGGCAGGCCTTGCCTTGTCAGGACGGAACATACGCAGGAGTGACCACTATGGCTATATGTGACGAGGTAATGACAGCCCTTCTGCCATCTTTTCAGTCCATACTATGCTCTAAACTTACCGTAATAGTAAGAATTGTTTAGTTTGAGTTCTACTTTAACCGCGAAGCAAAAGCCAGCTACTGAAAATTTTCTAAACGGAAAATTTCCACAATGTCGGAAGTTTCTGGAGGAGCGAGAATAAAATCAGAACTCTACTCCATTTTCCAGCAGCTAGAGCTGAGCCTTCTGTATGCTATTGGCTCCATATGCATTCGTTATTGGCTGTATCGATGGCGAGAGTCAGCTTACTCTACAGTCTGATGGTATACCCAGAAAGTATTCCACCAAAGTATTCTCAGTGGTTTGTTTTGGCAACTTGGAGTTATGCTCCCGATGTGAGGCTCAAAGATTGTGCGATTGTAATATTCTGCATTCTGATGATGGTTGTCCTGATTATTTTTACTAAAATTAACCAGCCGACAACTTTGAAAAAGCTCATTTGCAGAATGTGTCAGGGTTTCAGCTAGGTTGGGAGTGAGCTAATGACTATATATAGGGTAGATTTAGAGGACTGAGTAGAAGGTATGCATTCGAATGTTACAGTGCACTGCTGGCTACTACTGTATGCCTGGGCTGTCAGACATTACTCCATTACCTTGTCCGGCTGGTTTCTACTGCCCAGCTGGTACGGGTTGGGGGTGGACTCCGTGCCCCCTCGGAACTTTCAGCTCTGCGACAGGACTGGGGAATGAGACTCAATGTACACCATGTACAGGTGGGCACAACTCCTTCACCCTCTTATTCTTGCCTTAGATGAGATTCCTTATTCTAGAGGTATTCAGTTTACTCTCGAGTCCACTATTACTCTTTCTAACACAGGAGGAAGCTACTGCGACCAGTACAACGGTACCACAGTCTCTGGAACCTGTGACGCTGGCTACTACTGCACTTCTGGAGCTCAGTCCGCCATGCCATCTAGTGAGGAAAATGCGGGACCGTGTCCACCTGGGTACGAGACCAACTGCTGATAGACTAACTTTACAAGTTATTGAGTGTTTCTTTAACTTTTCCCTTCTTGTTGTGAAGCTACTACTGTCTACAAGGCACGGTGAATCCCTCGCCCTGCGAGCCCGGAACGTTCTACAACGAGACTCTCAATACAGATCCACTGTGCCAGCCATGCCCTGCTGGCTGGTATTGTGACCTCCCAGGTAGGCCTCTAGCACGTCGCCACCTACCAACGAAAATATGGAAACAGAAATTTGACGTAATATATTGTTGTGTCATTTTACAGGCCTTGCCAACCCTGTTGATGAGTGCGACGCTGGATTCTACTGCCGAGAGGGAAGTAACAGCTCATCGCCGCTTATCGACAGCTCCATGGGTGGTCCCTGTCCAGCTGGCACCTTCTGTGTGAAGGGATCTACCTCGGCTGTCCAGTGCGCTGCTGGCACGTACAACTCGTTGCCAGAGCAGGAGAGCTGCCTTGATTGCCTGGAGGGATACTACTGTGACCTTGGCAGTGTAAATCAGACCATCTGTCCATCAGGTACAATCGCATATATCATAATTAATGCAGTAAATTGCATCGTATGACTGGCTGTCACATCAGCTTGACCTTCCTACCCAATGCTGACTTCCAAACCTACCATTGACTCATCCATCCAGTCTGTCCACACAGCTGCCATATATTGACACTGTACACTTGCCATGTGCCAGTCTGTTCATCCTATACCCACTTCACTGCCCATAGTCTGTCTCACCAAGACCCCTATCTCAGTACCTGACGTCTGCCCCAGTACCTGACGTCTTCCCCAGTAACGGATGTCTGCATCAGTAACGGATGTCTGCATCAGTGTCTGACATCTGTCCCAGTGTCTGACGTCTGCCCCAGTATTTGACATATACCCCAGTGTCTGACCAGCAGCTTGTTCTACTTACTATAAGACTGTACTAGCTGATGAGAATCTCACTTTTTTAGGTCACTACTGTCCAAGCAACACGGAGTTCGCTACTCAATACCCATGTCCAGTGGGCACCTTCAACAACCTGACAGGGTCTGTCTCACTAGACGCCTGTCAGGCCTGTCTGCCCGGATATTACTGCCCAACAGCAGGCATGCCTGAGCCGGCGGGACTGTGTGACGCAGGCTGGTACTGCGTCCTCGGATCCTCAGAAGCTCAGCCCGTGTACCTCGGCAATGACACCAGTTAGTAACTCCCACAGTTCTACCTTGATATGTGTCGAGCTCCAGACCACCCATTGTACTATGATATCAGACTCTCTCTCTCTCTTCTTTAGCTGGTGACTGTGTCTGTCCAGCAAACAGAACTGGAGGCAAATGTCGGGAGGGATACTATTGTCCTGCGGGAGCAGACGAACCAATCGCATGTGACCCTGGCTCTTACTGCGGTTCCAGCGGCCTGGAGACGGTCAGTGGTGCCTGCTCAGCTGGTCACTTCTGTACCCTGGCAGCCATACTGCAGGCGCCGATTGGCGAATCATATGGAGGTGAGAGTTTATACTGCTGCTGCATGGCCAGTGCCTATCAGCTCGCACTGCTAGGCACTGGCCGGCCCCCTGAGATACATTGCACACCAGAGGTTACTGGCAGAGCTTGCTCTCAGGTCGAGGTTAGGGAGTGCCCCGACCCACCGGTACCGTACTGGCTGTACGGTATCGGTGGGGTTAGGGAGTGCCCTGACCTACCGGTACCGTACTGGCTGTATGGCTCCAGGGAATATTTGTGAGGGGAGATATGAAAAATATACTTATACCAGTTCGTCAGCTGCTATTGACCTGCTGTATTTCTATGCTCAGACATCTGTCCTCTGGGACACTACTGTCCAGAAGGCACTGGCGACCCGATAGAATGCCTACCAGGAGAGTACAACAACCGTACAGGGAGTGAGAGCGCTGCTGATTGCCTAGCCTGCATTCCTGGCTGGTACTGCCCAGGTACGGGCTGCGAACACTCCCCACACCTACACATGTCCCCTTCTGCTTTCTCCCCCATTCCATTGCTTTGTGTCTGCAGGACCTGCCAATGCTGAACCGTACGCCATGTGTGATGAAGGCTGGTATTGCCCAACTAACAACACAGTGGCTCAACCACCTGGCAACAAGTGCCTAGCCGGTCACAGGTGTCCCAAAGGTAGCGCTCTTCAGGAGCCGTGTCCGTCAGGCTACTACCAGCCTCTGGAGGAACAGGGAGAGTGCATCATATGCCCTGCTGGTGAGTTTAACACATATTACGTATAGTACGTCTATTGCGTATGGTAGATATGTTACATACATAACCTATGTTTCGTACAGTATATATGTTACGTACGCGTATGTCGGTTTATTGATGTATCTGAATCATATCTGTTACACTTAAGTCATTATGTAACATCCTCTAGCCTGATAAGCTCTCTGATTTTTGCAGGTAAATATTGCGACAGACTGGAAGCAGCAGATGAGGAGCAGAGTGGCGTTGGAGCACCTTCACATGGGGTTGTAACTCCTAAAGATTGTCCAATTGGCTTCTACTGTCCCAGCGGCACAGAGACGGCCCGACAGTACCCGTGTAACGATGGCACATACAGTAACGATACGGCTCTTGAGTCGTTTGAGCAATGTCTGCCCTGTCCGTCAGGGTATTACTGCTCGGCCGAGAACATCACCCACCCCACCGGTCTGAGTTCTACCTGACGCTGTGAGACAGATCCTATGATAGAGCAGGCTGATGTTCATTCTGATTTGTTCGTGTTTTAGGTGAATGTAACTCGGGATACTACTGCATAACCAGGGCTACAACTCCATCGCCCAATGTCACAGACGGGCGGGGCGGCCCCTGCCCTCAAGGCTACTACTGCCCTCAGGCTAGCGGCGACTATATCGCCTGTCCTAAAGGGACATACGGCGACAGAGATCGTCTTCCCTCACTCAACGACTGTACCTGGTGTCCCCCAGGAGAATTCTGTGCCTTGTCCGGGATGACGGCACCAAACGGTTCCTGTCTCGCTGGCTACTACTGTAGTAATAGGTAACCCTCCACATCTGTCTTCTGCTAAGTCTTGATTTCACCAATTATCAAAAGGGTGTAGGGCCATAGTGCATTCTGATTGGTGCGTCTGAATCCCCGAGACAGCATCAGACGTCAACCTCATTGTGATGCTTTGGATTCTATCCAATGAAATCAGTCGGCAGTGGATTAGGTTTCAGGTTCGTACAGTTGCGTTCAATCAATCAAACATTCCAACAGATCAGAGGAGGCGAACCCAGTGGCTGAGACGTATGGCGACATCTGCCCTCCGGGCCACTACTGCCCGTCTCATAGCCACGCCCCCACACCATGTGACCCAGGAAAATACAACCCTGATACTGGCTCCACCGACGCCTCCGCTTGTCTCGACTGCCCAGGTGGAACATACTGCCAGTACGCCGGCCTGGCTAACTACACAGATCTATGTGACGCTGGTACGTCCTCCTCCATCAGTTCTCCTTTATTTCTCCATCATGTGTGCCTAGGATATCACTCTCTCCACTCCCCCTAGGTACATGCTATGTCTCTATCTGTAGCTATCTCCTTCCTTGCTCCCCCCCCTCACCCTCCTTCTCCCTTCTTCCTCTGTCCCTCCC
>ERZ1740065.1752-NODE-1752-length-13225-cov-15.336143_pt1 | contig 13225 bp, 8 predicted proteins | sample MGYA00581738_ERZ1740065 | MGnify/ENA primary metagenome ERZ1740065 (study PRJEB43018, sample SAMN04849749) | marine metagenome | isolation source: floating plastic debris | place: Pacific Ocean | collected 2008-09-01 | study: EMG produced TPA metagenomics... | reverse complement strand
TGACCCAGCCGCTATGGCCCTCAAACGTACGCAACAGAGGTCCGCCTGGGGGTGTCAGCTTTGCCTGCTGGGGCTGTAGCCAAATTGAGAGATTTTGTGTAGCGGCCTGATTTAATAAGCGTTCAACGTCAGGTTGGCCTCTGTCCCTCAGGTGTCCCCAAAGTCTCTCTTTTAGCTGGGTTGGCTGAGCTACGAGCACATGGGCCGACAACCGCAATGTACTCTGCAACAGCTTGAGCGTCTCATCATCCGTCAGCCAGTCATAGTCTGCCAGCAAACTGTTAATGCCGTTGGCGGCTAGCTGCGCCCGCAACCAGTCATAGTCAAACAACAGCTGGCGGAGTTCATCTAGCTGTCCCGCTTCTTTTAGATGCCGTGTCAGCTGACTAAAAAAGTAACCATCCTGAGGGCAGCTGGCCCACCCTTGCTTACATTTAGCTTTGTAAGCATCCAACCACCGCTGATGTCTTAAAGGCAGGTTTCCCTCTGTTCGTTTGTTGATATAGTCAAACTGCAAATCATGCAGCGTTAGCCGCCCCTCATCATCTCGTCGTAATAACGACTTGTCCACTAACTCATCCAACAATTCTTCCGTATCGTCTTCATCTAGACCTAAGGGTTGCCAAAAAGTCTCCAACACTATTTCTAAAATAGGCACATCTTCTGAAAAAACTGCAAAGTCAAAATATCTCTCTTTCACTTCTTCAGCAGATAAATCACCCACCTTATCTAGAGCGTCCACACTCACCTGAATAGCCCGAAATAGCTCGTACTGATACCCTGGCAACAACTGTTTGTTAATCTTATGTTTCTCTAAATCTGCTGTTTGCAGTTTTTCCAGTATCCGTTCCCAACGATGGGGCTTATCCCGTAAATAGGCTCCAACCATTGCCAATGCCAACGGCAAATAACCACATTCTCGGGCAACGTCTACAGCCACATCCGGCAGCTGCTCCACATTGGTCCATCGTTGCAACAACGCCAGCGCCTTATTTTTCTCCAACTCCGCCAACGAATACTGAAACGCACTCAACCGATTGGCAATGCTGTTGTCCCGAGTCGTCAGCAACAGCTGACACTGCTCCCCCAACGCATCAAACGCCGCATTGTAATGGCCTAAATCCCAAATATCATCCAGCACCACCAAACAACGTTTCTCCTTCAGCAGTCGCCCCAGGGCTGTTTTTCCCTCATTTACATCCGTAAAATTCGGCTTCACATCCCCTAGATCTGTAGCTAAGTTAGTCTGCAACGTCACCAGGTTCGGCGTTTGCCCCAACGACACCCAAAACACACCATCTCCATAGGCTTGCCGCACCAAATCATTCCGCACCAGGGCCGTCGCCAATACCGACTTACCAATACCCCCCATACCTTGAATACTTATATTTCGTCCACCGCCTACGGTTTTACCAGTCACCGCCACTGCCTGGTTAGATTTGCCTAGCACAGCCCCCTGTAGCGCAGATAAATCTTCTGGCCTAGGCAAAAAGTTATCTGGCAGCGTCGGCACATTAAACAGCTCCCCTCTGGGAAACGTTTCTGTGCCCCCACCGGGTTCATCGGGGGCCTCTACTTTTTTAGGCTTTCAGCAACTTTGCGAATGCCCTTGGCAATGTCCGTAAACGCTTGATCTTGATTCGTCCAGTTGGTCACGGGTTCCGCATTCTTCGGGAGAGCCTGCAATTTACCAAAAGGAGCCTTAGTCCAGTCTACTTCCCGCAAAATAATTGGAATCACACAGGCATCCTTTGCCTCATGACGTTCCATCGCCTGTGTAACTTCCACATCCCAACAATAGTCAGAGGCAAGAAAGTCATCACTTACCAATAGCAAAATGATGTCAGCCGTCTTCAGATTTTCATCAATCTCACCATCCCATTCCTGTCCCGGCAAAATCTGCCGATCGTGCCAGCTTTTAATTACGCCTGTGCGTTCCAATAATTTAAGATGCTTTGCTAGCTTATCCCGCAGCTGCTCATCCTCATGGGCATAGGAGAAAAATACATCCACCGCATCTTTCTTCGCGGCCTTCTTAGCTAGCTCCAGCTTAGTGCTTTCTTTTGCAACTGACGCAGTACTGACTGGTTCACTCACCTTCCCCTTCAGCAATACTGGTACATCTTCATCCCCCGCACCGCTCAGGGCCACCGCCACCTTACCCGACTCAAACGCAAACTCTACCGACTCCCCAGCCCCCAGCGCGTCATAAAACCCGACCGCAAACTCAATCGCTGCCCGGTCTGCCATGGAATCACTCATCCCAATCACATAGGGCACATGCTCCACCAGCGTTTCTGCCTGTGCTTGCGAATAACATCCGTTCAGCATCACACAGTCAATCGGCGACTTCTGACCAATCAGCCTAAACAAGCCCGCCAATGCCGCCCCCGTCACCAGCTGCGCATTGCCCGACACATCCTCAAAATATAGCCCCGCTGCCCCCGCACCATGGCCCGAAAAATGCACAATCTGCGGCCTTTCATCCAGCATTGCCCGCTGTAGATCCCGTGGACGCACCGCCCACCGCTGCGCAATTTCAAACTCATCCCGACGGCTCGCCCGCTCCAGCCCGTCATTAATATCCCGAACTTCTTCGCCTATACGTAAACGCGTAGTATCGTTAGGATTTGCCGCAAGAATCAGGATTTTAGGCATTGATCGAGCGTAAGGTAATTCGCTCTTACTATAGCCTGTCTATTTCAGTAGGTCAGGGCATCAGAAAGCTAATGTCACATCGCTGGGTTCGACCTCACTTACCCGGCATATCAAAACCGGAAGACCGAGAGCCTTTCCTCCTCCTTTGGGCAGTCTCCGCCAAGGAGCCATTAAGCAATAACCTCATGCTCTGAGTTTCACGCTCTAAATCTTCCACAGAAATCGATTCAAAATATCTATAATTGCCCCCGCCGTACCCCCAACTTAATGCTATTGGAAAAACTTAGTACGATGGGTTTTAGGGCGGCGTCCCGGCCCTAACCATGGGGGTTTGGGGAACTCGGAGGGACCCCAAGCAACACATTTACACACTTAACCAACCGCCCAAGCTATTGTCTCAGCTAAAACCATGAGCTTAATTTTCCCAAAAGCCCTAACCATCAAACCCCAGTTCCAGTCATCTCTCTTTCATAAACAGCCATTTGCCCATCATCGTCGTCCTTATTTTTGGGTAACCCAAACGCTCCACTCAAATTCTTCACCACAATGTACAAAATCGGTACTACAAATAGGCTTAAGAATGTCGCGACAAACATGCCACCAAATACCGCAGTTCCCAATGACTGACGACTGCCTGCACCGGCCCCCGTCGCAATCACCAACGGGAAAATACTACTCAGGGTGGAAATCGCCGTCATCAAAATTGGGCGCATCCTTGACTGGGCCGCTTCCATCGCCGCTTTGGTAATCGACAAACCCTGGTCCCGCAGCTGGTTGGCAAATTCCACAATCAAAATGGAGTTCTTACTGGCCAAACCAATCAACATCACCAGACCAATCTGGCAGTACACATCGTTAGGTAAGCCCCGCATGGACTGGGCTAACAGTGCGCCAAATACCGCCAGCGGTACCGCAAAGAGAATAATGACCGGGTCCACATAGCTCTCGTACTGGGCCGCCAAGACTAAGAATACAAAGATAATGCCTAAACCAAAGATAATTGGGGCCTGACTACCACCCTCAATTTCTTCTAGGGCGCTGCCGGTCCATTCATAGCCAAGGCTGGCGGGTAGCACCTGACTAGCCACCTCTTCCATAGACTCAATGGCAACACCAGAACTGACACCGGGAGCGGCTGCGCCGTTAATTTCGATGGAACGGAACAGATTGTAATGGTTAATGGTCTGGGCTCCGGTGGTTTCGCTAAGGCTTACCAGGTTACCCATGGGAATCATGGTGTCGTTATTGGAGCGCACATAGAGTTTGTTGATGTCGTCTGGGGATGACCGATATTGTTGATCAGCTTGGACATAAACTCGATAGGTGCGTCCCTGGAGGGTAAAGTCGTTGACGTAGCGCGAGCCTAAATAGGTTTGTAAGGTGCCAAAGACATCGTCAATGTCCACATCTAGGGCTTTGACCTTATCGCGATTCACATCGATTTCGATCAGGGGAGAGTTAGCCGCGTAGGTACTAAACACCGCCTGTAGGTTTGGGTTTTGGTTGGCAGCGCCGAGCAGCCCAAACATAGTTTGCACCAGGCTATCGATACCGAGGGTACCGCGCCGGTCTTGGAGCTGAAACTGAAAGCCGCTAAAGCTGCTCAGCCCCTGAATGGATGGGGGATTTACTGGAAACACTCTCGCTTCGGTAATGCCGGAGAACTGACCAAACAACTGACCGATGAGACTAAAGGCGGTTACCCCTGGCGGACGTTCTTCCCAGGGTACGAGTGTTGTAAAGACAACACCGTTATTGGCGGTATTACCGCTAAAGCCAAAGCCGCCGACGGCAAAGGTGGCTCGCACACCATCTTGGGCCAGGATAATATCTTCCACCTGGCTCATTACTTTGCTGGTCTGATTTAAGGATGAGCCTTCTGGGCCTTGGATTAGGGTAATGAAATAGCCTTGATCTTCGTCGGGTAAGAAAGCAGAGGGCACGCTGTTGTAGAGCCAACCGGTTAATACCAGGGATGCGACAAAGGCGGCTAGGACGAAGATTTTGAACTGGTTAAGAATCCGGAGAGTGTCGCCGTACTGGTTGCGCAGACTGTCTAAAAATCGGTTAAAGGGGATAAAGATTTTGTCGAGCCAGCCATGGCTGCCTGTGTTTTGTCGCAGCAGCAGCCCGGCCAGGGTAGGGGTGAGGGTGAGGGCGTTGAAGGTGGAAAGTGCGATCGCAAATGCAATAGTCAACGCAAACTGTCGATACAGCGCCCCGGTTGTGCCGGGGAAAAACGCCACCGGAATAAACACCGCCATCAGCACTAGCGATGTGGCAATGACGGCCCCCGTCAGCTCTCGCATCGACTCAATCGCCGCCCGCTTCGGTGGCATATTGCGATCTTGAATCTTCGAGGAAATATCTTCCACAACCACAATGGCATCATCCACCACCATCCCCGTCGCCAGGGTCAGACCAAACAGGGTCAGACTGTTAATGGAAAAGCCAAAGATTTTGACAATGGCAAAGGTACCAATCAGCGCCACCGGGATAGTAATCGCCGGAATCAGCGTGGTGCGCCAATCCTGCAAGAACAGATAAATTACCAGCACCACCAGGGCCACCGCCTGGATCAGCGTCCACACCACCCGAGAGAGAGACTGCTCAACAAACTCAGTAGTATCAAAACCAATGCCGTACTCCATCCCCTGGGGAAATTCGTCCGCCAGACCCGCCATGACGTCTTTTACCCCCTGGGCCACCTGCAAGGCGTTACTCCCTGGCAGCTGAAAAATCCCCAGTCCCACCGATTCATTACCGCTAAATCGCAGAAACGTACTGTAACTCTCAGCCCCCAGCTCGGCTCGGCCCACATCTTTGAGTTTTACCAGGGCACCGTTCTCACCGGTTTGAATCACCAGCTCCTCAAACTCAGACACTTCCTGCAACCGACTGATCGCCCGCAGGTCAATCTGAAAAGTTTGGTCCTCCGGCGATGGCGACTGGCCAATTTGGCCAGCCCCCACCTGAATATTTTGCTCCCGTAGCGCATCAACAACATCGTCAGCCGTCAGGTCGCGACTGGCCAACCGCTGCGGATCTAGCCACAGCCGCATGGCATAGGTACGCTCACCAAAGATCACCACATCCCCCACACCGGGCACCCGTCGCAGGGCATCCACAATGTAGAGGTCGGCATAGTTACTCAAGAAAACATTATCAAAGGTGCCATCCTCAGAGAACAAACTCATGGCCAGCAGAATGTTACTGTTCTGCTTAGACACCACCACACCGGTTTGGCGTACCTCCTCCGGCAGCTGGGGCTCCGCCAGGGTCACCCGGTTTTGCACGTCTACTGCCGCAATGTCCTTGTCTCGACTAGAGTCAAAGGTAACAACAATATTGCTAACGCCATTGTTACTACTGTTGGAGGAAATATAGCGCATCCCTTCAACACCATTAATCTCCCGCTCTAACACTGTGGTCACAGCCTTCTCAACGGTTTCGGCATCTGCACCAATGTAGCTAGCCGTCACATTAATCTGGGTAGGGCTAATGTCTGGATATTGGGCAATGGGCAAGGTGGGAATGCTCACCGCACCAATTAACAAAATAATGATGGCGCAAACGGTCGCAAAAACGGGCCGTTTAATAAAATAATTGACCATGGTGAGGGGTAGGGTAGGGGTTAGCCGTATACCAACCTTGGCTAAAACAATAAAAGAAGACTAGGAAAGCAAGAGACCATTAGCAGGTGCTCCATCAAGGAGCACTACTGGCATCAGCGGCCTCTTCCTGGGGTTCAATGGGCGCACCATCTTGCAAGTTTAAAATGCCCGTCACCACAATTTCTTCGCCCCGAGAGAGACCGTCTAACACCTGAAATTCGTTACCCTGCATGGAGCCGAGGGTAATGGGTCGCAGTTGAGCCACCTGCCCTTCGATGGGTGGCTGTCCGTCTTCTGGAGGCGGGGCATCGGCAGCCACATAGACAAAAGACTGTCCCCCTAAACGCGTAATCGCATTGGCAGGTACCAGCAGACCAGGGCGTTCGCCTAAAATGACGCGCACATCCACCCGCTGATTGTCTTGGAGAATACCGGTCCCGTTATCAAACTGGGCCTTGGCTAAAACCGTTTGGCTGAGGGTATCGGCCTGGGGAGAAATAAAGTTCAGGGACCCTGCGGCCACCGGGGCATCTGTCCCAAAGAGATACAGCTCCACCGGCATACCCAACTGAATCTGATCAAGCTGCTCAGCCGGAACATCAATCTCGAGTTCTAAGGTCTCATTTTGGGTAATGCTGGTCAGGGTACCGCCGGGCTGTACATAGTCCCCTAGCTCTACCGGGATATCACCCACCACACCAGCAATGGGAGCGGTTACGGTTTTATCGAGCAGATCTTCACGGGTGGCATCCGCCGTCGACTGGGACTGTTCTAAAAACGCTTCGGCCTGTCCCAGGCTCGCCTGGGCCGCTTCTATTTCTTCCTTAGCAGCGGATAGAGATGCAATGGCCGAGTCGCGATCGCGTTCCACCTCATCCAGCACCTGCTGCGACAAAGCCCCCGCGTCCACCAGTCGTTTTGTCCGAGCAAATTCAGTATTTTGCAACTTCACATCCGCTTCTATGCGAATGCGTTGGGCCACCAACGACTGTAGCTGGGCGCGGGAGTTATCCCGCGCCGACTGAGCGGCACTAACACTGGCCAACGCCGCACTCAGTTCCGCCTGGGACCGATCGGCACTCAGCTCCATAATCGGATCGCCCGCCGCCACCCGATCGCCCGATGACACGTAGATGCGAGTGATACGCCCATTGGCCTCGGGCTGCAAAACCACACCGGCTTGAGCATCCAATGTCCCAACAAATGACGCCTGATCGCGCAGGGTAGTCGGCTGCATTAGCTCTAGGGTGACAGGCACAGCGCCCCCCATGGGCATACCGTCTGGGGAACCACCACCCCTACCCAACAGAATCCAAAGCGCAAAGCCCCCTCCGGCCAGAACTATCAGAGCAGCTAACCAAATCAACCAGTTACGCTGAGCCGGGGGTGACATGGAAGAAGAAGACTCCATCGCGGACGTTTCCTCAATTGTCGAAGGATTAGAGTGTGAAGTCATAAAAATGAACAACTAACAGGAATCGCTCTCAACGATCCTGGCCTGAATAGTTCTATATTATCGAACTTTACAAAGTTATACCAAATTCAAACAGCTAAATTAGCTTTGACAGTCTGTCGGAGGACTGTTGCTGACATAGAGAATGACCAATCGACTAAACGGGGACAGTGCCAGATTTTTTAGATTAGATCGCCTCGAGAAGCAGCAACGCCGTTAGATTAACTAACGTACCAACCAGAAAAGTGCTAACCCAAACACCACGGCTCAGCACAACGAACGCCCTAATGACGTTAAACAGTTACGACAAAATTGTCTTTAAACCTATGGAGTGATAAATATCAGCCTAAGAAAACTCTCCGTACAACAAAAAACGCGACTTGTGCAGGTTGAAGTATGATAAGACGCCTAATACCGACAGGTACCATGCTTGTTAAGGTCCACCATAGCGCATATCTGTTTTTTTATGGGTCTGTTTATCTATAGAGCGCCATGAACAAAATTCATATGGAAAATCACCTAAGCACACCTGATAAATTGGACAAAATGGCGTCAGCGGTTAAGACCCGATGGGTTAACGTTTCAAACCCCTAATTTTTATCTATACGTCTGGACTACCCTAAGTGTCACGAGTGTGATGGCCATCGTCGCCGCTGGAGTAGCTTAGCTGCAAAAACGTTCAAGACAGCCTAGATCAAGACAGCCTAACCTAAGCAGGTAATCTGCATTAGGTGTTTTCTATGATCATGGCGTCTAAGCTGGCGCAGCGCCCCTGGCAAGAGTTTTGGGCTGGGGCCCGGCAAACTATTCCCCTAATTGTCGGTGCCATTCCGTTTGGAATTATTTTTGGCACCCTGGCACAGTCTAGCGGTCTCTCCTTTGCTGGGGCAATCGGGATGTCAGCCATTGTCTTTGCTGGTTCATCCCAGTTTATTGCCCTGGGTCTGCTGGCAACCGGTACCCCCCTGGGCATTATTGTCCTCACCACCTGGGTCGTCAATCTGCGGCATCTGCTCTATGCCGTCAGTCTCGTTCCCTATGTCAAACATCTCAGCCAGAGCTGGAAGCTGCCCCTGGGCTTTTGGCTTACCGATGAAAATTTTATGGTGGCGATCCAACGCTACCGTCACGACGATCCGTCTCCTTACAAACACTGGTTTCAGCTTGGTTCGGCTCTGGCAATGTATACCAGCTGGCAGCTGTGCACCCTAATGGGTCTTACCCTCGGTGCCGGCATCCCCAACGCCGATGCCTGGGGGTTAGATTTTGCCATGGTCGCTACGTTTATTGGCATGACTATCCCTTATCTGACTAATCGGCCCATGGTGGCGACAGTCGTCGTCTCGGGTATGACAGCCCTACTGGCCCAAGGGCTACCCCATCAGTTGGGACTGATGGTAGCTGCGATCGCAGGCATTCTCACCGGACTCGTCACTGAAAATCATCTGGAGAAAAGCGATGACTAACGAAGTAATGCTGCTCGGCGGAATGACCCTGGTCACCTTTTTGATCCGCTATCCACTGCTGGCCATGAGCGGTCGGCTTACCCTCCCACCTCGTCTATTACAGGCTCTCAATTATGTTCCTCCGGCGGTGTTGACGGCGATTATTGTCCCTACTATTTTTATGAACGGGAATAGTCTCTGGCTGGGTATAGATAACCCTCGTCTGATGGGGTCACTGGCTGCCATCGGCATTGGTCTGTGGAGAAAAAATCTGTTGCTAACTATTCTGGCGGGAATGGGGGTTTTTCTCTTTTGGCAAGGGGTTTTCGGTTAGAGAACCGCCTAAGGCGAGACAGGACTCATCTCTAGCCATTCCAATTTGATGATTTTAGCGACACCATCAACAACGTTCCAAGACACACTGTAGTGACTGACTTGCATAGTCCACCGCTGCCCGTCTCGTCCGTCTTTGCCTCGTTTATACCCTGGGCGTGGGTCCTGGGCTAAGGTTTCTTCAATCAAACGGCGGAGTTTTTCTGGCTCAAGATCATCAGCTAAAACAGAGTTTGCTGCCTGACTCCAGCGTACTGGCAGCAAACTCTCTTGCTTGCTCGTCCAGGCGGCCTCGGCGTCTGCAATTGCATCGGCATAGGGCACATAGGGTTTAATATCAATTACCGGAGTCCCATTCAAAAAATCGCCCCCCTGCACTCGTAGCTGTAACGTTCTCTTTTGCGCGGTTATACCCACCAGCCTGACGGCACTCATCCCCACGGGGTTAGGGCGATTGGGGCTGCGCGTTGCATATACACCGACACTCTTATTTCCCCCCAAGCGTGGCGGTCTCACGAGGGGTTTAAAATCACCGTAGGACTGTCTGTGAAAAACAAATAGTACCCAAAGGTGAGAAAATTCTTCAATGCCACGGAGTGCTAATTTATTCTCTTCTGTGGCATCAAAAACAATATCGGCATAGGCTGAAGCCACCAATCCAGCTTGTCGCGGAATACCAAAGCGGTCAGGATAGCAGGATTGAATATGGGCAATGGGGGTGAACGTAACCGCCTCGGCAACCATCGAATAGCTGAATCAAAAACAATCCAAGCATACTATCTTCCCTAGCCATCGACGGCTGCATATCGCCAAGGGAGAGACTACGCCAACAATGACTTTCCCCAATCGCTTTCTCAATTCGTTAAACCAATTCAAAATAGACAATTCTGTAGGGAATCAACCTCACAGCACGTGACACCTTGTAGATGCTCTCCGATACCGGGCACTATCAGCCAGGATTTCGTATCCCCAATGGGACCGCCATATATAAAAAGGGCCATACCCCAGGGAGTATGGCCCAATCCAAATTCAAACAGTCAGGGCTCCTGGGAACCCTGCAAATTTATCCAATTGAGTTTGCCCAGTCCTTTGCCCAGTTCAAATTCTGATGTACATCCTCAATGGTGGCCGCTTCAGAATAGAGACGCAGCACTGGCTCAGTGCCACTAAAGCGAATCAGCAACCAGCTGCCATCGGCCAGGCTGAACTTATAACCATCAATGGACAAAACATTGTCCACCGCCTTACCCGCGACTTCACTGGGGGTTGCATTCTGCAAACTCTCCAGTAGCTTGGCCCGCACATCCATATTGGCCAGGGGCAAATCGATCCGGTCGTAGGAGCCTTCAAACCCAGTTTGCTGTCGCAAGGACTGATTTAGCTGACCAAAGTCTTTACCACTTTTGACCACAGCTTCCAAAAGATACAGGGCCGACAGCAGTGCATCCCGCTCAGGAATGTGATGGCCATAGCCGATGCCGCCGGACTCTTCGCCACCGATCAACACCTGGGCTTCGAGCATCCGGTCAGCAATGTATTTATAGCCAATGGGTGTTTCATGTACCGATAACCCATGCAGTTCGGCTACTTTTTGCATCAGGTTAGACCCACTGATGGTTTTGATGACTTCCCCTGCAAACCCACGCTGGGCTTTTAGATGATCGATCAAAATGGGAATCAGCACCTGGGAGCTGAGAAACTCACCCTGGCCATCCATCCCAGCCACTCGATCGCTGTCGCCATCAAAAATAATGCCGACGGTTAAGCCTTCAGCACCGGACTGATAGCGATCTTTAACCGCCTTATAAAGCTTAGGAATATATTTGGGCAGAGGCTCCGGTGCCCCCCCTTCAAACAGCGGATCGGCGTCGCCGTTGATTTCATGAATGGGCATCCCGAGGATTTTCTCAAAACCGCCCGCCGCTGACCCGTGCATGACATCGGCAAAAACGGTCAAATTGCCATCGGCAATGGCTGCCCGAATAGCGTCAATATCTACCATGCTCTGCAATGCCTGGCAGTAGCTGGGCCAGGGATCAAAGCTGGTGATGGTACCCGCTGACTCAGCCACGGGTTTGCCTTCACCCAGCATCGCTTCAACTTTTTTAGTGACGTCTGGGGGCACTGACCCACCAAAGGCTCCTTTTACCTTTAACCCCGAATAGGCGGCGGGGTTATGGCTGGCGGTAATCACGATGGCCCCCAGGGCTCCTTTTTCATGGGCGGCCCAGCTAAAGGCGGGGGTGGGCGCAAAGCACTCGGACAGCAGCACGTCGTACCCAGCCTGGGCCACCGCCTCGGCTGCGTGGCCGGCAAATTCGGGCGATAGAAATCGGCGGTCGTAGCCCACAATCACGGTGCGACTGCCGTTGCTGCCGTAACATTCTTCTAGAACCTTGGCGGATAGGGCGGCCACCAGGTCTACTCGTTCAAAGGTAAAGTCGGCGGCAATCATGCCACGCCAGCCGTCTGTACCAAATTTAATCGATTTACCTACAAATACCGATGGAGATAATACAGCTGCCATAATAATTTCAGTAATGCAATGCCTAAGGAATACACAGATGCAATCGGGGATCCTGGATGAATCCCTCCGCAGTTTAAACAGTGACCTTAGTAAATGCTAGAGGGTAGAACTCAATAGCATCGTGTTTTTTGAACTTAGCCTTACTGAAATAGACTGACTAGGGCCAAAAGAGTTGCCTAGTCGTGCCAACCAGCCATTAGCGATGGCAATAATGGCACTGGGAAGCTGGCCGGGAACTGACTATATGGATAGGCCCTCAATGGTAAAGGGAGCGTCAGCATATAGTTCGATCATGGCGATATTGCTCATGTTCTCTAGCTTTAGAATCTGCAAAGGCAGAAGGGCAGTTTCTGAACTATCGGGCCACCGAAATGCTTTATCGCTGTGGATTTTGAGCACCTTACCACTGCTTTCTAGAACCTTAAGCACCATGGGCTGAGTGCAGCGACCCCACAGGCAAAAAGAATCAATGGATTTGTCGATGGCAATGGAGAGACGGTTGTCGTTACCCGTCGGCATAATGACCCGCTGCCCCGCTTTGCCCACAAACCGTGGATTGGATGGGACGATTGCGATCGCACATCCGAAACTCACGTCAGTTAGTTGGCTGGTCACCATTTCCAAGGGAGCCAAGCTCTGAAAATCAAATCCCGTAGGAACATCGGTAATTTTCAATATATCTGCCTTTAATGTATCGGCAGTATTTAAACAGTCAATATTGAGGGCAAACACGGATTGTCTCCTAAGCGGTTACTTTTCGCTACATGAGCGGACTCGGTGATTCCTTACCTATCTACATGAAATTACAGCGACAAATAACAGCAAAACTAATGTTTATCAGCGAAATGAGAATCATATGCACCCTACGTTAAGGATGCACGTATAAAACCAGATTGAAACGTTAGGTATATAAAGAAACTAACGAACATAGGCTTACAACGTTGAAATATCGGTAAAGCCTCTGGCAACGGGAATACACACCATAAAGTTACGACCTATTTCCCTGGGTAAATGCCTATCAGTATTTACCGAGAGACCACACCAGACTAGTGTGATAACCTAGTTTGGTAACAGCAGAAAGCCATACAAACGCTTCAAATATAATTTGAGTGCATGAGTAAAGGCTTAGTGGTAGCTGAGACGGGATGTAGCGCAGCTTGGTAGCGCACTTCGTTCGGGACGAAGGGGCCGCTGG
>ERZ1740065.1751-NODE-1751-length-13234-cov-4.328174_pt1 | contig 13234 bp, 8 predicted proteins | sample MGYA00581738_ERZ1740065 | MGnify/ENA primary metagenome ERZ1740065 (study PRJEB43018, sample SAMN04849749) | marine metagenome | isolation source: floating plastic debris | place: Pacific Ocean | collected 2008-09-01 | study: EMG produced TPA metagenomics... | reverse complement strand
GGCTCGCATCCTCATCGTGATGGTATGGTCATCGAGTCGATGCTGTACGTGACAATAGATGCCGTTCTTGTTTTTGTTAGTAATCTCTAGCAGATGTTGGCGCTGTTTGTCTTTTAATGCTGACTCGCTGTTGATAATTGCTTGTACCTTCTTTAACTTGACGGGGTTAAGCAACGTAGTTCTCTCGGTATTTTGGACATACTGAGCATAAAAATACGGGTCAAACCTGACGACAAGATTGCTTGGCGGCTGATGAACTTCATATCCCCACACTTCCTCCTGAGCAGTATCTAACTCGTGAACAGAGGGTAACCTATCTCGATGAAAGCATTCCTTGAGAGATACTGGAACAACACCGTCAGCCCAGGTTAGGGGCTTAATCTTTACGATTCGGTCCATCCGATAGTCATACCAGCCTAACTGCTCAGAAGTGGGGTTACAAGCAGGCTGCTGACCATAGGCATATAGATAGGTCGCTCTTTGAAGATAGTCAAGTCTTACTGGGTAGACCACCAATGAAAGAGGTTCTATCTCTCTATCCATGTGAAGCCGGGCGCTGTAGTATTCTAATTGAATAGGGGGTACGGGTGTCTGACTCCAGCAATGTTTTAGCTGAGTGGCCAAGTGACGCACCTGATCGGATAGTCTGGTGGGGATAATATATTCCAGATGAGCCTTAGAGCGAAATACACCATTAATCGGTTGGTGAAAGTCTTGTAACCAGTCAGCAATCTCACTGCGTAAGAGATTTTGCATATTATCGGCGGGTAGTAGCTCATCACTGGGTTGCTGTGGCAGCAGTGATGGCAATGTGCTGACTTTTTGGTAGTATTTTTGCCGATTAGCCAGGGAGGCCTCTGCGAGCCAGCCATAAACAACCAGCTCCTTAAAATAGTTTTGGAGTTCTTTACCTGTAATTGCAAATAAACGTCCATCAGCTAGGGCACGGCGACCACTCCGTTTGGTCTGTTTTCTCGGACGAGAAGTCTTTTGGGCAGTACCCGTCACCCCTGTTTCAAGTAGCCGTTCTAGTTCATCTGGGTTCATCGGACAGATTGCCAAAAAGTCCTCTCGCCAACGCTTTTCTGACAAACTGTAGGCCGAGTTGAACAACCAATGGGTTAGGCTTTTGGCACAGTTACAGGCGGGATCGTGCAAGTCTGGGATATCGTCACGGCGATTATGACCTTTTACAGTGTTTTCTAGGTTAGATGGACCTACCGTCTGGGTAATGAAGAAGCGATCGCGCCAGTCAGCATAGCTAAACTCATCAGGTAAATCCAACGCATTTTTTTCTGCCGGGTCGCCATAGATTGAGTGGAGTATCACCCATAGCCGCAGAGCTTTTGCAAGATCTTGACGTAATGAACCTTGAGTTAAACAATTTAGAACAGCAGCACTGCAAGGATAGGTAAACTCGTTTGTGTGCATAGGTTTGTAACTGTCTATTTTTTAGTTGTTCTATAAACCAAACCAAGAAAACCGGTTTTTAAATCGATTTGTCTTTACAGCAGTGGGCTCTAATACTATTTCGATAGGTTCTACCGAATCTATCACTTTTCCTCTAGGATTCCTTAAAGCAGGAGTATATTGTAGAGTTCGTTCAGTATTGAAGCAGGCCAAAGCCATACCGACCGAGGCATGGGCAGTCATACCTGTGTAGTCAGCAACAACATCACTTTCCCGCCAGTCAGAAGGTAGCTGCTGATAGATAATATTGATCTTGATCTGAAACTCAATTGGATCATTGACATCATCAATAACAACGAGAGCAGGTGAGCACTGTTGAGGATATTCTTGTCTTAGTTCTTGGGCGTTACTGCGAGTCTGCTCTGAACAGATAAGCCAGCAGCATTCTAATTTTGGCAGATGCCATTCAATCGCCGTGCGACAGGCTATGGTATTGCTGACCAATAGAATTAACCCTTTGTGTTTTTGCGGAGTTTGCTTATGTGCAGTCGGAGCACTCCGGCGCAGCTTTTCTGTTCGATAGTCTATAGCAGAGCGCACTCTGACGTAAACAAATAGAACAATACTGGCCAACAAAAAGATCAAAATAGCTGGGGAAACGTTCTCTCCCAAAAAGCGACCTACATTATCTTCAAGCAACTCATAAAAGGAATCTTGAATGAGGGTGAGGGTAAGGGCACCAATAAAGAACGGCAAAAGGTCGGTCACATTGAACACCGAGCGAAGACTATCTCGTAATTTAGGACGCATGGGTTTATTTCAAGTCTGCGTTTACATTATCTATGCTCCTGGAAAAGCCTTTTTCCAGATGTCAATAAATCCTTTCACAACCGAGGATAAATACGGGTAATCAATAAGCACTTTAATAGCTCCGCCTGCCATCAAACTATCAATACTTCAAGAAATATTACGAACTATATCCTTACTGAGCTTACTCACCGAACATCAGAAAAAAAATTCCGGATTTCCTTAAGTAAGTAGCCAATTTATCTGTTGGTATATACCGCACAATGGCCTTTAGACCAAAAGACTGGAAAAACCTATTTCCATAGCCTTGCTATGGTGTTTTTCAGTTAAGTCCTGTTGTACTACTTACTTATGTCCTCATTACAGCAGCGATATATAGTGCTACTTGAAACATCCGGTAATCAGCATTATATTTTTGCAACGAATAAACTGCGTGAGAACTTTGGGGCCTCTGAACTTACCCGAAATGCGGGTGAGGGCTGGTTGATGGAGGCTGTCAAAGAGATCGCAACTCATCCCCTGTTCAATCTAGATGAGCGAGCTACGATTGAAGACCAGCGTCAGGCCCTACTAAATCAAGACTCCATTTTTGGCGATAACCCACCACTACTAGAAGTCATTGTAGCGGCGTCGGGCAAGGCTATCTTAATTACCCAGGATGAGGCAGCTGCTAAACAGATTGTACAAAGTCTAACAACTAAAGCTCTAACGGATGCTCCCGGATTGGATCTCTGTGGAGCTATTTTAGACGTTGGTCAAGAAGAGATAGACAAACTACAGGTGGCTGCATCAGATACATTTGCAAAACAGTTTAGTGCGCTGATGCGCGGTGTGCACGAACGCTATGCCTTTGTCCATGCCAAGCGTCCTGGTAATGCAACTCGCTTTTTGCGATTGCCGATTGTAGATGTTTGTAAGACTAGTGGTCTGCCTGCTGAAACTCTAAAGAAGTCTCCCGGTGAAGACATCTGGCAGGGACGTTCAGCCGTTAGTTTGGCAAAGGAAAAAGCGCGTGAAACTGCCAGAAGCCGCTTGGATAGATTGCTGGAGCATGAAAATATAGAGTCCCACGGCTGGACATTTCCAAAAGATTCCCAGCAGCTGGAACAAACGCTGAGCAATAGCGATGGTGAGAATACCTGGCTAGCGGTGATTCATGCTGACGGCAATGGATTAGGGCAAATCTTTCTGGACTTTGCCCATCATTTAGATGAGTCTGAACGGACCCTAGGCCATGCTTTTATCAAATTTAGAGAGTTTTCTATTGAGCTGGATCGCTGTACTGAAGAGGCTTTTCGTAAGGCATTGCTAAAAACCTTTGGCAATGAGTACCAGGGAGCATATTTACCAATGGTGCCATTGATTCTTGGAGGAGACGACCTAACGGTCTTGTGTGACGGTCGCAGAGCGCTCAATTTTATCGCTAACTTTTTACTCGCTTTTGAGCATACAACCCGTGAGTCGGATTCAGTTAAGGCAATCGCAAAAAAAGCGCTTGGTAAGGATAATTTGTCCGCCTGTGCAGGGGTGGCTATTGTTAAACCCCATTTTCCATTTTCAGTGGCCTACGAACTGACAGAGGCACTGATTAAATCTGCGAAAACTGTCAAGCAACGGGTGCAGTATAAAGATAATGTAGGTAACCTTAAAACCTATCCTTGCTCTGCACTAGACTTTCATATTCTTTACGACAGCAGCAACATAGATTTAGACGATATTCGTGACCGGCGACTGACGGTTGATAATGGCACTACCAAGCTAACGGGCAAGCCTTATGTCGTTAGTGACATTTCTAAGGAAGAGATTTCTGAAAAAAAGATTTCTGAAGACAGTCAGGCTTGGTTAAATCAGCATTGCTGGAGCCAGCTGCTAGAAAAAGTAAAACAAATGCAAGCAATCGAACAGTCGCAAGATAGAGATGATACCAATAATGAGCCGGTGCTCCCGCGTAGCCAGGTTTACGGTTTACGACAGACGCTCTTTTCTGGCAGAGACGCAGCAGACGCTCGACTAAGTATGCTGATTAATCGGTATCAAAAGCTTCCTGACGCTCTGTGGAAACTGTCTAAGGATACTAATGCCCCCTCTCTATTTCAAGCCATTGAAAAACAAGAAGAGACGCAACAGGGAGATCCTAACTCAGTTAGTGCACAACAAGAGAAGGTGCAACAAAAAGAAGAGCAAGCTGATGCAAAGCAGGAGTTGAAAGAGAATAAGCTCACTCACTTTACCAGCTACTTGGATGCCCTAGAGATGGCAGACTTTGTCACTGTTAATCGTACTTAGGCTTTAGCCTGCTGCCGCAACGTTTCATGCATTCACAACGCGTATATATTTATCGTCATGGCTTCCCAGCATACTTTGTTTATAACGCTCCTTAGCGACTGGCGGATTGGTTCTGGTACGGGACGTCCAGGGGATGTTGACCAGCTAGTGCGACGCGATGCAGAGCACTGTCCTTTTCTGCCCGCTAAAACAATCATCGGCGTCCTACGGGATGGCTGCGAACAGGTCGCCTATGCCCTAGATAACGGGCAAACCGACGGACCTTGGGCCAAGTGGAGTGCCTATTTGTTTGGTAATCATCCGGGACCTGATAAGCTTCTGATGCCAGTCAATGCTCATCTAAAGGTTGATTCTGGCCATTTGGATGATAAGCTGCGGCGAGCGATCGCAACTCGGCCCGCCCTACAGTCGGCCCTTACTCTAGTAAAACCGGGGGTAAAAATAAGTAGCGCATCAGGGGCCGCTGAAGAGAAGTGTTTTCGCCTCGAAGAAATGGCCAGAGGGGGCATTACTCTCAAGGCTCCGTTTACGATTCAAGATAGCCATGGTGAAAAGCTGGATTCCAAAAGTGAGGATGGAAAGGCAGCCTATGCGCTATTGCTGGCTGGGGCCGCCCTGGTAGAACGAATTGGCAGCAAGCGACGACGCGGAGCGGGGCGCTGTCGAGTAAACCTGTCCAAAGCCGCTATGGATCTAGAAACAGCCTATGAGTATTTAAGTAAAACGAAAAAACCGCCTGAAGCGCCGCTACTACAGAGTGATAGTCACCAGTCTCTTAGCGTCGTTGATGTATCATCTGCAAACGACTGGCATCGTCTCACATTAACACTGATGACCGAGCAGCCTGTGATTATTGCTCAAAAAACGGTGGGTAACGTAGTCGAAAGCTTAGACTATATTCCCGGCAGTCATTTACTACCGATTGTTACTCGACACTTACGACGGTTTGGAGTGGATGTAGGCAATGCGATCGCACATTCCCAGCTAATTATTACCCACGCCCTACCCACGGCAAATCAACAAGCAACTGCGCCCATGCCGTTTGCACTATTTGCCGAAAAACAGTCTGATAGCAGCAACAAAGACACGGCCTTTAACCGACTGCAGCGAAATGCGGAGGGACTAAAGCAGCTAAAACAGCTGCGCAAAGGATATGTGACAGCTGAGAATAGCAATAACATCACCCAGACTACGGTAGACCCTGGCATTGAAACCCACAATACCGTCAACGATCAGCAGCAGCGACCGATTAGCGCAGAAGGAGGCGTATATAGCTATCAGGCGATTCCACCGGGTATCGAATTCAAAGCAGAGCTGCGGCTACAGACGGCTGTGCTAGACCAGCTCAATCAGGCAAAGCAGACTAAAGACAATCGGAGCTGGTATCAACCCTTGGCCGATAAACGGGTAACTATCGGCGTTTCTCGCAAAGATGAATATGGTCGCACTAGACTACAGGTATCTAAGCCGGAACAAATAAAACTAGAACAGGAAACAAAAAGTACTGTAGAGATTTCAAGCTCAGATATGACTCTGTGGCTGCTGTCTGACCTGCTGCTGCGGGATGAATGGCTGCGACCGACCACTGCGATTAGTGATGTGTGCCGTGCTTTAGAAAAGGCACTGAACTTGACAAAAGGGAGTGTTTCTCTAGCTGAACAGAGTCAACAACAGTTTAGGCCAGGCACAAACGACACCTATACCCTAGTAGCCCGCCAGCGACGTACCGAATCCTGGCAGACACGTTGGGGGCTACCGCGTCCTTCTTTAGCGGGGTTACAAGCGGGCAGCTGTTTTCGACTCACGGTATCGGGCAGTCCGCCTACCGCAGCCGCTTTGCGTCAGCTAGAGATTACAGGTTTAGGCGAACGACGCGTGGAAGGCTACGGCCAGCTGCGGATTAATGCGTCGCTTTTGACTAAAGCGAAGATTACTTTGAGCAAAGCAAAGGATAAGCCTGAAGACAACAACGATAAGATACCTAAACTCAAAGTGCCTGCCATGCCCAAGCTAGTATTTGACTACGCTCGCCGGGTGGAACTAGTCGCCTGGAGAGATGCTATTCAGCGAGCTGCGCTTGCCCTATCGATGAGTGAAGAGATCCGCGAGCAAACACTAGAGTTCCGTCTGATCAGCAATGGATCGAAGCCTTCCTTGAGTCAGTTAGGGGGATTGCGATCTCAGCTATCCCAGCTCAAAACAGAACAGAATAAGACCAATATTCTGAAATGGATCGAGGCACTGCTAAAAAAAGACACAGCCTTTAAGTCTACTCTTAAAAAAGTAGAAGACATTCTCACTGAAAAACAAGACATCTGGCAGATTTTGGATTTACCTACTACCTTGCAGATAACTTATGACGACCTGTGCTGCACAGATAATGGTGAAAACGACATCAAGAAAGAGCTATGGTACGAGGCCGTTGAAATCTTTATCTGTGAATGTGTTCGTGCCCACACTAATGTTGCGCAAAAACAACTAGACAATGCCAAGCTTCAGGAGATGCGCTAATGGTTTATCAGGTTTATTCAAAAATCCAGATCAAAGGAGAATTGTTGGTTGTGCGATCGCTCCATGTGGGCGGCTTTGGCACCAGCACTAATGTAGATCTCCCACTAGCTGTCAACGGTCAAAATCAGGTTTGCATTCCAGGCACCAGTTTGGCCGGTGCCCTACGGGGTTGGATGTACCGCGTCAATCCGGATGTGGTGGATCGCCTGTGGGGCTTTCAGCCTGATGCCAAAAGTCCAAACTCAGATCGAGGCCATGCTAGCCGCATCTTGATCGAAGATGCTCCAGTACAGCTGAAAAACAGCAGCGGCGAGACCCCATTTATGACACCCCAACAGATGGAAATTCGCAGCGGTGTCGGCATCAATCGCCATTCGGGTGCAGCAGCAGATCAATGTCTTTACAACCGAGGTGTGATTCCTCGGGGGGCAACGCTTGAGTTTAATCTGTCGGTGGAGATTGTAGATCATCAGCAAGAAGATACTATTAAACAAGCAGTTGACCAGCTGTTGCTAGCAATGCAGTTGGAAGAGATTCGTTTGGGGGCGGCAAAGAGTCGAGGGCTAGGGCGAGTACAGCTGACTAAGTGTCAGCAGCTAGCGCCGGCTGAAACACCAACTGTCGCCGGAGTGACTCCATTTCGGTTCAACGAACGGCAAGCCATGCTAGCCTTTCTTAAGCATCGCAGCAATCCTGACAGCGGATTTAAGGCCTGGACTGCTCCAAAGCAGGTACACACGCTTCCTCAGTTGACTATGAAACTATACTGGCAGCCCGTTGGTCCGCTAATGGTGAAGTCCGAGCTGACCGGTGTGGCGGTGGACATTATGCCGCTGATGGGCCGTGTCGGTCAGGATGAAACGGCTTTTTTATTGCCGGGAGCGTCGATAAAGGGGGCGTTGCGATCTCACGCAGAACGCATCATCCGCACCGTACTGCAGCAGCCATTAATACACAAGAATGACATCAAACAACAGATTCGCTTACCGCTAATCAACACTCTTTTTGGTTTGTCGGCAGACCAAAAAATAGAAAGTAGTAGCAAATGGCTGCCAGGTCTAGGGGCGCTGTACATAGAAGACTGCTTTAGCCAGACTCGCCATACAGCCGATGCACTACAGCAGGTGAGCCGGGTGAGCCAGGATAACCCCGAAGGACTAAAAAAAGCGTTAGCAGACACCAAGCTAACTGCCGACCAACACGAAACCCAGCTGGCCTACCATGTCGCTGTAGATCGCTGGACCGGGGGAGCCGCCGAAAACTTTCTCTATACCAACCTGGAGCCGTTTAATCTGCCGTGGGAACCTATCGAGGTAACAGTGAACTTTGACCGGTTTCCGAAAGAGGACGAAGACGCAGAGCAAGAGCCACTGGCCGGGGTTGCCCTGCTATTGCTGCTGCTTCGAGATATGGCCGATCGGCGCATTCCCCTGGGCTACGGCACCAATCGCGGGCTGGGGACACTGACGCTAACAAAAGTAGAGTTTACGCCAAAAGGAGACGTGCCAGGCAGGTTAAAAGCCTTGAAAAAAGATAGTTGGAAAGCCAAAAATCAGTCCCTAGCATTTGCAAGTTTGGATAAGGGGCTAGTGAGCGAACTCAACCAGGTCTGGTCTGCCTGGACAGATCGCCATAGTCAGGACACAGCTAAATCAGAGCAGGAAAGCACCGATGGAGAGTAAAAAGATAGTAACCATGACCTTACATGGTCAGGCACGGGATGGTATCAGCTTAGAGGCCGTCCTAGAGGAAGCAGCTGTTTGTGAGTTGTTTACGGATAGAGCTGGCTTATTTTACAGTCCCCAGGCATGCGATATTGGCTATTTGCGCTCAGATGGCACGATCGAGATCCTGCGACAAAAGCGAGGCCAGTGGCAGCCGCAGACGTTAGCGCTAGAGTCAGTTTTTGAAGCCCGGATGTTTTGTAAGACGGCAGAACTCAGCTGGCTCAATATTCAAGGAGAATCCGGCGGTCGGGTGGTCCTGGCATCCGAAATAAAGCAGCCTGGGGTGTTTGAACCGATACCGCCGATAGAGAACTGTGTGCCGCTACCGCAGCAGTATTTGGTATGGGGCAAGTATGACGAGGCAACAGAAACGGTACCGGATGATTGGAGTGTGGTATCTACGTCGCAGATTGGTCGATTGGCAGTGCCAGTGGGTTGGAAAAAGGGGGCGACCGCTGCAGAAGGGGAGCAGAATTTTGTTGTGCTAAAAAGTCGTGAATATGTGGTTGCCGATGATGACGGTAATGCCTATGTCAGGTATGAGCGGCTGATGAACTTTAGGTGGGATAAAAAAACAAAAGAGGAGAATAAAGAAAATGACTAATTTCCATAATCCCTATAATTTTATACCTGCATTACCACGAGACTTTAAAGAGCTTAATACTAGTGATTTAAGGGATCATCCTCCTAAAGGTCATAGCGTTTACGCTGAGGATAACTGGAGTGGTAGATTGACTGTCTCACTGAAAACAAAAACGCCCTTGCTAATTCCTGATGCAGCCCAGGTAGATACCTTTAGCAAAGGTCATAAAACCTACCCTATCCGTTTGGTGAACAAGTTACCTTATCTAGCACCTACAGGACTAAAAGGAATGTTACGCTCGGCTTACGAGACAGTGACTAATTCCAGACTGTCCATCTTTTCTAATAAGGGTGAGCGTCTTGGATACCGCATGGACACTAACATGGGTCGTCGTATGGTTCCAGCACGAATTGAGGACAATGGTAACAGTGGATTTAATATCCAACTCATGCCAGGTGCTAGTGACATAGAAGCAGAAACCGGCCCAAATTCAAGAGATTCCTATTTGTATGCAGCCTGGTTACCGAAATATCGAAATCCTGTAACGTATCCCGATAGGTCCCAACCCCAGCATGGTGACTACGTAGAAGCTTGGCTCCAATTAGTACAGCATTATCGTAGAAGAAATGGTCAACTCAGACCATCGTTCCAATATTGGCGCGTGGTTGAAATTGCGCGTGTTGGTGATAAGGTCCATCGATTGAATTCCAAACGTGCTCCCGTTCAAGATCCTGAACCTCAAAACAACAACAATAAGCAAACGTATCACCAACGTTTGGAAATGGATAATTCTGATTATGAAGGTATTCTAAAAGTTCGTGGCTATGTCTGTATCACAGGGCGTAATGCGGATAATAAGCATGATGAACGCTTGTTCTTCCGTCCTTACAAATCTGGTGATGTTATAGAACTGAATCCAGCAGAGCAAGAAACGATTAAACGCCAGTGGCATAACCTGATTGGCGATTATCAAGAGACGCACAAAAATGAGCTAGATTTATCAAAACCGTCGGCCCTCAATAACAACAGTGGTGAATGGTCCCGTCATATTATTAAGAACGGCAGGTTTACAGAACATGAGCGAGAGCTAAAACCAGGCGTTTTGTGCTTTGCCTTGTTAACAGAGAACGATGATACAAACTCTTTTGATGTGGAAGGTCTTTTCCCAGTCACTTTGTCAAGAGACTTATTTCAAAAATCTCCTCTGGAACTGCTGCCTGAAGAACTAAGACCAGCTACGAGCTTTGATGAGTTATCACCGGCTGATCGAGTATTTGGCTGGGCAAATCAAAATGGTCAAAAGGCGTATAAAGGCCAGCTACGTATCCATTCAGTTACGTGTGATAGTAAACCCGCTGATGCGGTTACTAGATTTGGTCAGGATGGAATTCCTCTAGCAATTTTAGGTCAACCCAAACCCTCTCAAACTCGTTTCTATGTTGCCGATAATCAAGAAGGCAATCAGACTCTGGATGGGAGACCTAAGGAACGAGGATATGAGAGCACGCGACAAGGTCTGAGGGGCCGTAAAGTTTATCCTCACCAGAAGTATACAGAAACAGTCCCAGACTATTGGACTAACAATGCTAAACATACTAGCGTAACCACCAGATCAGGTAAAGTTAGGGAATATCTGCAGTTTGACCATAGCCGTAGTAAGCAAAATCGGTCCATCGAAGCATGGGTCAATCCAGACACTGAGTTCACGTTCGATATTGATGTAATCAATCTTTCAGATCTGGAATTGGGAGCATTGCTCTACCTGCTGTCATTAGCTGATGATCAATATCTTCGGTTAGGCGGGGGTAAACCATTAGGTTTCGGTAGCATTCAGCTATCTTTGGAGTCCACGGACTTAAAGAAGGGTAGTTCTTGGAAAGAGCATTATGCTACTCTTGCTGACGAGAAAGTTTCTGCTGATTGCAGCGAGCTAACGCAGTTAATTGAAGACTTTAGAGCAGAAGTCAACCGCACCTATGGAAGGACCCTACTGTCTGCATTTCTAAAATCTGCTAGTGGCTACGATGACGACAAACCAGTACATTACCCCAGAGTAAACACCAGACCGCAGAGTGAAGAAGAAAAATTCCAGTGGTTTGTTCAAAACGAGAGAGGTAGGCGTGGTGAGACCGGTAAGCGAGTAGCCCTCGACATGATTACTGAAGATAGGGGCTTACCTTACAGTGTGAGCATATCTAATCAAAACAATCGTGAGCGGAACAACAATTGGAGGCGTAGATAAGTAACGGTTGCAGATATATCAACTTCTGAGGGGAGCCCTCCCCTCCCTTGTCAAACTCACGGTGTAGACACTTCCCAGAGCCAGTGGGCTAGCTGATTGACTGCAACCTGATAGGTGTCGCTATTGCCCTGACGGTCTAGGTTAAACAGCTGGCCAATAACCGGTCGCTGAGTCGTATCTACCGTAGACCGTACAGAACAATCCAGTTTGCCATTGTCTAGCTTTACCTGCACCGAATCTAAATAGGCGGTGGTTTCACAGCCTTCACTAGCTGCAAACTGCTGCCATAAAGGAATTTCTGCCAGCACCGAAGACAAAATAATCAGATGGGTACAGCGCTTGAGAATCTCTGCATTTTCAGCGGTTCTCAGCCCGCCTAGATCCACCAACAGCAAAGGAAAGCGTTTTCCCAGCGATTCGATGCTGCGTAGGGTATGGTTGACAAACTCAGGTGAAAACTGACCCTTTTGACGAATTTTTGCAACAATAGCCGGGTCAGATTCAGCTGACCACATGCCTTCACCATCGGGGCAGGCCGCTTCGCGAAATACCTGGTCTGGATGGTGGGCCAGCAGCTGCTGATATAGCGTCGAAATAAACACTGATTTACCAGAATGTTTGGGGCCACCAATGGCCACAGTGCGGCCTCGATACTGGTGGCGGACATCATCGGGGGACCAGGGGGCTTTCATGGTTATTTGTTGTTTCAATAGTCTTCAATTTAATTAGGGGAGGCTTTGTCTTGCTCTTCGATGGCCGGCACCATGTCGCCTAGCTTAAAGCGTTCATCATGGGTCTCGACGATCACATAGCCCAGCATCCTTGGATCGTAAGTGGCGACAGCTGGGGTAGGATGGGCCGCATGAATCAACATACCATAGCCCCAAATGGGACCGCGACCATTAATCAGTACTGGTAAATTACCAGGGATTTTACCTTCAACCGTTGATAGGGCATTAACAAATTCATCAGGGCTGGGCACACCCCCTGGGATGCTAAACCGTACCATGCGAAACGGTTGGTTAGCTTCAGACTGGATATCGTAAACAGATATGTTGGGAACGGCCATGGTGCTAAAGGTAGACAACACAATTGTAGATCCGACGCCTATGGTATTCGATCCTAGTCAGAAAGCCTAGGCAGCGGCTGCTTAGCAATCCTCATTAGTTTGACAGATATCTGGAAGAGGCTTTTTCCGCCTGGGTTTTCCACGACAGTGTATTAGCCAGAGTAAGCATCTTGCATGGAGTTGATGGAAAAAACAATTTCCACTCATCTTTAGGCTAAAGGAGAAGTTTGTAATTCTCTCCCATGAAGCTTGGCTATCATAAAAATCTGATCGGTCTTCTTGGAAAGACTGTGTTACCGCTGTTGCTACTTCTTGGAGTCAGCTTACCAATGGCTGCCATAGAGACAGAGACCACTGACGTATCTACCTCCGCTAAAACACCCCTAACAACTGGTCCCGAAGCCAAAGGATTCTTAGACAATATTCTCAAAATTCCAGATATTTGTATCGGTCCATTTTGTTTAGATCCTGGCGAAATTACAGAACGCTTGCTGGCAGAGCAGCTAAAGGATATGTTCGAAGAAAATGCGCCCCTGACGGTGAGTACAGATAGTCTGTACCCCGTACAGCGTCAACTGACCGGCACTGAGTTTCAACCC
>ERZ1740065.1750-NODE-1750-length-13235-cov-11.297572_pt1 | contig 13235 bp, 10 predicted proteins | sample MGYA00581738_ERZ1740065 | MGnify/ENA primary metagenome ERZ1740065 (study PRJEB43018, sample SAMN04849749) | marine metagenome | isolation source: floating plastic debris | place: Pacific Ocean | collected 2008-09-01 | study: EMG produced TPA metagenomics... | reverse complement strand
TTTATAACAGTTCTATTTATAGCATTTATAACAGTTCTATTTATAGCATTTATAACAGTTCTATTTATAGCATTTATAATAAGTTGTTCAGCAATGTTATCAAAACGTTCGTTTTAGTTATATGGAGCTTAGTAAGCCTATATGTCACTCATCCCAATCTGTTACAACCGGTATCTTTTGCCCTCACTTAAAACTGTTATACTTTAGTCCACAATCAACACCACGCTTACAGCAGTTTTTTAGTTAGAAAGCTCAGAATGCATGTAAGTGTGGAAGTGTGTATACGTATATGTGGGTAGACTATTTACACTTGTATACACACGATCTCATATAACTGATGGAGCATAATTTACATTAAGAACTTGGGATGGCAGTGCAGCTATGCCAGCCCGCCTGGTGTATCCCTTACAGCAACACTGTAGAAAGTTGGAGAAATGCAGTTGTCAGTGGACAATGCCATCAACGATTTAACAGCCAGGTGGACTCGTAAGATTCTGCAGCTGATGGAATTTTATGAAATCCTGTTTTACAATAAGCGAGTTTGTGACTTTGTGACATGTCCAGTTCGCCGAATAAAATATTTGAATTATAAACTTTGGTGGAAAGATGCATCAAATTTTCAGCCGCTCAAGTAATTCCAGCGCACAGTATTCCCAACAGCTGCCCCTCTGCCCACTTTACATGGAGGAGACAACTCCACTTGAATTGTTGAATTTTAAATGGTAGTGTGGAAGTCAAAATAATTGCAAAAAGATGTAATTTACTTCTTGTCATAAAGCTCTATTTCTAGCGTTTGGAACAATGTATCAGCAACGCTATCAAAAGTTTTCTGTAGTAATCTGGATTCGTCTTCTCTTGTTTTGTTCATGTTTCAATTGCTGCCTTTCTCCACCACTCAAAGCGGTTATAGTTTAGGCTACGATAAAAAGTATGTTTGCAGTATTCGAAAATTAATTTGACAGGAAGATTAGAATCTTACTGTGTGTTAATAGTAGGTTACGCAATCAGTCTGTGCGCTGTGAAATAAAGTTGAAACATGCTTTCTAAGGAAATAGGATTTTTCAATATCCCAATCACATCTCTCCTTACTTTGGCAGCAAATAAATCATTTTCTAGTTGATTAGTGTTGTATTATAGTATTAAATAGATCTGCTTTGCACTTGAAAACTTTTCCGTGCTAGTAGAAGTTACAATAGCTGTGATAGGTCGTTGACTGATTCCTTAGCCAATAGGAGTTATCTGCTGTTACTTTGACCGTTCTGGCCTGTGTTACGATGTCTATCGTGTTTCGGAGCCTCTCTGTTGTTGAGGATGAAATCTCTGACGTTAGACAATCCCTTGACTACGCACGCACTCAGGGCACTTCTAAACACATTCATATCTGTCGCGTCATACCTACAACAATCGTGCATTATAGACTCATCGAGAAACTGTAGATTCAACCATAGCAGTCCAGGAGTTATCTTACCATTCATCCGTTTTCTCATCGTAGCACTCGACGTTGTAAATGGTCGTAGCACCGTTGAAACCTCCGATCGCGAAGATCATGTCGTCGATAACCTGGTAAATCAAGGTGTTGTACAATCTGCAGTCAGTGGTAAGGGGCGGGGTAAGGGGCGGGGTTTGGAGTAGTTGGCAGTACCTCGATGGCGTAATTACTACGGGGGCTGTACATCTCAGCCAGCGGTGTCCAGCTGTTTCGTATCGGGTCCCATTTCTCTCCTGTATTCATCCGGTTTACGCCGTTGAAGCCTCCTGAACAAAAAATGACCTTTTCCGTCCTTCTGTGATCAGTAGTAATTCAGTTTCCAATTGTAGAACTAGTCTTTCAATACTCTAAGTCTATTCACTATTCTATTCACTATTCTATGACGAATTCTGTTGGATGTTTTCCGATGCAGCATAAGAGGAACTATGGTGAAAATTGACCGCCTTTCTCGATAAAGCTGGCCAGCGTCTGTGGCAGGCATTCTGCCTCCAACTCACTAAGATGCAGCGGCTCAGTTAGCGGCTAGGCTAAGCCTCGTATGGACATGATATCTAAATGTAATGGCGGCAGTTCGTCTTGATGAGGACAGTGTGGATGATGAACACAAATACTAACTTCAAAACAGTGTTCTTCTCCACTCATGTAAACAAAGGTTATTCAGCGGTAAGCCAACTATAGCGTTTTGCAGTATTTAAAATCATTTTCTGAGCTTGTATATGGGATAAATTGCTATCAAACATGTAGAGTTATTACAGATTACAGCTATTATTGTGAGGGTCTCTAAAATCCCCGGTTTACAGTTTTTGACTGCCTACATGTAGACCTGTTCCCCCAGAGAGTACACCTGCACCAGTTGTCAGCCTATCTGACGTTGCGCTTCAATTTTTTAACCCACCTATAGCGAACAGCTGTTGACGGTGAGCGATGAGACTGATTCCACTCCTTCGCGTTCTCATTGGAGTGATATTCGTCCACTGGTTGGTCTCTGGATTGTAACACTCCACCGTATTCATACACTCGGTGCCGTTGAACCCACCCACAATGTACACCCTTCCTGTCAAAGACATAAACTGTCAGCGCAAGCTCGATCAAGACTGCTACCATCATAACTCTATTTTTGCTGCTGCGCTCATGATAGTTGCTTATTCACTTGGTGCGGTTGAGAACATTTTTGGAGTTGTCTGCTCATGGCTACTTACCATTGAGGGTGGTGGCGCTGGCGTCACTACGCTGCTGATGCATCGGGGCGATGAGAGTCCACTGATTGGTTGAGGGGTCGTATCGCTCAACTGAGTTCTGCCGCACCTGACCATCATAACCTCCCATAGCATAGATCTTCTTGTCCAATACAGCCACACTCACATAACAGCTGCAAGGAATGCTGGGATACAAGACTCGCAGCCCTCTAGAGGATTTGATTGGTTGTTCACTGGTAATCACTTCAAAGATGCTGACTGATTTACTACGATCTACTTGCTTGTAATAGACGGGTTTTCAGACATTCTCATAATTTGGAGTTATCTTTCCCACGAGTGCACTGATACATAACCCATAAAGGGTTTTTTGCAGGAACTTTAATTGCTCTCCAACTATCGGGAGTGCATCCAATTCATAAACTCCGGGACAGCTGCTACCGGGGCGGTTGTATCTCGGAGTATTGGAATTCTGAAAACTCTCACTACTGCCCAGAATTCCCGGCTCTCTTGCTGAATGTATGAAAACTTTTACTTTTCTTACCTAATACTGCAACTGTTAGTGTTTTTAACATAAAGTATTTGCAGAAAATGGCTGATGGCTAACAATATTTGGTACATAAAGAAGTTTTTTTATGACAGCAAGGTTCTAAAATTCGCAAAAGTAGCGTTTAAAGCCTCTCTGAAAGCATCTTCCAGAACTCAGTAGATAAATTTTGGACCGCAGACTCTTGGGATTACCGTGAGACTATACTTTTAACTACCATACTTTCTCCTTCATTCAATTCCTACCAACAGCCGGTTGCCAGTTGCCATTGCTGTTGCCGGTTGCCATTGCCGGTTGCCATTGCCGGTTGCCATTGCAGTTGATGGATGTGGTAACCCTGTAGCTATTGTTACCTATGCAGTACAGTCAATGCTGCTGATATCTCTCGTTACTTGGTACTGTGCTAGCTATATGTTGCACCTTTCCTCTCAACTTTGCTGCCCTGTTCATCGTTGGTGAAATGAAATCTATCTGCTGTTTAGCCCTGTTCAAGATTGCTTCTCCACAAACGATATTTAGCAGTCAATCCTTCAGTCAAATTCTCCAGCAAGGAAGAATTGTACTCACCGTCGTGAGTGCATAGGTGAAATATCTGTCCAAGTCTTGAGTAGCGGGTGGAAGCAGCGAACGCTGTTAAAGTATTCCACACCTGAGGAGTAATGACATCTATGTGTGAGCTGTGTTCATTACAAGCTCAGCCGACAGTTGAGCGTGAGACACACCATTGGGACAAGACAATGACACATCACATCATACCATCGAATCCACCGCAGGTGTAAATCAGCCCGTCTACTGTAGCTGTGCCATGGTATGCCCTGGGTCCTGTATATCAAAGCAACAGTGTGAGGATAGATGAATAAAATAGATTAATAGATACCGGTACTTGGCTGTAACTTAAGTAAAAAACATATTCGGTTCGGTCAGGGGCTCTTGAGAAGTCCCTGAGGAAGTGCCTAACAGAAATTTTAGCAAGAGTTCACAAGGACTTTCTATTGTGCTCAGGAACTCCTTGAGGGACTTCCTCTGGGACTTATCCAAGACTTCTCAAGAAGCCCGGACCAAACCGCAAACCCTTTTACCATAACTTATGCTATAGTACTGCCAGTACAGTGCGTAGCCCATTTATCGTCCCCCTTGCCAACGGACTGTCATCATTACTCACCTAGCGGATCTCCCCAAGAACTGAGAATCCATCTATCAGCCCTGGGATCATATGTCTCCACAGCGTTTGTTGGGCTCCCGCCTGACCACCCTCCAATAGCGAACAGAATCTCATGCGGAATTCTTGGCCGAATCAAAGGATTTGATGTGTCAACCACTTTGCTATCACTAATGTCAAGGTCATAGAGGAACTTGAGAGTCTCGATGACCAGAGGCTTGCATTGCTCGCTGCTGCTGACATATGGGTGAGCTTTGACCTTCAACAGGAATTGGATATGGCAGCCATAAACTCATCAATTCAAAGGGTCTCTGGGTCTATGCCTCACCAAGAATCTTTTTCATAGACATGTGTACCACCCAGTAAATAATACCATATATGGCAGGTTGAATCTAGATACTTATATATGATACTGTAAACTGGAATGTTTTACGGTGGAAAATACTTGCAAAAGCATGAGATGAACATTTCTGCTATTGAAAAACTTTTTAAAAATTCCAATATCAAGTAATTTTTGGAATTTTCGTCATCTTTTTTTGTGATTCATGCGCACGAATATTTCCATTAACCTTAGTCTCAAAACTATTGCAGTAGCCTGAAAACTTAGCCAACTTTCTCTGGTAAAACATGAATCGGTTCCTAATTGGGTGAGCGGTTGATCGTTGTGGCAACAGTAAAAATATTTTTGTTTTAGCAATGAGCTGCAGCAGTATTTTACCTTTTCAACAAAGTAGGAGGTGTCTAGAAGATACAGTCTCGCACATTGCAGTAGCGTGAATATGTGCTTCTTCCTGCTGTCGGGCTGGTAGTCTATCCATCTGATGATGGCTTCAAATACAGGCTTCTCCGTTTTCACGTTTAGCTCGTCGTGAGACAGGATCTCCACCATGTCCTCTGATGACAGCGTCAGCATCTCGTTACTCTTCACCGACAATTCACGGAAAGTCCTAAGAAGGAACTTGAATGATTCCTTCTCCAGCTCAGTGCAGAAGTAGGCTCTGGCAAACGCACGTATGCCGATGCAGTTCTCTACGCTCAGATTGGATTCAAGATATTGACAACAGAGTTTGAGCAGTCCCAGGATATGGAGGTAATCAGCGATAGGTAGCAGCTCCTCCACGTTCTCTGAGTTGATGTGGGCCTCACGGGTATACGCGTAGTTCACTATCAGCTCCATCATCCTTGCGGATATACCTGGGATTTCCAGCTCTTTCTGCTGTGTCTCATGCAGACCACTGGTGAACAGAGCCCTGAAGTAAGGACTGCAGGCAGACATGATCGGTCTATGTACCATGAACTCCACGCCTTCTGCTTTGAGCACGGCGTCACACAGCTGACCATTTTCCCGGAGCTCAGACAGCACGTCACAGGCTTGAGCACTAATTTTCCGTTGGCATGTGTCTCCATTCGCCTTCTTATCGGTATTCTGGGATGACTCCATGACTCCATTCCATGAGCTAGACTGCGCACCAGTGGAATCCATGAGCTGTGTGGCCTCTAGTGTTTACTGTGATGTCATCAGTATGGCCGCTCAACCAGTGGCATGCTAACTATGTATGTGATAGAGACAAGCCTGAGGGCTGTTTGTAAGTTTTTAAGCAGTGGTAGGATATCCATATATCATTACAGTCAGCCAAACAACGACTCTCTGATCATGAATAGGGAGTTATTCTATCTATACCTTATCTATAATTGGTCAAACGGCAATTTTAGATGACATCTCCCCTGAATCTAGTATTGTAGGTAGATAATAGCTGGTCATTACTGTGGATAAATAAGTACTAGCATTGTGATTGGCTCATTGGGTGATATAACATAAACAAAACAAAATGATTGAAAACAACTTTGTGAATGCGTTGCGGGTGGATGTAGATAAAAAAAACTCTTTCTGAGCACTCTGCCTTGTCTCACGTCGTGACCTTTTCCCATCAAATGTGGAAAAATCCTTTAAGGACCAAGTTTCTGCACATGATAACTGAGGCAGGTTGGATGAACAACAGCAACATCGGCTGACATGCTTGTCAACCTATCAGGCTGAGAATACTGGAGATTCTGTTTTACCTCAACTTTGAGAAGTCATAGCTCAAAGTTCTGACTCCCTACAGCTACAATTCTGTCATCTTTGCGCTCAGCTCACCAAGCTCTAAGTGGTGAGCTACAGGAGAACATTACAAAACCAATAATAGCAATTTTGACCCTAAATTCGGGTATCTAAAATATGGAAGTCTTCTGAGAAATACAGGAGACTTGGCAGGTATACTGCTGATCCAGATAGATTCTGGAGACAATGATTTCTACTCAATCGGAAGTCCAAACACTTCAGACTGATATCTCCATTGCGCCTCAGAAAGGGGCTTACTCCAGAGGTAAAGGGATAACATTTCACTGATGAAAACTAAAGACATGAGCCGGGCGATAGGCAATAACAGCAGATCTCTATAGTAAATCATATATCATTCAGATAAACCATTCCCTCCCTTATTAGCAACTTTCACAATGTCATGTGGTATGCACGTTGCCTGATGACTGACCATAGGCAGTGTTAGATTTTCTCGGTCGAACGTCATAAAAACATGAGAAGACAACTCAAACATACTATGAAACCAGTGGTTTATCCTTTGTGGATGGTAAATCTGACTGAATGTATGAAATCTACCACATATATGATTTACTATGTAATGCTAAAAGGATAAACTTCCAATGATGAAAATTAGACTTTATTTGCTCACAGCAGTGTGGCATAGCATGACCAAGCATCGATTACTGTTCAGACATAGAAATATCTGTAAACAGCATTGTCCTGATCAGTCATAGGAGTTGCCTGCTCCATCAGTAGGTAGCTTGCTAGTGATGTAGCTTGCTAGTGATGTCTATCACACCCACTATCTACACCCAGACCCAGACTAATGTTGAGATCAGAACAAGCATGGTCTGCAGAAAGAATTTTTGCAGCTCCCAGAGAAGGTGGTTGAGAAGGATTATACCAAGACTATCTGGGAATTTCCGTCCAGATGGATAGACAGACAGACAGACTTACAGACTCACCAGACTCACTATCATGCTAATGGACAAGACTCCCTAGTCTACTACGATACGTGATATTATTGCCCTCGATAACCTCAAAATCAAAGTCAAAGAGCTGGAAAGGAATGGCAAGTACCAGCCATTTAGAGGAAGACCAGAATGAATATGAGCTACCAAAGTTGGGTCTGCTAGGGACTGGTGAGGTATTGATGAGGTTTCTAGTAGAAATCCACAGGCCTGAGAAAATTGCACTTCCTCTCTCATCACTTTCACCCCTGCACGCAATTATCCATATATGCCTCCCTCCCTCCATCCCTCCCTCCCTCTGTCCGTCCCTGCCTCCATCCAACCAACCATCCATCCGTCCGTCCATCCACTCACAAGTCACAGTCAAAGCTGTACAGATCTAGCCGATTGATAGTCTGCATCCTCGGTTAGCGACCGTCAAAGCAGGAGTTGTCTTCTCGCTGTGCATCAGGAGAGTTTAGTGTAGGCTTGTACTACAGCTAATGGTAGAACTAAAATTCACCACGGGGTTGGTGTCAGAAGTCAGGAGAGAAGAAGTGGATTCCATACAGTCGTACCCAGATGTCAAAATCTGAAATTCATTCTGGATTGACGTACTGTTGCTGTTTGTTGTTTATAACTTTTATTGAGGTTTTCGTTGAGAAGTAATTCTGTCGACCTCAGCACACTATATTATTACTAGCATAAGCCTGCCTCTGTCTTTGCAGTCATACTACTTTAGGTATCTTTGTTTACACATTGGAATAAACCACTGGCTTCAACAAACTAGATCTTTGGATATACTCCTGAGTCTCTAGACGTTCAGACCAAGTTTCAGATACCCAATGGCTAATAGTTTTTGGTGACGTAAAATAAATCTGCAAATGTCGAAATGCTGATATTTAACTACGATCCTTTACAGGAGCACATTTAGTAGCAAGATTGTTTACGGAGTTTCAGTTTCGCTTTCAGATTGTCTTCTTCCTTGCCGAACGGTGGAGCTGTAGTGATCACATCTAGCTGACCTCTTCTCGCTATATTTAGCTGAAACCCGTTTTCATGTCGAAATACTATCTGTCAATTTTTTGTGGTGCGAGATTGATAGACGTTGATCATTAGATTTAATCATGGATATGGATGCGTTCAACAAGGCACATGCCGTTTTAAAACAGTCAAGTCTGTTTCGACGTACACCAGCGATAGCGAACTGTTACCATCTTTTCAAAGATATCCGATGCAATGACGCAACGAAGCTTGGCCTCAATCTCAAGCTAGAACATATGCAAAGTACAGGTTAGTGGTGAGATTTGATGCAGCTTGACTATCGACACTTCTTTTTATTCAGTTCCCTGTCTGCCTCTTTCTCTTGCTATCTCTCTTTCTCTTAAATGAACACCTCAACGGAACGATTCCCATTGCACGCTATGTATGTACAGCATTGTATGTAATGATTTCGTATACTACGCTACATCTCTGTGTTTTAAGGGTCTTTCAAGATCCGTGGTGTGGTGAACCAATTCCATCATGCCCCTGAAAGTATCAAAGCTGGCCAGCAGCAGCTGGTCACCATGTCGGCTGGTAACTACGGTCGGGCGTTTGCTGAAGTTTGCTGTGATATGAAACTCAGAGGACGAGTGATACTACCTGACTCGGCTCCCATCAATCGGTTGGAATTTATAAAAGTAGTTTGTCACGTCTTCCCATGTAATTTCTCAGGTACTATCTGCCCGCTTCATAACAGTTCTCTCACTTTATTCAAGAGTAAAGGCCTGGATGCAGAATTCTCTCCTGCGGCAGAATTAACTGCAAGGGTGAATGAATATGTGGAGCAGGGTGCCGTCTTCATGCACCCGTTCGATGATGAGAGACTGTTCCACGGATATGGCACGTCAGTATTGCATGCATTCCATAGCGTCATCACTCGCTATTCAGCTGTTTGCTCCAGGGTCAACTCAGGGTCATAAGTTTGACAAAGTGTTCTTACGAGATAAAAAAGAGCAACGTGAAGTAGAAGATTCTAGAGCTATTAATGTTATTGTCATGTTAGCCGTATTTTGATTGGCTGCTGATGTTCAATGCAGGGCATCCCTGGAGATATTTGAAGATCTGCCGGATACGGAAGTGCTTGTTACCTGCTGTGGAGGTGGTGGATTCCTCGCCGGCACGTCGTCTGCTGCCAAACTACTCTCACCCAACTGCAGAATCTACGGCGTGGAGCCAGAGACAGGTGCGATGCACTTGGTCTTTAGGAGTTGTCCACACATGCATCTTACCTCGCCGTTTGTAAGGTTTGGGTTTAGGAACATCATTTATGGTTGTTATATGGTTTCATTGGTATAATCATGAATTGAAGGAGGCAGGAAAGTGTTCATTTTATTCATGATGAGAACAAGCCTAATAACTCTCAGATCTTTGCACATGAAAATTAGAATTACTTGTGCTTTTGACCTAATTTCAAACCCAAAATGTCACAAAAATTGGCTTACAAAATTTATCCAGGATTGGATTTCGTTGTGAAAATATTCATTGTCTAAATTCACAAAAGCGTTTAAAATCACGTCAGAAACACCTTCCGGCGTACACATGCATCAAGCCGGTAGGCCATCAATACAGACAGTGAAGCTTGATATATCGGAGGTCCTTGTTTCTACATGCACTCTCATCGGTGGCATGTAGGCATGTGGCTTCAGACTTTCAATGAGTATTTTTGTCAGGATTATGAACAATCCTTACAATTTCCCTTCTGTAAATACGTCCTCAAGTCTTCCTTCCATCATGATGGCAGGTTAAGATTGCATGAAGAGAGTTTACCTGCTTCCATTTCGCTAGTGCCTCATAGCAGCGCCTCACAACTTCAGTGAAAGGCTAGGGGAAAAGTAGAAATAAGACAACAGGAAACGAGTGTAAAATGTATACTGAATACCTGCACCCGTCCGATCAACTGTCGGTGCACATGTAGACAGCATGACTCGCTCACTGTCCTCATACCTTCTCCGCTCCTATTGCAGGTATGACACCGTATTTATATACACATACCTGACCTTGACCTGACCTCTGCACACTCCGGAATGTTCTTTACTAATCTATACCAGTCATTGCATTGACCGTCTGTCTCTCTTCCTCTAGCCAACTCTATGTACAGAAGTTTCCAGGCAGGAGAGGCGGTACAGTTTCCAGGATCTAAGAGCATTGCCTCAGGATTGTCTCCCCCATATGCAGGTAGCTTACCATTAGAACTTGGCACATTTTACTCCCCTATCAGCATTTGCACTAACTACTGCGAAAGCATAATAAGTGCGGACTAAATCCAGCTTAACACCAGCGTATGAAACCAGTGAGCCGATAGGAGAGTAAAAAATGCCTACAACTCTATCCTCTGTATGATCTCCACTTTAGAGCAGAATGTTGCTGCATCCTATCATATTCCTCGCAGAATTAAATTGGGGTCTACATAGGTGAGGTCAGCCACCTCAGAAAAAAAGAATTCCTTGACTGCATCTAATGCACATGGTAATATCTATGTCACATGGTAATATATATGTCACATGGTAATATATATGTCACGCACTGTCAATGATATTTATATAGGATTGCCACTCCATCTAGCATGAGTGACAAGCGGTGCGTCTCTAGCTCTAAACTACTTCCTGTCTGGTAGCGTTTGTATATGGTGCTTGCCTTGTCTCCCAATGTCTGTGTACCAGTCTGTTAGTTGTAAGGGAGACAACTGCAGCAGCTGCTGGCAGATTTATGCACCAAGCCATCAGCTGTCAATACAGCTGACTCTCTGGCTGGCTGACTCTCTGGCTGACTGACTCTCTGGCTGGCCATCTAGCATATCTCGCCGTCTCAGGCTGATCAGAAATAGACTGGCTCTCAGTGATCCGGTTTGTTATTCTATCGCAGGTAAAAATGCATACAGAGTGTGTCGGCAGCGCGTCAGTGACATCTTATTGGTGACGGAGGATGAAATCAAAGCTGCCGTCAGCGCCCTCTACTCTAGAGGTCTGGTGGTGGAGCCGGCGGGCAGCGCCGCGTTTGCAGCGTTTATGTTCGATAAGATCCCGGATGTTGAGGGTAAGACGGTGACTGTGATACTGACAGGCAGCAATGTCAGCCCTGGTGAACTGCTGCAGATAGTGTGACCTAGTTAACCAGCCATCGACCTAGTTAGCTGGCCATCGACCTAGTTAACTGGCCATTACCATGCTGCCAACGCACTAAACATACTGCATTTCCTTGCCAATGAGCTCTGTGGTTGATAGGTGTGATTGCCCTAGCACTATGTTGAAGGTTGCAGCCAAAGGCATCGACTTTTTAAACACTGAAATAGTTTGCTATTATGAACTTCCAACACGATTTTGAGGGATGTCCATGCAGCTGTCAGTAGCCTGATATCCAAAACAAGATAGCCCGGTTTCCATATACTCACTGTGGCTGATCACTGATTGGTTGATGGCCTCAGTGCATACTGTATACGTTAAAATAATTGCAATTGAGTGTTAAATGTGATTTTCGAAAAACTCATTTTTTTTGCATTTATTATACGTCGCATTTCTTTTTCAGAAAGTGTGCACATCATTCCAAAAGTTGTAAGATCACAATTTTTACTCATCACATTTCTACTGCTCAACAGGAAGTTTTTCGCATTTATTTGTCTCGCATCTATTTTTACATATACAGTCACTAGGGTAAAAATCCAACCGACTACAACCGAGGTCATGTGATAAGTTTGCTGCTATTCAGTGCATTGAAGTGATGGAAATTGGGCTACCAGCTATGCAGCTACCATTGGAGTACAAAGCTGTTCCTTTCCTGTAATTCTGCCATCCACAGTTCACAAAAACCGACCAGTTTCCTCTTCCCAGTCCCCACACTGTTTATCGGCAAGGGAAGACAGTGTTTCATGCGTTAGACGCAAGCTGTCAATGAAACTTTTATTGAATCTATCACGTATTGCCACAAAGTAATCTATGTCACAAAGTAACATTAATAAAGTTATAAACTTCAACAAAGCACATGTGCTAATAGCGAAAGTTGTGCATTGAAACTATGCCAAAAGTGACCAATCACGTGTTTGGTCCATTGATCTGGAATTGTATAGAGATCCAAGAAACAAAAACCTTCATGAACTGCTACGACTAGAAAAATATACGCATCTGTGCCACTCTCAGTGCCAGATGGCGTTGATAATACATTGCACTTGGCATGGTGGTTATGGCATGAAAGGGTGGACGTTACTATAGCACCACAATAACATCTATCAGTTTCCAAGGTCATGATGTTGACTAATCAAATGTCAGGTCATCCTGGCTCTCTCCTTAGACTTGCTCTTCAACACTTGTTTATGTTCTCGCACCATATCCTTCTCTTTGATGGGCAAACGAAAGCACTGAAATGTCAGACAGGTTGTGGTCAGTGTACCATAATCATTCTTCTACGTCACTAACTACCAACTACTGTGTTTTACCTCCTCTAACTAAGCGGGGAGTTATTAAACGAAGTCCATCAAAGATGGCTTTCTATTAATGAAAGAATCAGAATAAAGCCTGGTTTCCATATAGCCACAGGGCGCGCATCTGCGCATCAGCGCGAATCTCCGCATCAGCACAAATCTCTGCATCAGCACGCATCTCCGCAGCAGCTGCACAAAGTAGACATGAAGTCTACTTGTCGCAAGCTGCTGCTGCGCTTGCAGCGGCTTTATCGGCGGCTTTATGGAAACCAGGCTTAACACTTGCTATCAGTATAACCGCCACGTTAGCTATAGCCCAGCTATAGCCCAGCTATAGCCCAGCTATAGCCCAGCTATAGCCC
>ERZ1740065.1749-NODE-1749-length-13235-cov-12.452504_pt1 | contig 13235 bp, 12 predicted proteins | sample MGYA00581738_ERZ1740065 | MGnify/ENA primary metagenome ERZ1740065 (study PRJEB43018, sample SAMN04849749) | marine metagenome | isolation source: floating plastic debris | place: Pacific Ocean | collected 2008-09-01 | study: EMG produced TPA metagenomics... | reverse complement strand
GGAGAGAGCGGAGGAGAGAGCGGAGGAGAGAGCGGAGGAGAGAGCGGAGGAGAGACTAACCTTGGTGTGAAGCAGCTGCTCGGTGAGCTGGAGCAGAGCTGCTGGTGTTTCCTCTTCCTCCCACATTCGACTGTTGCCGCGAGTAGTGTTGAGCTGTCTCGGCAGCAGTTTGCGCTGACAGATGCAGGCAACTGTCATCGTTATGAATATGGCCAGCACCACGGCCACGGAGACAAAGATTAGCGCAAGGCTGGTAGTCGCTAGACTGCTGTGCTCTGCAATAGAGAAACAAAACAGTTGGACAGGAGTTGAGGACACGAGTTGAGGACAGGAGTTCAGTGGAGGACTTGAGTTGAGTTGAGGACCGAGTTGTGCAGGTAAACAATACCAGACAAACATAACAAAGCAGGTAAACTATTTGTTAGCCAAGTGTCCAGTGTGGCTCACTGCCCAGACTGCTGTGGTCGCTTCCTTATGGACAGCTGTGTCAGGAGTGTAACCAGGCACTGGCACTTATCAGTGGCTATCAGGCAGTCAGACAGGTAGAGCCTCAGCCAAGTCTCCACTACATCCCCCACACACCCCCACCACCACCACCACAGATGTGGAGGCGGTGATGTAGGATTTAGGAAATAGTCAGCAACTAGCCTTTGGTTGTGGGACTAGCTTCTTCCTTGGGCAGCAGGGATTTACAGTCCTGCTCATCTTCTTCAAACATGCAGTCGTAGACTCCGTCACAGATCTGGTTGACTTGGAGGCAGACGCCGTGGCACTCGAGAGAGCAGTCAACTGCGCAATAGAAAGTCAGCTGTGACAGGCAGTCTGCGGAGATGGCAGTCTACAGAGACTGCTAATCGGAATGCAACGGAGAATCGAACTTGTCAGACAGCCAGTAACTGGAATGCTTGTCTGCTCGTTTTATCTGAAGACTTGATTGGGGAGCTGTAGCGATAGCGGAGATAGACAAACCCTAGGTAACTTCCATGCCGTCTCGTAGTCAGTGATATGTAGCAGTTGCTGACTTTGCTAGGATGCACTGCCCAAATATACGTACACTGCATTCACACTAATTTCGTGGAATCCAGCCGACTGACCACTAATGAATATTTTGAGCCACAATAACATATATTTTAGTCCTACTTGGGAGGGTATAAAGTAGGGGCTCCCGATATGATGTAATGCACCATATTCAAGGTTGTTTTTCATTTTTAGAATAAAATGGACCATAAATTGCCGTTTGAGTTTCATATTCCCAAGTAACTGTAAAAAATATGGCCACCTGATAGCCCACCTCCTAATTTTAAATTCAAAATAAGGCACAGACTAAAATATGGCACAAAACTCTTCTATGCTCCTGCCATGTGGTGACCAACGTCGACTGTCATGACTGACATCCTGGGCAGCAGCAACTGGCGAGAGAGACAGGACTACTGCATACTGCAGCAGACGCGTACGCAGCAGACGCGTACGCAGCAGACATGTACCGCCAGATCTGACCCGGATAGTCGGACTACCTACAGTAGCTTATAGCTTACTTACCTGGCTTAGATAGAAATGAGAAGTTCATGGCGAAGAAGCTGTATTTGGTGGCGAGACAGAAGACTGTCAGCACCACGCTGTGAGACTTGGTGTGAATGATGACAGATGAGCCGAATACTCTATCATAGCACAGAGTCTTCTGGCTGGTGATGAGTACATCTCCACTCTCTCGGTACCTCTCAGTCACCTGACAACAGTTACTCATCGTACAACACAGACCTCCGGCGTCCATTTCGCCAAATCTTTGGCCGCATGCAGACGCTAATGGCAGACAGGGAACACGGCACAAACTTATGAGAAGTTCAAAGCTCACCTCAATGCGGGGCTGGCAATTCGAATGACCGTCAATCAAATCATAAGTGTTTCTGCCGTCCTTCAGCTCGGAGTAGCCCAGTCCCGACAAGCGTGTGAAGTTCAGGTGGATGACGTAGTCTGCCGGAGCCACGATGTTATGCTCACAAGGCATATCATCTGCGCAATCGGCTGCATTGTTCGTCAGCCAAATAAGATCACTCGGAGTCGTGTAAGTAGTGCCACACTTTCCTTCAATAAGGTAGCAACTATGAAATGCCTAGATTACTCAAATATTGGCAAAATTGAAGACTGAACAATCTGCCAGACAGACAGCAGACAGCATTTACCGGCACTAGTGTAGAATAACATTTAACGCAGACTGGGTCGCCTATCATTGTTTGGTAAACCACAAGTGAGCAAACTAGGGGATAGGTCAGTCGGGCTGGACATTTCAAAAATAGAATGAAAAATTGGTCTTACCTAATGCTTCTTGTGTGGTCACTGCATGCATGAGCAAAGCTGTAAGTAGACCTGGAACAGAAGGAAGGAACACTATGCAGGCCTGTCATTTACCACTGGTAACTGACCATTGAACGGGATTCATAGATGAGAAATCTTATTCTTTGAACTTCAGACCGCTCGACATCAGAAGTGATAATAGAAGTAAGGATGCATTTTGCATTTAGTGAAGATGCTGGACTAGACAGATAAATTGTCTAAGCAGTTTAAATCTAAAACATAAGAATAACGTGATATCTTATCCATCTGCATCCATCATCTCCATAAATTTCTAATAACAATATTATGAGATCGATTTCCGGAGTAGACTTTATCACTGGTTTAATCCAACGTTTAGACAATGACGTATGACTATGCATGTCTAGACACTTGGCATCTACAATAAGTACCAAGTGAATTCGATTCTCCAATCGCTCTATTCTGTGCATAGAAAATCTGATGAGGGTAAGCTGGTAAATATTTAGTGAAGTAAGACATACTGCTATCCTTACTCACCGATACTGCAGACATTGCGAGGTACCTTGGCAATGGTGCTACGCTGGAAGGTTCCAACACGAGCCATCGATCTAATTCAAAACGAACGATTTCATACAAGTAGACATTGATAGTATAGTATCGTGGTGATCAAGCTCTACGTAGTGTTGATAAAGCCAGCCTTTAACTCTACTCAGTAGACTACGTAGGAACTCACCATCACCTCATTGAAATAATGCAAACGAGACGATTATACTACTAATCTCTGTGGCTGAAATCTGCCGGCTTGAAGCCAGATGGACTCATAGACAGCAGCAGTGTATGTTGGTCATGCACGATGATTCTTTTACGTAGTGCTGCTTCACGCGTATATTCGTGTCTATGATTTATTCTATTATTTAGGTCGGGCTTGTTACTATATAGGTCATACAATCAGGTTTTTTGTTTTGCTAGAAATTCATTGAAATTTTATCTTTAAGTTGATCAGTCTACTCTTCACTTTTTTTGTTATAAACAGCAAATTATTTGACTAGCTTCGTAGCTGTAGAGTCACATCTCTATGGAAACGCCACTCTTCCGGACACTGCACTCGACTGATTCACACTCTAGAGAAGCCTATACTGTAGGCGTACGCTTGTTTTGGTACACCATATATCTACAACCGCAGGTCAATCATTTGATATGGCTGAACAACAAGGTTTAGCTGTGGCTAAATGTAATTTTGTGGCTAACGATGAAATATGGTAACTTGAAAATTTATTACAAGATTTCCATTCTGTCCAGCTCAATCAGCATGACTGTGATGACTGTGGAACCATTATTTTACAGGAAAGATCATGTGCATATGGAAAAGGAGGCCGCAAAAAAATGGCCATCGAACTGGAGCTTTCTGAAGACAAAGTACACCGACGTAAGTCTCCAGACTTTTTTAACCATTGATGATTCCAATCAACATGTTGACATAGTTTTGACCAATTTCAGCTGGTTAAGGATGACTTCCCTCTCCACCAAAATAAGCCTAAGGAGCTACCACCACACTTGAAGTTGCCTCCCATAACACCAGTGGAGAAATACATCAAGGTTTTACCTTCACCGATGCCATTTCCTCGCACCACAACAAGCCTTTATGGTTGGCGGAGCTCGAGTACGGATCACAGGCTGGAGAGGTATGGTGGATATGCACGTAACAGAGGAACGCTATTGCGACAATTGAATTGGCCTTCAGAAGCTGTTAGCTAGGACCTGGTCAGCGTCCGTGTAGTGTCAGAAACACATGCATTTTGCAGACTTTACCATGCAGTTACATTTGCTCAGTTTCTCAGTTCCATAATATGTAGCATACTATGCACAGTTTTGCTCACTCTATTTTTCTTGATATACTTGTGCAACATATTGCTCAATTTACTTATGAGACTTTATTTTCTTTATGTTTATTTGTCCATTTCTCTTCCAAAATCTCAGTGGGCTCGTTGTTCCACCTGTTGGCATTTCTTGATGCTGAATAAAAAATGAGCACAATATCCTGCCTCTGATACAACAATAACAACAATTCAACTTTCACAAAGCTTTATTCTCACAATATGACTTCAAGATCAGGAAAAAATTTACATCCACTCATAACCTCCAGAAACCCCATCCTTATATACTACTCTGTCTGTTCCTATGCGAATATCTCTTTGCTGCCCATTTTTTTAACATCTCTCCTGATGCAGCAGTATCGACTGCATGTAAATATTCTTTTCCATGACCTCACCGGAGTTTGATTGTCAGAACGAATGACCCCAACATCAGTGATATATGTGGATTCTTCAAACAAAATCAGGAAAGCACATTATTGTTTTGTACCATAAACAGAACAGCGTGCTATTATAGGTATTGACAGGCTCCTATTAAACAATCATTTGCCCCTTGTGAAAACTGTAATAAACCAAAACCTTATGTTCTATGATGGAAGGATACGTAGGCTTATCGCATACAGACATAAACATAAACATACTCCAGTCTGCGAGCAATAACTAACTGAAACTAATGACACATATCAAAATTTACCAGTATGAAATTGTGTTCAATGAAGTATTTCAAGTAAACAGGATATACTATCACTATCAACATGATTCAGTCGATAGATGCATATCATATCATATGAAATAACTTGGCTGGGTTTACTTTGTTTGGGTGGGAGTGAGCCGGTCAGAGCTGGTTCACTTCCCTCTAAGTAATGTTCACGGCTGGTTCTCTGTAATTCGCCCACCACCTGGCAGATATAAATCAGACCATTACAGCTATGGTCGCTCCAGTCTGCTCTTCAACCAGATAATGCAGATATGAACCTGAATGTTGATTGAAAATTTGTCTTTGCTCATTTCGTTCAAAGAATTGTGATCTTCATCATGGTGTACAAGGTCATTGAACAACTGGCGAGCAATCTTCCTGTTCAGCATCTGGTGTAGTAGAGTAGATGGTGCAGCAGTTTTTCCCCAGTTGTTATGACTTTATACTGCACAGGTGAATCACCAATGTCACAAAAAGTGCATTTACTCTTCCCTCATGCCACCCTCTCTACGAGCAGCTACGTTAGTAAACATGAGAAGTCTATTTGAGACGGGATATGATGTAAAGCTTGTCATAGCACAATTCTGATTCAGTGACGGAAACATTGAGGGACTGACGGACTGAAGAGTCTGGAACTCTGTGTTCTTCATCCGCTTGTCAGCAGTGGTGCGTGTATCAATGCATCTCCTGGTACAGCCACCAAACCGAGTGTCAACGCTTGGACTAACCTTTCAGAATGCACAATGTTACTATCAGTTTCTCAGCTACATACAACCAACTAGGTATCTTCAATTCCATTGCTCAGAAAATATTCCAGCATATCAACTAAAAGAATTTCAACTGTCTAGAAAAGGAAGTAACACAGAGTAACACAAGTTTATGTATGAAATCAGAGATCATCAACGTTGATGATCTCTGATGAAATGCTTCAGCACTGGTCGTCACGCATGCATCAGCTAGTGTAATGTAAGACAACAGCATCATAAGTCAACTTTCATCTGTCAATTAGAAAAGTGATTTACATGACAGATACCAACCATTTCGTCATGATCATAAAGCATAATCTCATACAGCATTATGTTATTTACAAAAATGGTTACCATGTCAGTGGAACAGCAGAAGGTTTTGGGAGCAACTTCTTATGAACTGGTAGGTCAGAAAACAGCCTGTAGTTACAATTCACTAAGAAACTGTACAGTGCTATGCTAACAATATTAGTAAACAATAGGCACAACACAGCGCCAGTTTGATTGTTCTTTGTGATGACAGCAATGATGTAACAACGTTATGATATCAGTGTGGAGTATTCTGATTTATGCTTCGTTTGAACGCTGCTGAAATCGTGGCAGAGATGGACGAACAGCACAGCTGCGGCCACTCTAGCCTGGCTCTCCATAACGTCTATGTCATGGTACCATTCTACCGTACCCCACTGCTCTATCTGATACGCCTGCTCCAGTCTAGAGAGGTAAACAGCTTTTGGAACTTCCAGCTCGCACTCGAGCAGCGCGAGGGCCAGCGATAGAGACTTGAGGCTGTCGACACACTGCTCGACACCTACAGAGAAGATTCACATTGTGAGAGTGAGTGATGAAGTGTGAGACTTTGAGTGAGTTCACTTACCGACGAGAGACCAGTCAGAGTACGAGGTCAACTGCCTCTCCAATGCCTGGTACGTCGCATCGGGTATCACCGGCAACATGATACCGACTGTGGGCTCCAATGCAATCTGATAACTGAACAAATAAAATCACTCAGCATATAACCTTCAAATACTAATGCCTCACTTTACGCTCTATTATGTTGTACGAGTTTTATGTAATGCGTATACATGCATACATGAAGCTTACCGTCCTCAGTTCATAAAAAACAGACGGCACAAAAATTGCCGACAGAATGATGACGTAAGATATTTAAATTTTCGCAAAATCTAAGCCTCAGACGCACCGTTTCTTGAACCAGTTCAGTACCGGGTCCCAATTTTCCTGCTGAAACTTGACTAATTTCTCCGGTTCCGCCATTCTGAAGCTACAAACAAACAGGGAGGAATGTACATTTAGCCATGTCAGGTGGAGGAGCTATTTACGTTTGATAAATGACACGGAATGACGCAGACAGATATCGTAGAGAACCACTCATTTATCAACAGTAGTAACGAGCATTTGATTCACTGTTGACAACAACAAATAAAAGGGAAACATAAACGGCAGGCCACTGCGAGAATGAGCTGTGGCCGACGAATGACCAGCTGTTGACCCGGTGTCTCCACCCTTCAATACGGCATTTATTGACATTTCCTATAAATGTCTGAAGTACTTTTTGATTTTTACACAATCGACATTAGTCTGACCTGATCGGCAGACGGACACACAGACACATTTCCACACAGTCACAAACTCAGGGCATGCGACTCACTGACATTCAACACGGCTGCGTAAAAACTTCCAGCTGAACAAGAAAAGACTGTCAGTACTGCTGTACTAGCAAATTAAAAGTAAATCACAGCGTTCACATGAAGACAGCATTAGGCCAGCAGCTGTATATCGCACCTCATTGCCTAATCCTGTACTCGCTGCAATACTGAGGGACTGTTACATACCAAAGAGTGTCCGAGCCGAGATAATGGCAGATCTTCCTGACCATCTCACTCCTCGTCTTTCTCATCGGGTTGTCAATGGCAGTGTTACACAATGATGTCTACAAAGTTGACATATAAATGTGTAGATATGCTTGTCTGCAGGCCCTACCACACTAGACTATCTATCAGGAAGGAGGAAGTCATTCTATGAAGGGGTAATAAGAGTAATAATGGCATCTGCAAAAATGGTGACATAACAAAACCGGAGCCAATGAAAATAAGGATGGCATATGGAAATACCCTGGAAATCCAGTTTGATAACAAATAAATTCCCCATTTCTGAGGGATATGTGAATAATTGTCACATGAGTGCGAATTTGCGTACCGACGAGAACTACTTTTTACTGAAGAGTTATCTCCCCATGATATATTTCTATGGTCAGCTATGTACTGGTTAACATAATGATTATAATCTGGATACAAAAAGTTCTCTCATCCTTTTAAGATGGATTTCTATGACAAATTATAGATTTTCTTGCTAACAATGTGGTATCATCGATATCATACTGTCATTTCAAATATGTTACGGGCTTGGGGTAAAAACTAACCATCAAAAACAAGGAAACACTGTATTATCCATTCCATACCGTAAAAAAAGAAATTTCGGCCACCTTTCAATAATAGTTCTAATAGCAACTCTGCGAAAACGTCATACTTTCGGTTGGTCTTTATGCTACACACAACGTCTCAAGAAATTGCTAAAAATTCTAAACGCTATTATTGAAAATACTGATTTGAGCAAAACTTGATATTTTGTCTGCTAAAATTTATTTTTTTTACGGTAAAATATATGAAATATATTAGCTTGAACTTGTATAATACTAACAATGCTACATGCTGGATTGCTAATACCCTTCGTCCTAATGGGCTGGTAGTGGGTTTCTGCACAGCGTCAGTTCGTTTAGCCTCACTTCCATAACAGCTTCGAGAAGTTGAGAAGGCACCGAAAAAACAAGATGTCGCAAGCAAGGAAATGCTGATTTATGTAGCATTTAAGAGGAGAATAAATCAATCCCTACCATCCAACATTCATAAACTTCTCATAATTCAATGCTGCTCATGATAAAAATCCACCTCATGGGGATGAGAGGAAACGTGTAGTACACAGATTCTTACTGTTATGTATGTAACAGTAACGGTGTAACAGTACTGATAGTGAATGGTAGCGGATGACACGGAAATACAGTAGAACCGGATTTGATACTGATGGTCTAACGGCCGCGAAAACAGCGACGAAAAATTATCGCTATCATTACAATTCACTATAGAAATTATGCTATTATACCTTATATAGGAGTTGTCTTCCCATTTATGGGATCGCTATCATTTTTATTTCTTGATTTTGAAGGAAACAATAGCATTTCTGTCGCTATCAAATCCGGTTTTATGGGGAGAAAATCATTCAGTACACATATTCTCACCAGTACACAAACAAACACACGTACAAACCAACGCATGTGCCAGCACACGTACCAATACACGTACCAGTACATGTACCAATACATGGATCAATGCATGTACTAGCACACATACCAGCACATGTACCAGCACACGTACCAGTACATGTACCAGCACACGTACCAGTATATATTATGCAAATTCACGCGTCTGTTTCTGTAGCTTTGTAAACAACTGGAGTTGTTTTCTACTTCATTTAGCCTAGCAATGATGTGACTGTCTGGGATACATAATGTTGCCGTACCGATGAATGGCTCAACAAACGGTCGCTGGACATGAATTCCATTTATTCAGGTCATCTGTGTGTGCACTACTTGCTGTTTTCAAGTATGTGTGCCCGACGCCGGTAGGCAACTCGTTTGCCTGAGATATACCAGGTTGCTGTACATTAGTTAGCAGCAGGCTATATGGGGAAGAAGACAACTCTAATCACCTCCCAGTGTGTTTCATCCCAGAGAGGAGGGAATTTGATGTAGTTAGCTAGTTCTGAGGTTTAAATTGCCCACAATTTTGCTCAAGCAACATGCGTATCATACTGTGACATGTTCAACATATACGAAGTCATAGTTTGAGCCTGATTTCCATATAGCATCGTAAGCTTGAGAGCGGTGTACAATGGCTTACAGCTGATCAGCTGATGGTCTCAGTGTATAGCTATTGTAAAAATCGAACCCCGTCCCATTTCTGCGATGGGTTCTGCGATCATATACGCTACAATGTGATGTCATGTTGTTCACTTGTTGCGATCACGTGTTGACTACGTTTGCTATGATTGATATGGAAACCGGGCTTTAGATCCAACAACGGCTTCTGCGAGGTGGGCGAGGTGACAATAAAGAATTTCTCACAAAACGGACACACATCAGGATATATACGATCAATACCGTGTCTCCACCTCACAAAGATGCATGCAAGTTTCCACAACACTAGTAGATATATCCTAATCCTGAGAAAATATGGGAGATGAATTATCAGCTGACTCAATCAATACACCTTCCCTACTGTTTACTGGTGATGGTGAGTAGAAATGGCTACTTGAGAGCTGACAATACAGGGTAAAAAATTCGGGTGAAATATAGAACTTATGTATCCCAGTCCACGTAGCTTCAGCCTGTGTAAATTTAATTCATTGTGAACCAATCTAGAACTCTATGACAGAATAAAAGAGCCCTTGTGCAAAGCTAAAAGAGGAGCAACTCACTATATGCATGAATTGACGTTTGATTTTCTCCTTTTGACCATTCCATTCAGCTGCAACAGCTAATGCAAGAGCTTCGTTAGGCACTTGGAACACATTGCCCATGGGAGTCTTGAGCTTCCTTTGGTCCAAGTTAATTTCAAAGTGTCCTGGTCGGCCGGGGACTTGGGTGATGTGTGCAGAAGAGTAAAATTTTAGAGGATCTGAACATGGAACATAAGCATACTTACATTAAATTACGGTACCAACAGATGAAAATGTATCCACAGTAGTTTACCTTTACTGAGCTGACTGTACTTTCGTGCCCAGATTTGACTCTTCGCAGAAGTTGATAAGATCCGCCAACAATTATTAGACATATAAGATAAGTGAGCTTTCATTGCACCGATATTCTTCAGCAACCCACGTTGAAAAATACACTTGAACGAGGAAAAGACGCTAGAGTGATGTCGAGCGCACTGAAACTATGGAAGGCAATCACTCATTCGGCAGCGGTCGTGGATGGAGGACGCTGCTCACGCATGTATTCTAAGTGACGACCCATATACGACCTCGAGGTACCGAGGAATCTAATCTATTCAGATAGCCAGTGCCGGTTTAGACGTAAAACGCCCTAAATATTAGGTATTGTATATTTGGGCCCGAGATACACGTCTATGTACCGATGGAAGACAAATCCAAATGTCGACCATCATGAAGGTGGTTGGCTACTAGGGTATAAAAATCACAGAATACTAAATGTGAACGATCACACTGCAAACACAAAAACACACCAGCTAAACATTTGCCACCATCAAATCGTCAATCTACCGCTCCATCATGTTTTGATGTTCATGACATAACTGTAATTAGATCAGAGACATTATGCCTCTGGGGTAATCGATCCATAGAAGACTTTCGACCTCTATCAATCATAATCATCCACCTCTACGATCGTGGCATCAGAGTCACATGATTTAGAACCGATATTCCGATGTTATACAGAGCGCTGTTGTCTGACTACATTACCTTTTTAACGATAGTGGACGACAGTTAATGGTTTTCAGTAGATACTATACAAATTTCAGCCGGTATAGCTTTTCTCTTTATTATATTATCTGCGATGTTTATGTCGTCTTGGGTTATTATGTGACAAGCTGTTTTTGTTTCCTTGTTTACAGAGTTGTAACAAATTTCACGAACACGTACTACAGTGTAGCTTCCTAAACTGGAATTCCGTTTTCTTAAAGTGATTGTAGCTATTTTTTCATGATAAGAATTACTTCTGCGCATGAATATGTTGGAAGTGTTTACTGGCAACCCACTGCATACTCCAGTTGGACAACGAATCGGTAAGAACAGAGAAGTACCTCATGTGTTTTCATCTATTAGTGTCATCTTAGCAGTTTCTATCGTTTGGTAATGGTAACATTATCGTTTGATCTGAATATCGTATCCGCACGCATATACACTAAGCGGCTGGCCGATGTTTGTCTCTCGCACAGTTCCAGGTGCGTATCTGTCTGTGTAATCTTACATGGCTGCTGTTTGATTGTAGACAAAGCTACAGATGGAAATCTACCGTCTGAAGACTGGGCCCTCAATATGGAGATATGTGATATAATCAATGAAACCGATGAGGGGTTCGTCTGTAAACTGCATTACATTCGGTTTTTGCCATTTCCCTTCTATCTGTTCCAATAAGATAAGACGTATTAGCATCACTGTGACCGCACAATGTTTTGTTCAGTGGAATTGATGACTTGATTGGTAGCATTCTCAATGCCTTGTCTGAAATTCTAGACCAAAGGATGCTATAAAAGCTCTTCGTAAAAAGTTGGTGCATTCTGCTGGCAAGGATTGGAGATGTGTCAACTACTGCCTGATTGTATGCTGCCTCCAATTGGTGACAAATGCTTATTGCTGGCTATTGAAGCACCGTTCTTCCACACTCTCTTCAATCCACAAAGGTTCTGGAAACATGCGTGAAGAACTGTGGAAAGCGCTTTCATCTACAAGTTGCGCATAGAGACTTCATTCAAGAACTACTGAAGATGATTGGCCCTAAAAATGAACCGTCTGTTTTTGTCCAGGAAAAGGTCCTTGGATTGTTGCAGGTGAAGAAATACACAGCCCTGAAAAATATTTGTCTTTGATGGTTGTCATCATTATGGTTGCCTCTGTTTGACGCATCTCATTCCATTTCTCAACAGAGTTGGGCAGATGCATTTCGTGGCTGTCCTGAACTAAGGGTGGTAGAGCAGACTTGCATAGATTTGAAGCAGAAAGGTATTGAATTCCCCGCCACAGATCTGGATCATATGGCTCCCATACATACGCCTAAGGTATGGGCTGCTTGATCGTTACGTTTTAGAACGTCATTTCATTTTATGACCATTCTATTTACCGTAATCCAGTGGCTTAGAGGAATACGGTAATTCTCTCCACGTATCTGAATTGATTTTGCATAGCCTCCTAAAGGCAGTACTGGAGATTGAAACTAAATAACACTTGTGTTGTCATAGGGTAGAACACGTTATACCAACCTCTTATTGCCGCTCCTCTGTCTTGTTGTGATGTCATCGTGGTTTGCGTTTGCTGATCACAATGTACTTTAATTCTCAAGGGTGCTGTAGAGCCTCAGAGAACCTCTCCGGCGCGGCCTGCTCCTCACCCTGCACCACCTAGTGCTCACCATCAGCCCAATCGAACAGTGAGTACTAACGCGTCACCTCCGAAACATTTGGGAAAACCCTAGCTGGGAATACCCACAGCTGGCTGAGTCAATCAGCCAGCATGTATCTAGGATCATAGCCATCACTCATCACATGGTCTGCAGTTGGTGAGCCCATCTGTTCCGGCGTCTGGTCTGTGACTTTGTAAACGTGGAATCACTGGTTCTTTTCTCAACCCCCTTGTGAACACCGATTGATATGTCGTGGGATTGTGGTACAGTGGAACCATTTCTAAATCCCACCATTTCAAGGATAGCACCAGCTGTTTTTACCCAAAGCTGAGTGTGTGTGTGTGTGTGTGGGGGGGGGGGGGGGGGGGGGGGGGGGGGGGGGGGGGGGGGGGGGGGGG
>ERZ1740065.1748-NODE-1748-length-13236-cov-4.585767_pt1 | contig 13236 bp, 10 predicted proteins | sample MGYA00581738_ERZ1740065 | MGnify/ENA primary metagenome ERZ1740065 (study PRJEB43018, sample SAMN04849749) | marine metagenome | isolation source: floating plastic debris | place: Pacific Ocean | collected 2008-09-01 | study: EMG produced TPA metagenomics... | reverse complement strand
CAGCGCTGATCTCCGTGAACCCCGGAAACTTCATCCTTTCTCCAGCCATGGCGACAAGCCGACCTTTGGACTTTACCCCAAAGTAGCCGCCCATCAGATGGGTCTCTCGTCGAAACGGTCCGGGCTGCGTCAGGGTGACGAGATCCATCATCTCCGGCACGTCTGCGGCCGTCAGATCGCAAATACCCGGGGACACCATCGTGTCGATCTTGCGCGTCGGCATCATCTGGACCCCGGATGTGGCATCGACAATGTCAAACCCGGCACTTGTCAGGATCGGGTCTGCCTGCATGAAGACCACGCCTTCCGGATAATCGGCGATCAGGGCCGCCAGGCCTGCGGGGTCTTCGACGCCCGCCGGGCCCATCGTACCAAAGTGCGCCGTTTCAGCCCGGTACATACGGGCCATTCCTATCCCCATACTGAGGTGAGCCTGCCGCGTGGTCAGAGCGGCCCAGATCGGGTGATCGAGTGTTTTGAGGATGCCAATATCGGGCGCGTCATGTCGCATCATTTCACCTCCGCGGCTTGAGCTGGTGAGGCCTCTGTGACATTCGGTCTGCGCACCCATTTGGGCAAGTATCGCAGCGGGTCCGACACCGGCTGCGCAAGGATCGGATCGGGGAGAGCAGACAGCGCCTGTTGTACTTTGCCTGCGCCGAAGCCAGCCAGTACATCCGATGCGCCGCCAAGCAATGAGCCCCCGACAAAGATCTGCGGGACCGTTCGCATCCCGGTGCGGTCATAGAGCGCGCGGAGCACCTGCCCTCCCCAATCATCGCTTCGATATTCAGCGGTATCGACATCGATTGCGCGAAACGAAACGCCTGCGTCGTCGAACAGACGCCGCACCGACCAGCAAAACTCGCACCATTCAAAGCCGAACATGACAACCGGTTGGTCGGTGTCTTTCAGAACGTCGTCAACGAACGCTCTCGCTTCTGCGGATATGAACTGGGCGGTGTCTGATGTGTCTTTTACCTTTTTCGGCTTCGGCACAGTGACAGATAATGCGATCCGGCTTTCCTCTTCCGACATCTCGTCGCGTATATGTTCGAAGAGGGGCGTGGTCAGATACCGCTCGCCGGTGTCCGGAACCATCGCCAATATATTGGCACCCTCCGGAGCCGATTCCGCGACCGAGATCGCTGCCGCAACGGTGGCACCGCCGCTGATCCCGCAGAAGATCCCCTCAAGTCGGGCGAGATCCTGGGTGAGTCTGAGTGCATCCGTCCCGGAGACCGGTTGCAGGCTGTCGATCAGCCCGGCATCCATCGCATCGCCGACCAATTTGGGAATGAAGTCGGGTGACCAGCCCTGAACGGGGTGCGCGCGCGCGTTTGGGTGGCTCCGCGCGGCTGCTCCGTCCGGACGCCGCATCTGGTCGATCCCGCTGGACAGAAGTTGCGAGTTTTCGGGCTCCGCCACCACCACCCGTGTGGATGGGCTCACCAGTTTGAGTGTTCTGGATGTGCCCTTGAGGGTACCCCCGGTGCCGAAGCCGGTGACCCAGTAGTCCAGACCGTCCTGAACGAAGTCCTGCAGGATCTCGACCGCCGTCGTGTCCGCGTGAATCGACGCGTTGGCTTCATTCTCGAACTGTCGGCAGAAGAACCAGCCATGCTTCTCGGCAAGCGCCTCGGCGGTGCGGAACATGCCCGTTCCCCGCTCTGCAGCCGATGTCAGAACCACCTTCGCGCCCAGGAAACGCAAGAGCTTACGGCGTTCAAGGCTGAAATTTTCGGCCATGACGATCACCAAGGGGTAGCCCCGCTGCGCACAGACCATCGCGAGCCCGATACCCGTGTTCCCGGATGTGGCTTCAATAACGGTCTGTCCCGGCTTCAGGGCACCGGCTTTTTCCGCCTGTTCGATGACGGCAAGCGCCATCCGATCCTTAACCGACCCCATCGGGTTGAAGGCTTCCAGCTTCACAAAGAGATTTACGTGATCTGGCCCAACACGGTTCAGCTTGACGATCGGCGTATTGCCGATGGTGTGCAGGATGGATGGCTTTGGGCCGGTCTTGCTTTGGCGAGAATTGGATAGGGATGAGTTCATTTTCAAGAACCTCTTTTATGCTCATGCCGCGGAACGGCTTTGAAGGTGCGCCGCAAGATGCGCGGCGAGTTCTCCGGCATCGACGCTCGCGCCGGAAATGTGGTGTGATCGCCGGCGGCGCAGCAAGGGAAGCCAGAGCACGTAGAGCCCGGGCACGCGGCAGACGCCGCCCTCATGCGCCAACCGCCCCCGTGCATCGAAGCTGGGGACATCGAGAAAAGAGAAGTCGGGCGCAAACCCGGTGGCCCAAACGACCGACGTGATCGCGCCGTTGTCCAGCCGCATGGACAGGATCGGCGGGTCCGGCAGCACCGTTGCCGTCGGACGATCCGGGGGAGGCATCGGTGTCCCATGCTCTTCGATCCAGGCATCTGCAAGATCGAGCAGCCGATGCATCTTGAGATCCGCCGACGCTGCAAGATGCGCAAGCCCGCCAGAGAAGAGAGCAGTGCCGTTACGTATGGCCGCCAGACGCCCGACCACCGAAACGCCAAGAGCCTGCAGGGCGTTCAGATCAATGCTGTCGACATCACCCATCAGTTGCGGTGAAGGCAGTTTCTTGGCCCGGGCGAGATCAAAAATCTCGCTGTTCGTCTGGTCCAGCACCCCGGTCACCTGCAACCAGTATTCGATGTCCTTTCCGCGATAGCGGCGTGACAGTCTGACGTGATTGCCGGTGGCCAGTGTCACCGGATGTCCGGCCATTTGAAGTTCGCGTGCAAGCTGCGCACCCGATGCCGAGGCCCCGACAACCATGACATCGCCGGGTGGCAGATCGGAAGGACGGCGATACCTGTCGGGCGTGATCTGGAAAATCCTGTCGGGGAGATGCTGGGCGACGGCGGGTACAATCGCGCGCGATGCCGCCCCTGTGGCAAGAACCACTGCCCGCGACGCAAATGTCCCTGCATCACTCTCGACAATGAACTGATCGTCCTGGGCCGATACGCGATGCACAGCAGTCCGTGTGAGCGTCCGAGTGCCGATTGATCTCGCGTAGGTTTCCAGCTGTGCAACAAACTCCGCGGGTGTCATGAAGCCATCAGGTGCCGCCCCCGTGTAAGGCCCGCCAGCCAGGCCATTGGCCCAGTTCGGGGTCAGCATACGCAGGCTGTCCCAGCGCTCTCTGCGCCAGCTTTCACCGATCTCGCCGCGGTCCATGACCAGGTGATCAATGGATCGCTGGGACAGGGCGTGGCTCATGGCAAGCCCACACTGGCCCGCACCGATGATGATCACTGTCGTCTTTTTCATTTGGCAGTACTCCGGGGTCGCCCGGCGCATCCGCCGGGCGTTTCTTGGTCTGTCTTGTCGGGGTGCCCTAGGCGATCGTGACGTGCACCGCGCTCGGGTTGGTAATGATGTCGAACACGGCGGACCGCTTCTGCGACTGCGCAACCAGCGCCGCGATCTCATCCGCAGATGCATCCGCATCAATGTCGAACTGGACGCGGATGCCGCTAAAGCCATTGCGTACATCCGGGTCGATCCCGAGGATGCCCGCAACATCCATGTCACCTTCGAGCTTGGCCTTGACCGACCGAAGCTGAATGTCCCGGTTCTGGGCGACTGCCGCGATCCCCGCCGTCAGGCAACCTGCCAGCCCGGCGAGCACGATTTCCACGGGCGTGGGACCTTCGTCACCGGCCGCGAATTGCGGCGGATGGTCGGTGTCGACGGTGAAGGAGCGGCTGTGCTTTTGCTCTTCTCCCAGACCGTGGAAGGTTTCGATTGTCGAGCGGCTGTGCGTTCCTTCGATCCATTCGCAGCTTGCGCGCCATGTAAACTGTGCGGCCTCCGGTGCCGCTTCCAGGGCAGTGCGCGCCTCGAGCAGTGCGCCCACGTTGACGCCGTTGTCGACGATTTCTTCTGTATGTTCTGTCATAACTTTATCCAATTTGATGCAAATGTTCTGCACTTTGGCAGGGTGAGTGCGGCCACGCCGCGGTTTTCCAGCCCACCCGGCGATATCAGCGTGTTTCCGGGCAGGTTGAGGAATTTCGAGTTTCAGGGCACGGGCGTAGCAATGCAGCTTCGACCGATTTCCCGAATGTGACGGTGATCCGTTCCACAGCATCCGCCAAAAACGCGCAGGTTCGGCAGCAATGGCAGAAGGCCTGCGTAGTCCTGGCCAAGCTCGACAGGATCGCCGTCATCCAGTGTCTCCGCTGCGTCCAGTTCGGCATGGCTCATCCGCGAGGCGTTCGCGCAGAGGCCACGAATACGGTGCACCCAATCGGTCCCGCCTGCGAGCACGGCTCGGAAATGATCGGGATGCGCGCAGTTGATCATGTAGTAGGCTGGTGCGCTCGAGCCGTCCCCGTCCACCTCGGCAATCGCCTCTCCAAGCTCTTGCCCAGAGGGCAGACGCCCGTCCGTCTCGAGAGTGAACGCCAGCGCCAGCGGCAGTTTCCACTTGGCACAGGCCCGCGCAATGCCAGCCGCTTCTTCGGCATGTGTCATGGTGATCGCACTGATCATATCGACACCGGCTTTTTCGAAAACGGCGATCTGCCCGGCATGATAAGCCGCTGCCTCCGCCACGGTCATGATCTGGTCAGCGACATAGCCATCCCCCCGTGGTCCGATGTTACCGCTGATCACGAAAGGAGCGTCTTTCTCGTGTTCCATGCGCAGCCCGTGCAAAAGCTCGATCGATTGTCGGTTCGCTGCGGCCAGCTGTTCAGTACTGTATCCGAGATGCTGACCCCAGTCCGCGCTGGCACGCCAGGTTGCACTGTCCAGAATGAAGCCTGCGCCCTGCTCATGAGCCACCCGGATGTAGTTCTCGTAATAGCGGCGCAGGGCATCGCGCCCGTCCTGCGTTTCCAAAAGGGTGAATGCCGCGAAGTACGGCAGGTCCAGCCCATCATGAAAAATGAGGCATGTCTCGATACCGCCATCGGTCAACAGACGTGTGTTCGACAGTTGCGGCAGGGCGTTTCTATACTTCGGAGGGGTCATGATACGTTCCGCTGTTGCTTGCTTCGTCCCTGACTAAGCAAGCCGGTGCGCAACGCGAATGACCGTACGTCCGAACGACATGACCGAACCGCCGTAATGGGTCACAGGCGCGTGAGGGGGGTCTTTTCCCTCTGGGCCGGTCTGCCGGAAGGTCTTGCCTCCCGGCATCTCGTATGCCCTGTCGGAAGTGGGTCCGAGACAGGATCAGTCGTTCCGGACCTCAGTCAGACCAGATTGCTCGAACCGGAAACGGCGCCCCGGTTTAAAACCGTGATGGCGCCGTTGTCAGATTAGGTTTTCGACCGCTCAAAAGTGCACGGAGAGCGTATCTAGGGGCTTTTGCTGCGGCGGAGCAAACTTGGTCAGATCGATCCCCTCCACAGCTGTCTTATACTCATCCAGTGTCGGGGTCCGGCCAAGGATCGCGGATAGCACAACAACGGGTGTGGAAGCGAGAAGCGATTCACCGGTTTTGTCTTCAGCGTCCTCGACAACACGGCCCTTGAAGAGCCGCGTCGACGTGGCCAGAACGGTGTCGCCCTTGGCCGCCTTCTCCTGATTTCCCATGCACAGATTACAGCCCGGGCGTTCGAGATAGAGAATGTTTTCGTATTCCGTGCGGGCCTGTTTCTTGGGAGCGGCGTCATCGAATTCAAAGCCGGAGTACTTTTGCAGAACAGCCCAGTCGCCTTCTTCCTTCAACTCGTCAATGATGTTGTAGGTCGGCGCAGCAACGACAAGCGGCGCGTTGAACTCGACCTTGCCGTAGTTCGCTTCAAGATTGCGCAGCATCTGCGCCACGATCTTCACATCGCCCTTGTGCACCATGCAGGAGCCGACAAACCCCAGATCGACCTTCTTTTCCGCGCGGTAGTGGGAAATGGGACGGATAGTATCGTGGGTGTAGCGTTTTGAAACATCGGCATTGTGCACGTCCGGATCGGCAATCATGGGCTCGTCAATCGCTTCGAGGTCAACGACCACTTCGGCAAAATACTTGGCGTTGTCATCCGGGGCCAGCGCCGGCTTTTCGCCGGAGCGGATCTGCGCGATACGTTCGTCCGCAATACCGATCAGCTTGTGAAGCATGCCGTTCTCATGCTCCATCCCCTTGTCGATCATGATCTGGATACGGGCTTTTGCGATCTCCAGCGATTCAATCAGCGTCTCGTCTTCAGAGATGCAGATCGAGGCCTTCGCCTTCATCTCGGCCGTCCAATCCGTGAAGGTAAAGGCCTGATCGGCGAGCAGCGTTCCGATATGTACCTCAATGATGCGACCCTGAAACACGTTGTCACCGAATTGCTCCAGCATCTGTGCCTGGGTGGCGTGCACGACGTCGCGAAAATCCATGTGATCGGCCATCTGGCCCTTGAAGGTAACCTTGACCGACTCCGGGATCGGCATGGATGCCTCCCCGGTGGCTAGCGCCAATGCAACCGTGCCGGAATCCGCCCCAAAGGCCACGCCCTTGGACATTCTCGTATGGCTGTCGCCTCCGATGATAATTGCCCAGTCATCCACGGTGATGTCGTTGAGCACCTTGTGGATCACATCAGTCATGGCGTGGTATTCACCCTTCGGATCACGCGCGGTGACGAGACCGAACTTGTTCATAAAGGCCATCAGGCGCGGTGTATTCGCCTGCGCCTTGAGATCCCAGACCGACGCCGTGTGACAGCCGGACTGATAAGCGCCGTCCACGCTCGGTGACAGCACAGTGGCCGCCATCGCCTCCAGTTCCTGGCTGGTCATGAGGCCCGTGGTGTCCTGGCTGCCCACGATATTGACCTTCACACGAACGTCCGAACCTGCGTGCAGCACCTTGCCCGGTGTGCTGCCGCGCGCATTGGCGTTGAAGATCTTTTCAACCGCGGTCAGACCCTGGCCCTCGTGCGAGATTTCCTTGGATGGCGCAAAGGCTGATTTCAACTCAATGCCAAGGGCTTCGCACGCAAAAGTCTGCAACTTCTTGCCAAAGACGATCGCATAGGAACCGCCCGCCTTCATGAATTCCATCTTTTGCGGGGTGAACGAGGATGACATATCGACAAGTTCCTCGTCGCCTGCCTCGTTGTAGAGTTTCTTTTCCCTGGTGTTGATCTTCAGCACCGTGCCCGTTTCGACCGAGTATCTCTGTTCCAGGATCGGGTTGCCGTCGTTGTTGAGGATCGGCTTGCCATCCTCGTCCAGTTTCTTGACCCAGTTCTTCAGATCGACACCGATACCGCCGGTAACGCCGACGGTTGTCAGAAAGATCGGGGAGATTCCGTTCGTGCCCGCCACCACGGGCGCAATGTTGACGAAAGGCACATAAGGGCTCGCCTGTTTGCCGGTCCACAGCGCCACGTTATTGACACCGGACATGCGCGACGCGCCGACACCCATCGTCCCCTTCTCGGCAATCAGCATCACCCGCTTGCCGGGATGTTGCAGTTTAAGTGCCTCGATTTCCTTTTGGGCGGCCTCCGAGATCATGCATTTGCCGTGCAATTCCCGGTCAGATCGGGAGTGCGCCTGATTTCCCGGCGACAGCAGGTCGGTCGAGATATCGCCTTCGGCCGCGATATAGGTGACAACGTCGATTTCCTCGTCGACGTCAGGCAGCTTGGTGAAAAACTCGGCTTCCGCGTAGCTTTCAAGGATATCCCTGGCAATCGGATTGCCCGCATCCAGGGCTTCCTTCAACCTGCCGGTATCGGCCTCGTAGAGGAAGACCTGCGTCTTCAGAACCTCTGCCGCCTGTGTTGCGATATCCGTGTCATCGCCCAGAGCCAGGTCGAGCAAAACCTCAACCGATGGTCCGCCCTTCATATGCGACAACAGCTCGAAAGCGAAAGTGACGGAAATCTCATCGACCGTGACCGCGCCAAGAATGATGTCCTTGAGGAATTTCGCTTTGACACCAGCAGCACTCGTCGTGCCGGGCAGCGTATTGTAGATAAAGAAGTGCAGCGCCTCTTCCCGATGCGGATGATCCTCGTCCCTGATGAGGTCAATGACTTCCCCGGCGAGGGCTCCGTCATCGATGGGCTTGGGATGCAAGCCCTCCGCTTTGCGGGTTTCGATTTCGTCGCGATATTCTGCATAAAGGCCCATGGCGTTTCTCCCAGGCATCAAAACTCAAATGGAATGCGGACGCCGTTCTGACCGAGTGAAGCAAACGGGATCCGTGATTTGTATGCCGCTGTATACAATCAATCGAAACCCTGCAACCTTGTTGACAGCGACGTGATACCGCAGGTGCAATAACAAAAGATTTCGATCCTCGCTTGGCAGATTGCACCCGCTGCCTTCCTAACGCGGAGTGCATACTGTCATCTACCCGGTTTTGCATCGACTGTCGCGTTGAGTGGTTTCAAGCCCGACGGCCTCCAATGCGCGCAAACCTTTGCATCTTCATCTCCGAAAGTGGCCGTGCGTCGGTTTGACTCAGGGATCCTCATCTTGCCAGCGGATGCGCACCCCAATGTCCCGACCTTTGGTTCAACCCGTCTCGAAGCAGAGGTAACAAAGTCCGGTCGCCCTCAATTTGTGCCATCTTTGCGTGCCGGACATCAGAACATCATGCAGTCGGCACCGGGGCGCAAGGGCGCAGAACCTTCCGGCAAGGTCGGCGTGTAGGCGAACGTGACAATCTCGGCCCCGCCGGCGAAGGCAATAAACAACTGGTCGGACCCAGGTCGGATCGCGATGCCTTCAGGGTCGTTGCCGAATGCAAGCAGGCTGACCTGCCCCAGCAGTTGCCCGTCAGAGCTGAATTCATAAAGACTGTTCGATCCCTCCCAGTCATCGACGATCAACAGGTGACCGGTACGTGGGTCGATGGCAATGCCTTGTGCCTCGCTCAGTGGTGGTGTCAGGGTCATCGTATCCACACGGGCCATCAGACGGCCATCGGGTTCAAACCAGGAAAGCCTTTCGGGATCGTCCTCGACGGTGACGAGCTGTCCGGTTGCGGTGACGGCGATGCCCTCGGTATCTGCGAACCCGCCCGCCAAGGAGAAAGGTGAGCCCAATGCGGTCCCATCCTTGGTCAGGCGCTGCAGGCGACCAAAACCATCGCCTACCAGCAGATTGTCTCCCTCGATGGCAATTGCCTTGATCCGGGACAGATCGCTGCTGATGCGGCGCAGTTCCTCGCCCTGGAGCGTGACCAACACGGCCTCCGGTCCCTCATTGGCGATCCAAAGCCCGCAAAAGGTAGGGTCATAATCGAGGCTGGCAGGCCGGTTCAGATCGTAGCGACCGGTCTCGTTCAGCTCCAACGCATATGCACAAGAAGATGCCGCGCCGGCCAGAAGCGCCAAAATCTTCCCAAGCGTTGGAAACCAGATCGGGTGCATCTCATACGAGATGACGCGAATTTGGTCAGGGTCAACGGCGCTGGCCGCAAAAAGTCAGAGGCGCCTGAACCCTATGATCTGCTGGCCAAATAGGTCCCGATCGCATCCAAAGCGGCGCGGATGGGGGGCTCGTTGCGGCCATCGTGATGCGAAACCAGCCATTGCGCACTACGCAGTTCCTCGCTGGGATCGGATACACGTACGAGGCCTGTGGTCCGATCCCCCATGAAGGTCGGTAGCACAACCCGCCCGATCCCAGCCTGGGCAAGCGTGGAGGCGAGATGGGGGCTGTTTACTTTGGTGGCGATCTGATCCGCGTGATGCGCCAAAACCCAGCGAATTGACGGGGTCAGCGGCGCATCCCATGACGGACCGATCCACCCTTCGACCCCTTCATGAGCGGCATAGACGACGTAGTCGACAGAGCCGACCTGCTGCCGCGCAACCCATGGCTGATCGGGGCGGCGATTGCGAATGCCGATGTCGACCTCGCGCCGCGCGATGTCCAGATCAAGATCACAATACATGAACTCGGGCAGCCAGCACGCCTCTGGCGTCCAGTATTCGGACAGCCGCTGCGCCAGATCCAGCGCAGTCCAGGTGCCCGCCGAGATCCGGACGCAGACCGGCCCATCCGCCTCGTCACGCCAAACCGTGATCTGCCGCGCCGCAAGCTCCATGTCGCGGGTTTTCTCCGCAAGCGCCCGGCCATCGCCCGTCAGCGCATACCCCTCTGCACCATGCAGGAACAACCGACGCCCCAGGGTCGCCTCGAAAGCTTTCATCCGGCGGCTCAGGGTAGCCTGGCTGACGCCAAGCTCTTCGGACGCCCGCGACAACCTACCGGTGCGGGCGATGGCAGAGAAGTAGGCGAGATCGTTCCAGTCGGTTCCGCTTTTCATTTGTGAAAGTCCACATCCGGTTTCGGGGTCTGAACAGGATAGGCGCCGCTTTCTATCTTGGAGAGAGATATTAAAAGGAGACCGCCCATGATGCCCATCATTCGCCCTCTACATACCCCCGAGGCCCCGCTGACGGAATATGAGAAAGAACAGATAGCATTTGCAGAAATGCAAGCCGAGTTGCATCCGCGTAAGGGGACCACAGGCTCTTGGGCCTCGTTCTCCATATCGCTCAAAGGCCGGGTCCACAGCATCTTGCACTTGTACTTCGACCCTTGCCTCGAAAGACTCCTGCCAAAGCGGAGATGACATTGTCGCGCGGGACGGGACCCGATTTTTTGATCGCACTGAATCTTGGGCGGCTTCAGGCTTGCCCGACGCCACCTGAACCTCCCGGGCTTTCCGGCCAGGCATCGCCACATTCAGAAAGCCCAGCTTGCAGATCGCCCTCATTGACGCGAAGGGCGGGTCTCCGCTGCTTTCGAGGATCAGACTGTGAGAATAATGAGCCTGAATGGCTGGGGCGGCAAGCTGCACGAAGACCTCTTGCCCTATATCTCGAAAACCGCCCCCGAGATCCTGTGCCTGCAAGAGGTTGTGCATAGCCCCGCCTCCGACAAGGATTGGCTGACCTACCGCGACGGCGATCACATTCTGCCGCAGCGTGCGAACTTCTTTCGGGACGTTTCCCGAGCTCTGCCCGATCACGCGGCCATCTTTTGTCCGGCTGCACAGGGTGTCCTGTGGGATGGCGATCATCAGATTGCGTCACATTGGGGGCTGGCGACCTTCGTGCATAAATCGGTTCCGATCATCGGCCAGGTGCAAACCTTCGTGCACAAGACCTATTCGCCCGTCGGGTATGGCGAGCATCCCCGATCCCGCAGCGCTCATGGGATTCGAGTGTATGATTACACGTCCGCCCGATCGATAAGCATCACGCATATGCACGGTCTGCGTGATCTGAACGGAAAACTGGATACGCCGGAGCGGGCGGAGCAGGCAAGGCGGCTGCGCGACCTGTCGAGACAGGTGTCCGAGCCGGGAGACCTGATCGTTGTCTGCGGTGATTTCAACGTCGAGCCGGACAGCGAAACTCTGGAGATACTGTCGGATACCGGCCTCTCTGAACTCGTGACCGGACATGGTTTTCCGGGCACGAGGAACTCTCACTACAAAAAGCCCGGTAAATTCGCAGACTATATGATCATAAACGACGTCAACGCTGATAGGGCCTTCGAGGTGGGTTATGATCCGGAGGTTTCAGACCACTGTCCGCTGGTGCTTGATCTATAGATTCCCGTCTGCAGCCAACCATTCGACCCGGACGTTCATCGGCTCCGGACGCTCTTGAACGCCCGTTCCTTGCGATCCGATTCTGTGATGGAAGGGCTGATTCGCGCGTCGTAAAGATTGCGCCGAATCATGTGACACGACGGCCGATCGACGAAGCGGTGCACCCTGATCGAGAGGCGTTGACAATATGTCGCAGCACCCGAGAGGTGCATCTACCCGCTCGCATTGTATGCAATTGTATGCTGCACGGATACGTTGTTCAGTACCCGAACAAGCTAACCGCAGGTAAACATACGACAAATGCTGGTTTGTAAAGATATTCTCAGAAATCTCCTATGATAAGGAAATATCTTCTCAAAATTATTCAATAAAACGAGTGATATGCTCGTATATTTACAGATTCATGTATTTTCCGTCAGCAAGTGCCGTCTGTCCCGATAACGGGTCAAAGACCGGCGCAGCTGGAGGAGACGCCCATGACAACCACGGAACTGCTGCACGCGACAAAACCGTCGCAACCCTCGAAATCACGGCCCCATGTGACCGCCGATGATTATGCGCGGATGTACGACGCATCGGTGACCGACCCCGACGGATTCTGGGGCGAACATGCCAAGCGAATCGATTGGATGACGCCCTTCACCAAGGTCAAAAACACCTCCTTTGCGCCCGGCAACATCGATATCCGCTGGTTCGAGGACGGCACGCTGAATGTCTCGGCCAATTGCATCGACCGCCACCTCGCCACGCGCGGCGATCAGACCGCGATCATCTGGGAGCCGGACGATCCGGCCAAGGAGCCTGCGCAGCACATCACGTACCGCGATCTGCATGTGTCGGTCAGCAAGATGGCGAATGTGCTGAAGGAGCTCGGCGTCACCCGGGGCGACCGGGTGGTGATCTATCTACCCATGATCCCCGAGGCGGCCTATGCCATGCTCGCCTGTGCGCGGATCGGGGCCATCCATTCCATTGTCTTCGCGGGTTTCTCCCCGGACGCACTGGGGGCGCGTATCAACGGCTGTGACGCGAAAGTCGTCATCACCGCGGATTACGCCCCCCGGGGCGGACGCGAAACGCCCCTGAAATCCAACACCGACACTGCCCTGCTGCACTGCAAGGACGATGTGAAATGCCTGGTGGTCAAGCGGACGGGTGGTCAGACCACCTGGACCAACCGTGACTATGACTGCACCGCGATGATGGCGGAGGCCTCGGCAGACTGCGCGCCGGTCGAGATGAATGCCGAAGACCCGCTCTTCATCCTCTACACCTCCGGATCGACCGGCCAGCCCAAGGGCGTGGTGCACAGCTCCGGCGGCTACCTGGTCTATGCCGCGATGACGCATGAGATCACCTTCGACTATCACGACGGCGATGTGTTCTGGTGCACAGCAGATGTGGGCTGGGTGACCGGCCACAGCTACATCGTCTATGGCCCGCTGGCCAATGGTGCGGCGACGATCATGTTCGAAGGCGTGCCGACCTACCCCGATGCGGGCCGCTTCTGGGAGGTCTGCGCCAAGCATAAGGTAAACCAGTTCTACACCGCCCCAACCGCGATCCGTGCGCTGATGGGCGCGGGCAAGGAATGGGTCGAGAAGCACGACCTGGCGAGCCTGCGCCTGCTGGGCTCGGTTGGTGAGCCGATCAATCCGGAAGCCTGG
>ERZ1740065.1746-NODE-1746-length-13255-cov-4.820455_pt1 | contig 13255 bp, 36 predicted proteins | sample MGYA00581738_ERZ1740065 | MGnify/ENA primary metagenome ERZ1740065 (study PRJEB43018, sample SAMN04849749) | marine metagenome | isolation source: floating plastic debris | place: Pacific Ocean | collected 2008-09-01 | study: EMG produced TPA metagenomics... | reverse complement strand
TTTTTTTATTCAAAAACTTTACATACCTTTAGGTCATGCAAATATCACTTGTACAAACAGATTCTTTTGGAATAATGGACTCTATAGACATGGCTTTAGGCTTTGTTAGGATAGAATCTGGTATTCCTAATTCCGATGACGTACTAGCAGTATGTCTTAAAGCCGAGAAAGAGATACCGTATGTAGGGAAGTATCTTTCAAATACGGTAACTGAGATGAATGGCACATATTCTATAATTATGGAATACGAAGATTACTTTGACAATGAAGAAATAGACTGTCTAACTTTAATTTTAACACACCCACTTTCAAACGAATAATTATGACTGGATATCCGATTCTTACAATGGTAGTAGTTTTAGGGCTAACTATAACTATCCTATTCACTCTATTCTCATATGGAATGCTGCGCTATCTATCAATGGAAGAAGTTCCTGAAAACCATAGAGATGTGAGATATGAAAAAGACCCTGAAAAGCGACAGAGAGCGTTAGAAAGAATTGCTGCTCAGCAGCATAGAGATAAAATGAACGTATTGATGATGTCATTAGGTATGGGCGTTTTCTTTGCGTTTTTAATTTGTCTCATCACTGTAGGAGAGAACCGTGAAGAGTTTATGTCAGAATTCTCAAGACTTTTCTCATGACAAATCCAATAGTAACAGCAGGTGAATTTGCTCTCCTAGTAGGCTCTTTTATAATGTCTTTCATATTGATTATGATTTCCCTTATAATTGAAAAACCTGAAAGGTCGTTAGGGGAATATGTAAGTATGTTTTTTAGTATAGCAATGAATATATTTATTGCATTACTGTTGACAGGATGGCTTTTAAGTTTCCTAGCCTACACTGATGAATATATTCAACTTTGGTTTGCATCTTAAATTTTAAAGATGTATCTTTAATTATGGAGTTACTATCAATAACACTTGAAATTTATAAAGTATCAGGTACAATGGCTTTTATCATTGTAGGCATAGCATTTCTTCTGACTTTTGCTTTTTCAGCTTACCACAATCAAACAGAAGATTTGTATGATGTTTTACCAGTTTTCGGTGTAGCATTTCTAACAGTGTTCTTAGTATTCACAATTCTTACTATGTCTTCAGCTATAACAGCTATTGAAAAGGGAGATGTGAAAGAAAGTGAGTTAAGAACTACCCTTATCGAAAAATACTCTCAATGCGACACTCTAACAACCATAAATCATGAGTAAACAAAAATACTTAATTGCTACTTTAGTATCTTTTCTAGTAGTAATGATTAACTTAACCATAGTTCCAGAGTATCCTAAGAAGCCCTTAGTATGTATCTTCTTAGGTTTTATAACTGGCAATTTTTTAGGTAATTACATGTTTTATGGATTTCGTAATCCTGAAGAAGATGAATAAAGAAACGACTTTTATTTTATATCTGTTAAGTTGGGGATTATTCATAGGAAACTGTTTTTTTAATCCTCTGATGGTACTTAAATTTGCATTAACTATACCCCTTGGAGTTCTTGTAGGATTTCTATGGGTAAGATGGCATTTCACGAAATATAAAGACAATGACTAAAGAAGCAATTTTTATCCTATTCCTTATAGCCTTTTCCATAACTTTAGGGAATATCTTTCTAAACCCTAACCCTGTTTTAAAAATTTTTCTATCTTTGCCGTTAGGTTTTACAACTGGAATCTTATGGTCCATGTGGCAACATAAAAAAACAATTGAGAATGAACAAGACAAGTAAACTTTATCTACACATTATTTGCACTCTGATTTCTGTAGTAGCTACTTTTATAGCTATTAACTATCAGCTTGAAGGCCCAGCATTTTCAATACCTCTTTTTATAGGGGCATTTGCTGGCTGGCACTTGGGCAGCTTGATAAACATTCTGATAGAGAGAGAGCTTGAGAAAAGCATAGATGAATTTCTTGATGCTAACAAGCATAGAATTGAAGAGGCCGTGAATAACATGTTTTCCAGTATTGAATCTGAGATTACCAACTCTAAATCAAATGAATAACAGAACTTTAAACATTTTAGGGCTTGTAGTTGCTGTAATTTCAGCACCTATAACTTTTGCTACCAACCTACATTTTTTGGTAGTAGGTACATTTATACTAGCTATGTTCTGCACATGGAACTTAGTAGATATTTATTTTGATAAGAAAAGAAAAAAAGAATTTGAAAAGAGAACTGCTAAAATGGTGGAAAATGGTACGCTAACTGAACTTCAGGCCAAGGCATTTCTTGACACGGTAGAAGATTTTAGAAAAAGATAAATTTTTTCTTGACTTTTAGGTTTTTTGTTTGTTATTTGAATTCACTATGAAAAATCAAAACAAAATCTACAACTTCTATTTTGCACGTCAAAGGTTTAATCCTCATAACAATAACAGGTTAGCTGACGTTCCTATGAAAGCCGAATACTCTTTCGGAAAAAAATTTGGGCCTGAAGAGACTCAAAGGGAGAGTCCCTTCTTTGATGCTGACTACATTTTAGATATGATGAATGATGGTCTTGTATCTGCTCTAAAAAAAGAGTTTACAATTCAGCGAATTTCCAGAGTAAACCACAGTGAGTTCTTCAATAACTGGGACAACGGAGTCTTAGCACTACTAGAAACAAAAGCCAGTGAGCATCCTTTATGTGAGGTAATTGTGTATGGCTCTTCAGGTACTAAATATGAGATAAGACTTGCACCGGGGTTTAATCCTACTATGCGAGAATACAGGTACAATGTTTCTTTCCCTCCTGAAATGTTTGAAAATGTTCTCCATATACAAGAGTATCTACAGGGAAAAGAAAGCTGTTTAGTGTTTGATTACAGACACTGGTAAGAGAATATATGTGTGTGATTTAAAGGAGTGAATTTTTTTTGAAAATTTTTGCTCCTTTTTTTGTTTTTATGAAATTTAGTTCTAACTTGCTTTCAACAAAGAATAAAACACAAAAGATTAAATCATGAATTATTCACCAAGAGCAATCTACGTAAAATCTGCCTACATAGCTTTCACAGATGAGTTGAGAGAAAGAATTGCAGAGCTTATAGGCTTCGACAAGAATATTTGCAATATCAAACTGTCAGAGCATGGATTTTCTATTTCATTTACCATAGATGGAAACACTTCCCCTACTATAAGTGTAAATGATTTGGTCCCAGCTCATCCTGCTCTCAGATTCTCACATGAAGATTCAGACCCGAACCCTTCAGTTAACTTCGTCACTAGAATGTCTTCTATGTGTGAGGTTCATATGATTGCCTACACAAGTGCGTTGGCTACTTTGGTAGGAGGTCTTTACACCCAGACAGGAGAGATTACTGAGCTTGCTAGAGATTTGGGATATGTTATTTATCTTTATAATGAGGTAGGAGACCAACGTATAAGTGAATTTAAGGTAGCTTCTCGCTGGTACAGCCTTGGGGTAATTGCAGGTCAGTTTCCAGAGTCTAAGAAACCTACGGATATTCTTGAAATGTTCGGTAAAAGAGTAAACCAGATATGACATTTGAAGAAAAGAAATAAGATTATGTGGTATATATTTCAAGCAGTAGGTCTTCTTTTTTTACTATATAGTCTCATAGGTATAGCTATAACAGCAGTCTCATGTGCTTTCTTTATGATTTTATATAAAGATGTGAGACAGGTTAGTTTTTTAATTGAAGTTATTCAAGACACTTTTTTTGGAATAGTTAAATATAGCTTTATTTATGCGTGGGCTACAATAGGACTTTTTTTCCTTTTAACCCTCATAACATGACAACAGAAGAAAGAATTTTAAATCTATTCGAAGCCGAACAGTACGTTAAACCTTTGGATATTCCCAGAAAGCTTAACATGGCTCATACCCCAGCTCTTGCAGCCGTAAAGAGACTTCTGCATCAAGATAAGATAGAAAGAGTCTACCACATGGGTAAAATTTGTTATCAATTAGTAAAGTGATGAAAAAATCAAGATGTATTCAAAATGTCTGTGTTTTTTTGGATTTAGATATTCAAAAAATTAGTATTCCAAAGAACAGACAAATCTTCAAGTCAGAAGGCAATACAATAAATAACTATTTAAATCTTTGGTATTTAGATGAAGGAGATATGGAAGTAGTAGAGGTAGTTGTTGTAACTCCATACAGCTCTTCTCTCTCTGAGTTCGATTCTGTGGAATTTTTAGTCTCTGTTTCTATCCCTGAGTATGAAGTTATGAATTCAGATATAGTAGAAAATTACAATGATTGTCTTCAACTAGATGACTCTAGAATTGAGCTAAAGTACGAGGGTATATATTTTGTTTTCATTGTCTCATAAAGAATATAAAATAAAATTTGGAATTCTAGCATACTTAAGTTAAGTTGCAATAATTATGAAAAACTACTCACATATCGTAACATTCACTACACCAAAAGGAGATAGCTTTCCTTTTGTGTATGTAGAAACAGATGACAGTCTTTCTCAGATTGATTCTGAGCTAAAAGCTGTTGATACTGTAACCAACGCTCTTGTCGATGCATCTCCTGATTGGCTTTTTGATAGAGAAGGTAACACGGTAGACTATGTTGTCAAAGTAGAGCCTTTGTCTGTAGAGAAAGGATTGTTTCAAATCCTACCCTATAAAGCAACTCCTTTTGATATAGAGGTAGAGATTGTCCTTGAAGATAACCTAGACCTGTTGGATGAGTGTCAACTCCTTAAAGAAGGAGGACTTAGCTATCTAGGTTCACAAGGAGATGATGGAGGAGAAAGAACTAGACAATTACGTAGAATAAGATTACAATAACTTTTAACTTGATATACTTATTTCTAATAGCAGTAATTTCATAAAAAATGAATACTTTTCTGACATTTCTATTTCTTATAGTTTGTTTCTTTATAGGAACAATCTTAAGAAGAATTTTTGATGGAGATTTACATGAATTTACAGTCATAGATTTCCTAGCAAATTTAACGATAGGTGCTTGCATTTCTGGTGCTCTTATTGTAATTTTGTCCTCAACAAACAGTATACCACTATGGATTTAAAACTAGATACTACTTCAGAGGGTTTGATAAACATCATCGTAGAACTTCAATGCAAGAAGAAGTTTCATGAAGCTGAAGCTCTTAGACTTAAAGGTCAAAAAACTATATATGAGCAAGATGACCAACGTTATCTACTAGTTAGAGAGTCTGAGTATCATGAACACAAGGCTACAGAGACAGAAGAGAAGATAATTTTTGCAAAGACGAAGTTCTTTGATAAGCTGGTAGACTCAATGAAAATCAAAGACGTAAAACACCTGTTCTAATGGACGCAAAAACTTATATTCACAACAACTTTAGCTCTAGAAGAGCATCTAAGCCAAAAGAAACTGCTAATGCTTCTTTTATGGCTCTTTTGAAAGAGGTAGAAGAGTTGCAGGACTTATCTGATTCCATGAGAAAAGAATTCAGGTCAGCTAAGTTCAAAACTACAATTACTTGGGACGATGAAAAGGAAACTACTCACCATGATTTCACTTTTCATTCTTTCACGGATGACTATACAGGGTGTTATACACTTGTACATAAGGATACAGGAAGTGATATGTCCGTGAACAGAGTAACCCTATATTTTTATCTAAGATATTCAAGTCTTAAATTTCTTCAAGAACATGAAGATGGCTGCACAACTTTTACAGATGATATTCCCAATATAAAAGAAGTTAGAGTAGAATTAGCATGAGAACATTAAAAAACATTTTAGCGATTGCTGCCTTTGTTGTAGCTACGATTGCTTACTACTGGTATGATGACGTTAAATCAGCTTATGACGACTTTAAAGAGAAATCTGTACAAGTTGAAGTAAAAGCAGATACTATCTCTCAAGATACGCTAAAGTATCCCAGACCAGTTCCACCACTTGAAAGAGATAAAGACGAATAATGGAAATTGTAATCAAAGCCCTAGCACTTATCTTTCTTCCTTTTATCTTGTTCTTTACGGCAGCCTTTATAGGAGCTTTTAGAAGGACTTTAGAGCATCCAGAGAAGAATATGGGGCAGAAACTTAGTGAAGCCTTAGATGAAGGTGTAACTGCTGGAATGGTATCAACTGTATTGGTGCTTGCTTTAACTATATTGTTAGAGTATACTGCTACACCATTAGAAGATAAAACCTTTAAAGCTACCGAAGTGAGACACAATCCTGATAAATCTATAGATACTACAAGAATTGAAATATTTGATATTCAGGAACTTACAGAAGACAAGTAAGGGTTTTTCGCACTACTTAAAGAATATTTATGACCTCTCAAGTAGAAAAATATTGGCAAGTAACCTATCGCTCTCAAGTGCTGTTCTTTAAAGCTCCTGCCAGAGAAGAAGCTGTCCAGCAATTTCAGGATTTTCTTGAAGATAGAAAGATAGAAGTTGATAGTTATACGGTAAAAGAAGCAGCTTTCGGTTTGACAAAAGATAGTACATATCTCAAGGCAATTCAAGATGATGTTCTACAGCATGTAGAAAAAGACCAGATTCATTTGTGTATAAATGAGCACAAAGATTTACGAGATATAGTTGGGAGATTGTACTATTTAAAAGATGAAGAAACGATTGTTCGTAGAGTTTTGGCTTCAGCAGGGTTTCATGGATATGTTGTAGGTATGGATGAAAAACTCCGTATGACAATAACTTGTCCTGTGGGAGTCGTTTATACTCAAGAAGATAACGAGCATATATCTAACAAGCTTTACCATAGTAGAGTAGTTAAATTTTTCCGACAATGGTAGATAGGATACAGAGAGCCGTTGTAAAAAACTTTTTCAGTAAAATGCCAACTCCCTATGGACATCTATTTGAACTTCGTCTCAGTATACCTAATTGGCTCAGAGAGAAGCTTTATGATTGGGAGCCTTTCGGATTCAAAAGGGAGTATTCATCTTGGCATGACAAGCTTAAGAAAGTAGTAGAAACTAAAGATGATAAGAATGTTTTTATTGTAACCTTTTTACATGATTTCTGATATGAAAACTTACGATACTTATTTGTGCTACTGTGTAGAAAACAGGCAGAACAGGGGCAAAAGACACGAAGAGATTACTAGAAATCCTTTTCCATCATCTCTAAAAAAAGCATATACAGAGATTAGAGATTGGGGTTACAAGCTTCATCGTGTAGACCTAGATGCTGACTATCCTGAAGGTTGTGTAGTTGAGTATAGAAGGCCTCTAGAAAATGATGAGGATGAGCTGTATGTTATTGTAGGACTTGAGATAATTTTGAGAGATGAGAAGTTTTTTGAAGAATTTTCTGAATTTATTTCTCAAAAACTTGTGTCTTAAGATTTTTATCTATACCTTGTGCTCATTATGACAAACAAACAAGAAGTTTTAATCGAAAAAATCAAGACAGCTCTAGGTGAATCAGTTTCGGCTATTGTTTATGACACAAAGGGGAACTGCGTTTCATTACTGAGGGCTTTTATATCTTATGCAGGTATTGGTACTAATACAAATATCTTTTATGACCTCGATAGAAAGTCTTGGGCAATTAAGTTTTCAAATTCAGCAGGACATTCTTCAGTAATCGAGATATTAGCAGAAGAACCTGAGTACATAGTACTTCACGCCTACATATCTCACAGAGCTGGACAAATAGTACCTACATACCCAACAAAGTATTTTCTTACAGCTAGTGAAGTAGAGAAACTTCGTGAGAATATGTTTGAGAAAGGATACGCTGTATATAATCAGACAGGCCCATATAACTACTATCGTTATGAAGGTCAAAGTTTGACAGACAGAGTGCAAATCTTTCCTTTGAAGGACATCAATACAGATTTTCAAGCAGCAAAATCAACTATCTTATGATGAAACCAGAACATCAAATAATCATAAACACCTTATCAGAATTTCTAGAGAAGTTTCCTGACCAGCGTTTTGGTCAGGCTCTTCTCAACTTAGAAATTAATGAGACTGATTTTGTAGATGGAGAATCTATAGCCAGAGATATTTACTATGATACCGATGAAGATATACTTCATAGGTTGAAAAGTAAATGGAATAGAATAAAATGATTCAAAAGCTCATAAAAGCCTTAAAGATAGCAAATGGAGAGGTTGTCATTAAAAGGGTAATCTCTGATGAAATGTGTAAGATATTTCAAGTTGACCTTTTGGATAATCTAACTTGTGAGTTTCTGGACTACAAAGGAAAGAGAGTATTGAAATTTACTCATCCAATAGAACATTTTGCTCTAAGTTTAGATACTCTAGAAACAGAAATACTATATCAAGATGAAGACCTTCATGATACCGTTACTCCTCGTGATATGGTAACTTATGTAACTTCTTCTAAGACACTTGAGGTTATTGATATGCTAGACCAATTTCAGAAGGATTTAGCTATGTTTAGTAAACTTAGTGAATCTTACACCTACGCTGCCTTAGAATGGTTTAAAAAGCAGCCTATAGAGTTCCAGCTTGAGTTTGGAGAAAAGAAGACTTCAGAACTAGTAGCGTACTTCTTAATTAACAATAACCTATGAAAAGTAAATGGTGGAAGAAATGGGGCAATAAAGCTTTACCCGCATACAAAATGAACTTTTCTGTTCTTTTGACGAAAGGTGATTTTATTGAACATTTAGCTAACAGATATGTATTTTCGTCAGATGATGATTTACCTAAAATTCAAGAGCTGACAAAGTTAAAAGCTTGGCAGCTTGTACAGAGGGACTATAAACAGTATGGATGGTCTGGCGTAGCTAACTATTCAGAACAAATTAGCGAATTGGACCAAGAACAACAGGAGCTTATTTATCCTCTCATAACTAAATGGGTAGAAGACAATTTCCCCTATTTGAATGAAGAACCTAAATGTTGGGAAGAAATCTAAATTTTTTAACATTTAATTTGGTATTCTAAAATTATTGTTGTTACTTGAGTTCAACAAAGAATTACAACTATGAACAAAATCAATTTAGAATTACTTGGAGAATCTTTACAGACAGTGCTTAACCAGCAAGGATTTGCAAAGACAGTGTTCTTGAACTCACCTGAGAGTGCTTCAGGGACATCTGACGTGGAGAAGTACATTTTCAGACTTCAAAAAAATGAAGTAGGACTAGTACCTAGAGGTTTCAAACCAGAGACGATAAACGTAACTCTGAAATCGAAAAAAGAGCTTAACAACTATTTCGACCAAATTCAGGGTGCAGATTGGATTACATGCGAAGGTCTATTTATTCTTGACGATGAAGACCTCTATATACAAGAGAGAGGTAAAGTAGAATCTACTGGTACTTACTGGATAGTTTACACTAGTAACCTAGATGACGGTATAGAAGTTGTACTAGAAGGTTTTATCGTAATCTAGAAAAAACTTCAAATATTTTTAGAAAAGCCCTTGGAATTGTCCTTGGGCTTTCTTACATTTATATAAGAACCAATAAGTAAAAGAAATTATGCTTAATCATCTAGTTATAAAAAAGACTGATACGTTTTTAAAGGAGGAGTTAATTGACTCTAAAACTGTTAATTGGATAATTGACGATGCTGATGTTTCAGAGTTTGAAGATAGACTTCTTAAATGTGGCTTCACTCATCATACCGCTTCGGAAAATTAAAATAAACTCAGTAAACAGCTAAATGAAGCAGAAGAAATAGGAATCTCTATTCTTCCTGTAGAAAAGACAAGAGTACTTTCTGACATAATCATATAAACATAATGCAATTTTTAGAAACTGAGGCTAAACCATAAAATTATTCTACATTTTTTTTGCTATTGTCGAAAAGTGTTTGTTACTTTACTTCAGAACAAACAACTAAAACTATTCTTATGGCAACAAGAAAAGAAATTCTCTCCTACCTTTCAGAGCACAATGTTTCTACAGAGATGTTAGCATTCATGAACGACTTTCTTAGAAATGATAGACAAGAGCAAATCATAAAGTTCATCGACAAGGATAAAATGATGAAATTCTACGATGACTTTCTTGTCGTAGAAGATACTGGCTGGTTCATGTTCACTGGTACTACTGATGACCTCATAGGAACAGTATACAGAACTCCCGAATGTCCAGAAGTTGACATCAATCAGTACAGAATGAAAATCTCCTATCAAACTAAGTGGAACTCTTCAAACGCTGAAACTCACAAAGAGACATTAGTAATTAAAGCTGATGCTGAATCTGTAGCGTATAGAAAACTGTTTTCATATATAGATTCAAAGAGAGGAGGCTTTTTATCTTACTCAGACCCTACAATAGCTAAAAGAATTACTAAAAACGATATAGTTATATGATACTCACTGAACAACAAAAAAAAGGAAAAAATTATTTTGAGATTATTGAAAACAATGTCTGAGTATCCTTCCCCCCACTATGATGCAATGTCTATTGCTGAATATCATCTAGGAGAAGCAGGTTACGCTGAAAAAAGTTAAGAAATAATTTGTAGTTCTTGATTTTTATCATTTACTTGAAATCATTATGAAACTAACACAAAATTTACTTGCAACACACGAAGAAGTCTGCGGAAAGTTAGACACTCTTCTGAAAGTTCTCGCTTTGGGTAGCGAAAACGGATATTTTGATTTCGCTGATGTAGATGTAGAACCTCATGTAGGGGACGATTCTGCTATTTACTTGACTTCAGATTCTACTTTAAGGCTAAAATCTATCGGTGGTAGTTGGAAAATGACTTCTCTGATTTTCTCTGACAAAGTAGAATTGTTGGAACACATACTGAAAAATGCCAACTTGGAGAAACTCATGCCTATTCTTATGAGGGGGTACTTCAAACATCATTGCGTCAGTAAGGAAGAAAATGTAGCTAAAACCAACGCTATCTTCGACAGCTATTGCATTTATGACGGTACAGACAAATTTGCCCCTTCAATGACTATAGTTACAAACTTAGCCTCTCAGCATCCTTCGTTTAATTGGGTAGTATAACTAACAAATCAATATCATGACTTTTAAATTCGGAGTTTACACAGAAATAACTGACCTTGCATTCAAACTAAATCCTGAAAACGAAAAATCAGGATATATAAGGTTTTTTATATGTCCAGACGTATGGGATACATGGCTCGTGAGAGTCGTGGAGGGATATAATGAAGACTACGAAAGAGTAGATGGTGTATATCTCTTAGAGAGAGAGAAACTAGAAAATGACTATAAAGGTCAAAAACTATCTCACAGAAGAGTTAAAGAGATAATTGAAAATGATGAGGGTGAAAATTGGGATGTTACAGAATACATTGACTTAGACACGTTAATTGAAGATATTGACGGAGGTTTTGGAATCCTTAATCTTAAAGAATCCTAAAAAAATCTTCCCCATAATTTAAAAAAACCCTTGCATATGTCGAGGGTTTTTCTTTATTTAGTACTCAACAACTAAATAAAGATTATGATAGTAGCAGACATGACAGTAACCTTCAACTTCTTAGTATTTGATATGACTGGAAATCCTGTAACTAACGAAGATGAAATACAGCAAAAGTTGACTCAAGGGAAATACATTCTAAATGTAGCCCGAAAGGAAATTTACAAACAGTGGGAAAGAAACGTACCCATCTACACAATAGAGTGGGAAGCTGAAGATTTTCGTAATCCTAATGATTTTATAGTGATATAACTATGGAACACTTAAAAGGAGAATTTTTAAAAAAGAGTAAAGAATACTCTAAATCTTTAGATTTTATCTTTAAAAAACTCATACAAGAATCTAATGTAGAGTCTCAGTACAAAGAGGGACACAAAGCGATTAGGTATTTTGATGATTATCTAAAGATACACTGTGAACTTATTTTGATTGACGGGGATGTAAGAGATATATGTTCCAATCCTCATACAGGTAAACTATACTCAAGTCTCGTTTCAGAGATGTATCTATCTGCAAAAATAGCAATGTTAGAAACTATCTTAGGTCAAGAAGTATAATCTACAATAAATTACTATGAATCCAAATAAGCTAGGGTGGCAAGCACCAAAAGGGTGGAGAACTAATGAGTTTCAATATATAAACATTGAAGGAGACCTGCATTACTGCTCTTCTCATAACTTTGTATACAGCGTTGAAGCTGAAGAAGAAAAGTTATACAATGGTTTACCATGCATCTATACTGATTCTAGGTACAAAAAAAGCTCTCATAACTCCTATAGGAAAACTCATTTAGCTTGGAATAGAAAAAACGGAGTAGGGCTTAGTCTGAAAAGCTGTATAAGAAAAACTTTAAGTTGTAGGAATATCCCAGCAGGCACAATAGTTTCTTTTCAAAAAGATTGGTACTACCCCAGAAAGAAATTCAGTGGTTCTTACAAGTTTAAAGTTAGAAATGAGAATTTTTTCGACCCAAAGTATCAAATAAATAAAAAGTCATACTTCAAGAACTTTACGACTTGCGAAAGAAGCCAGAGGCTAGTAGAAGCTTTAAGGTCTAACGGTTTTCTAGTTTCTGTAGACATTAATTCTCATAACGTAGATGAGAATGGTAAAGTTTTTGAGGAATATGCTCAAGCTTTTGGTTATGGTAAAACTATAGGCTTCTCATCCTATGGAGACAGCTACTATGGCTATACTGACGGAATACAGTTAATTTTATGGGATTATGGTCATGAATTTTGCAAATGGTCTACATGTAAAGGTGTAGGAAAAGAAGTATCTATAAAGGAAACTCTAAAAATTCTTAAGAGTTAATTTGTATCTTAAATTTATTCTACATACCTTCATATCATGAACAATCAAAACCTTATAGACGTTTTATCATCTTTACCTTCTGACCAAGGAAGGTTAGTAGAAGAGCTTGGACAAGTTATTCAAGCAGCATCCTACATATCTAACATTTATGAGGTATTGAATTCATTTGAAAATACCACAAGCGAGATTGAATTGTCATTTGTAAACTTAACTTATTTTCTTTCTGGTAAACTTAGTCGTAAAGTATTTCTTTATGAAACTAATCAAATCGAAGCCACAATTGTAGAACTTGATTCCATCCTTCATGACCTTAGATTCTCTCGTAAATCAATGGAAGAAGAGTTAACTCGACAGGAGTTTAGATATGATAAACTCAAAAAAATAGCAGCTCAAAAAGAGGATGACCTTTTAATGTTCTATAAAGAAGACAAAGACCTCTTAGATACTATAGAAGTCCTAGCTGGATACATTCTAGATGAGAATCTGCCTGCATGGGAAGTTTCTACAAAAGGAGTATTTCTTCCTGAATGTCGCTCTGAAGAAATTGAGATACAAATTATGACTGCTCATCTCATTAAAAACGGAGTACCTGTAACTTTTAGATAATATTATGAAATC
>ERZ1740065.1745-NODE-1745-length-13258-cov-11.441718_pt1 | contig 13258 bp, 18 predicted proteins | sample MGYA00581738_ERZ1740065 | MGnify/ENA primary metagenome ERZ1740065 (study PRJEB43018, sample SAMN04849749) | marine metagenome | isolation source: floating plastic debris | place: Pacific Ocean | collected 2008-09-01 | study: EMG produced TPA metagenomics... | reverse complement strand
TTTTTTTGGAGTGTGTGTTTGTGGGTGGGGCAAGAGAAAGGGAGAGAGGGAGAGTGAGAAGTTCTGACAGAACAATAAACAGTTTATTAGTTGTTGAATATGTTTGCTCACTCATACATTAAGTCGTACTTAATCCCACTTGAGCCGTGGATAATGGAGTCAAGGAATATATAGATGTGGTAGATGTGAAAGTTTGTACAATACACAGAGTATTGGCAGAGTATTGGCAGAGTAGGGTACATACACATCTGCCCGCTGCTGCCACCGGTGTCTGACATCCCTGAGCAGGTGCTATGTAAGACAACCTGTACATTGTTAAGATGTGTAGGTTGCATCTTGTTCATGCTGCCAATAGTTGGCAGTATGTCTGACAGCGTGTAACAGGTGCTGCGCGACATATTACTCCTCTGCATTGGTTGTAGGCCTGGCTATGAGACTCTATGCTCCTAGTGTGGTCATTACATCACTGCTGCTGCTAACCCACAGTCTGCCAGCTCAGAGCAGCATCAAGTACAATGTGGCCGTAGTCATCCTGGACAATCTGGTCAGGAGCAGCATCATCAAACAGTACAACAGCAGTATAGACTGCGCTATTAAAGATGGCCTTAACTCCTCCATCGCCGACCGAATCGGCTTCCGAGTTGTGAACATTGAGAAGGAGGATTTCAGCACTAAAGGAGTGCTGCAGGCTCTGTGTTCTCTGGACACGGAGATAAGTAGCGTAGCAGTCATCTTGCCTCACTGGAACGCGCAGTATGTCGCCATCTACAAGTACCTCGTCAGCTACGTGTCGTCACTGGGTATACCGCTCATCATCTGGAATAGTCATATGTCTCGCGTAAGTCCATCTCCCAGTTATAGTTGTATATAGTAGTAACCATAGCGATTTTGACAACAAACTTTATATTGAGGTTACCATGTGACTACCACTGTGTATTGAAGCTCATTGGCTGATTGATACAACTGTTGTTGCTATATTGTTATGAACATGATAGTGATGAAGCTGGTGGTGGTGATAGCATGGTAATTTACATAAATATAGTGACTTGTATTACAATAGGTTATATGATATACTAGTACTAGGCTAGGTTTGTTACCAAAATACAAAGTTTGCTTGCAGTAATTGTAAAAAATAATGATGATAATAATAATAGTAAACATCTGTAGCTATCACTGAATTTTCATACAATGATAATAATAATAATTAATAATACGGTATTCTAGTAGTTTCATTATACTCCGTTGATATTATTTCTATCTATTCTGATTCCCCACGCCCATCTCTCTCTCTCCCCTTTCTGTCCTTTCTCCATTCTTGTTTATTCACTTTGCAATTCAATCTTTTTGTCCCTTCCCTTTGACTCCTCTTTTCCTCTTTCCTTTCCACATATTTTATCTTTTCACTTCTACCGATCCTCTCCCCACATTCTCTATCACACTGCATTCGAAGCTAAATTTACATTGAGATATCTTATCTCTACTATCTCTCAATGTTAAAATCATTTCCTCAAATTACCATTGCTTATAATTTGATTACCAATATGTTATCAATAAGGATAAATAATTAGTGCTACACAGGTAGCAAGCAGGTAACACAGGTAGGGCGAGGAGTATCACCTTGGGCACTGCACTATTTGCGGCTAATCATGCTCGCTGCAATACAGCCCGTGATTAAACCTTCAAACTTACGATAATTTCACTCATATATGCCCCTCAATGGCTGACAATTGGAGATAGAGGTTCACCCGTTGTAGTCTGAGATACATCTATTGCAGGACAAAGTCTTCAATAACATCATCCATCTCGGGCCTCAGTACAGTCAGCAAGCCGAGGCGATCGTGTCGCTGCTACAGTACTACAAGTGGCACAAATTCAGCATTCTAACTACTAGATGTCAAGGTTATATCGAATATACGTCTGCTATCAGACGTCTTGTCCGAGATACAGTTAACGAGAAAGGGTGAGTTCATTGTCTATGTCTATGCGTCTATGACTGCACAGTTGCTGTGAACGATCATCGTCAGTACTGGTATGAGTACTGCACTGGTTTTGGCAGCCAACGTAAATGATTCTTAAGTTTTTATGCATAGCATAGTAACGAACATTGAGCTGTGTGAAGAATCATCATAAAAAGGTCATAAAAAGCTGGACTTAGTTCATATCTTTGGTGATGGTTGCTGATGCCTACAGCTGTGGTTATTTTAACTACTTACGAACTACTTATGAACTACTCATGAACTACATATGAATACTTATGAACTATTTATGAACTATATATGAACTACATATGAACTACAATTTGATATATGAACATGTCAGAATGAAGTCTGTCCAAGGGGGAAAATGTAAGTGCATCCGTTCTGGCCTATTGTTTGCTTACAGGGAGCAGGTGCTGGAGATATTGAGCAGTCACCTGATCACGAACATGGACAACGAGACTGTCTACCAGAATCTCAAGGACCTGCGACACTCAGATACCAGAGTTATCCTGCTACACATGCAAGGGTGAGTGAGAGTAAGCTCCCACTGTTTGCCTCTGAACTGTATCTATGTCCACTATATCACTGAGAGTGGTTTATCAAGCATCACTACTTGCCTAACTGCAGCTATGGGATGACTGAAACCCCTCTACTAGCCTGTCTTACCAATAAATTCAGTAGCTACGGAATGGAGAGTCATATGTGGGACTAGCCTCCAGACTAGAGGAGAAAGGGAAGTTTCTACCAACTAATGGTTGGAGGTTTTTTATTTTCGAAGGTTTCAGACTCACTCTTTTGTGTGTTTATTGGCAGGAGAAGACAATACATGGGGCTGAAATGTTGATTTTCTGTGGTATAGTCTTGCTCCACTTTTGCACGACTTTTTCTGCATGCATATATTTCACATTTTTACCTGCTGTCTGCAGGCATGAGGCTGTACGGATTATTCATGAAGCGGAGAGCCTGGGTATGGTGGATTCTGAGTACATGTGGATAGCCAGTGCTCTCACCTATAACATCAGCACCATCCAACCCACAATGCTCCCTCTCGGCATGATAGGTACGTAACTTAGTATCGCGGGTATCGAGGGTAGCGCAGGTATTGCGGGTAGCACAGGTAACATGTGTACCTGCTACTGTAATGGATGATTTATTTGTGAACCTCATTATTATATTTCAACCAGTTAAAAAGAAATTGTGAAAACATGAGTATGAATTCTTCACTGCTATTAAATATACGGACTATCAATAGGATGAACAAAGTCTACAACTTTCACTATTTGTAACTCATTGAGACTGGCTGAAAGTGAAAGATGTAGATAATCGCCTAAACTTATGATTTTTCTCACATCTCTGCTGTTACAGCACTACGTTATGAGATTGACAAGTACGTTGGGTCTGTGAGACACAGCCGTGCCGCTTTATCCATTTCTGACTTTTGGCGAGAAGTCGTGACGAATTACATTAGAAATGAGAAGGTGAATCGCTCGAGGCCAATTAGATTTCCGTGTAGCGATTCGTATCGCCGAGATTTCTGGGAAGGCGGAGCTGCGTTATACAAGTGAGTCCTGGATGAATAAAATAGCAGGCTAGCAGCGAGATTTGGGATCATTGCCTTTCGTTTTCACAGGTCTATGCTGGGTTACACTGCTGGCAGCAAGGACATCCCGGATTGCGCCAACGATTACATTGTGACAATTCCGATACACATTGGTGACGATGGAGTTAACACCAAGAGTCACCTACAGTACATCAACCTTGCCTATGCCACCGACCAGAAGCAGCTGAACAGCCTGGGAGTTCAGAAAACGGGCAAGAAAATCTGGCGAACTGTACGTGTCATGAATATTTGTCTGCTGCACTGCTGTATAGCCTCAGATCTCAGAGTTAAACTGGTCTGTGTAGATTGGTCAATGGTATGCCCCAAACATCACTGTACTGGATGACATCACATGGCCGAATAACAGTCCCAAACCACCAGATGGGACTCCAGCGAGGACTTTCTTACGAGTTAGTCGATATCAGCTCTCAAACGCAGCATGAATACAGTATCTCAGTCATTCTGTGAGGTTTGGTTGTGCATATTTACTTTCTCTGCGTTTGTCGAGGTGGTGACTCATGAGGAGGCTCCGTATGTGAAGTTCACTGACCCAGATCCACTGACAGGAAACTGTGACACGATTGGTTCAGTGAAAGTACGTCTTACCAACATCACGGAGAACTCGTGAGTAAAATCCATCACCACTACCGCTCACCGCTGCCACTCGCAGACAGTAATCCGATATGCGCTGATGGATAATTGCCTCCTCTAGTCCCACAAGGATCGCAACGACATTTCATATGTACATCTTTTCTTGGAAATGCGAAAAACAATTAAACAAGATAACAGGCATGAGCAGTAGAAGCAGTCGTATGCAGTTCGTAGCTGCTTCGTCATGCTATAGTCACATTTGCAATGGTCACTAAACTAATGTACTTGATGCTATATTCATAGTCCTCCTCCACCCTGGCCAGAAATATATTATTGACTTAGTTGCGGATGTCCTATGCGAGCCATAGTCCGTCAACTTCTAGAATATTGGCCGTATCACTCTAGTACTCACCTCAGATGTCTATGTACACTCTATAAAATATGAATTCAGTCTTTAAACATACTGTAAACATACCTTTCATACCGAGGTTATACTAACATTTCCTCAGCAAGGCGGCCAAAGAATTATCTGCAGTAATTCGGATTTATCTCCTCTTGCTTTGTTCAGCCAGTTTTGTCATTATTTCGGCCACTATCTTCATCTGTCACTCCAAAACTTTATAGTTTAGGTTGCAATAAAACATATGCTTACAGTATTGTATGTAGCAGGCTTTCTATCATCAACATGACTCAAAACATTGAACGCTGAGATCATGGTGCCGTATTGAAAATAAAATGGCCTCTGGTATGTTTTCAGATGCATAGACACTGGGTGTCGAGGCAACTCGTCTCTGTTCCAGTGTGCCACTGGCCTCTGTATCGACCTGCTCAACAAGCTCAAGGAGGATATGATGTTTGACTATGAACTCATGCAGGCTCGGGACAACCAGTGGGGCAACTATGTCAATGAGGAGGTCTGTCTGTATGTCCATCTCATCGTATTGTCTGCTGATGTGTGCATATTACATTGTAAAGAAGGTAGTATGCGTTATTTTTCTTTGCGTATCATTGTATTTGTTATAGTCTGCTGTGTTGGCGCCCTTTGAGGCATTCTCGCTGTTTTAAACTTGTACAAGTTTGCTTCTTTCACTATAGTTGACTATGCCCACACTATAGTTGACTCCGCCTACTTCAGCCATACAGCAGTCAACTCCACCCATGTTGTAGCCTGATTGTAGACATGTCGTGATTTTTCATGTTAATCATTTGTAGTTTTTATCTTGCATTTGTACCGTAAGTATACAATAATTTCCACACCTTGTATAGAAAACACAGTGGAATGGAATTGTCAAAGACCTGATGGAGGGAGTGGCTGACATGTCTATGACATCACTGAAGATTGGACCGGAGAGGAATGAGGCCATAGACTTCTCGATACCATTCATAGAGACTGGTATCACTATAATAGTACTCATCAAAAAAGGTGTCATATCAGCCACAGCTTTCCTAGGTAAGGCAACTCTGAGATTACCAGCACTCAACGTGGGAAAACTCTTAATGATTCCTGATATTCAATATGGCTACATACAGCAAGCTGCATATTTAGAAAACAAGATTATATTTCTGTGAGGTTGGTCTTTGGAAAGACTCGGGTAACCTTTGCAAGGAAAGTGGGAGAAATAAGGTTGCTTAAGACCTAGGTAATATCCCTGGGAAATACCGGAGCTGCTTGTACATGTAACCAATAGGAAATACACTGGCTCTCTCCCTAGAGGCTATGCAGCTGTCCCTAGCTAAGCTGCATTTGGTTATGAAGTGACACAACTTGATTGGGTCACTCTCTCCACTCCATTTTCCTATCACCTCTGCATTGGTCATCAGAGAGGTGACAACTCCAATGATGATGTCAGGCGACACTAGTCTCGGTATTTGAGACACCATGACTGTGGATGTCGATTGCAGAACCGTATAAATACACAGTGTGGATAACTGTCTGCTCAGCGCTGTCGTTTGGCATCGGTGTGACGATATTCATATACGAATGGGGCAGTCCGACTGGCCTAGTTACTCTTTCGCGAAAAACACGCAAACCGGGTACACAACTGTTGTTACAGTGTCATTTGCTCTCTGTGATGTAACCCTTTGTTGTGGTTTTGTGTTGTCCATATGTCATGAATTCGATTCTTTGGAGCGTAGCTTCGGGTGCACACCTGTGGATATTGTGACTACTTGATGTACATACACTGTTGATGTTGTACGTGACTGTTGATGTTGTGTGCGCAGTACTATTGATGTTGTACGTGACTGTTGTAGAGCCTTACGATTTGTTGTCATGGATAGCCATATTAGTTGGAGCTGTACACCTCATGGGAGTGCTTATTCTTTGTTTTGATTATTGGAGTCCGGCTAAACGAGACCGGTACTCCCATTGGAAAGGTTCGTCATGACCTTGACCTTGTGCGTGGTGTGGAGTAGCAGCAATGAGTGACCAGCGGTATTACTGTGTTTGTTAGGTGAGCGCTTCTCTCTAGCCAGATCGCTCTGGCTCATATGGACAGTATTATTTGGTGCTGCTGTTGAGACAGACAACACTAAAGGCATAGCCAGCAGGTAAACTACCGCTAACACCACGAGTGTTCCCCATCATCACCATCATCAAGCTGTCACTTGCTACTTTCAGATTTCTAGTTGCTGTTTGGTCGTTATTTTCCCTGGTTTTCCTTGCGAGCTATACTGCCAACTTAGCAGCCTTCATGATAACTAAAGAGGAGTTTTACCAGCTGGAGGGAATAAACGATATGAAGGTGAGTGGAGAGCACAACGCCCCCAACCCATCTCACTACTGCGATGTAAAACACGAGCGTATCTGTCCAGTTAAAACGGCCGATGGAACAGAAGCCTCCATTCAGGTTTGCCACGGTACCGGATGGCAGCACGGCCCTCAACCTGCAGAAGAACCACCCAGACATGTACGAATACATGAAACTCTACAACAGGAAGAATGTCAAGCTGGGTATCGAGGCTGTGAAAAACACGTCAGTCCCTCACCATGTTTTTACTGGATTTTGAATAAACACTGTGGATTTTATGCTGATTACTGACTCTATTCAGGGAGCTGCAAGCATTTATTTACGACGCCACAGTACTGGAATATGAGGCGAGTAGAGACGATGACTGCAAGTTGACTACCGTCGGCAACTGGTATGCCATGACAGGATACGGTGTTGGCTTCCCAAAAGGCTCAAAATGGAAGATGAAATTTGACATCTACCTCACCAAATATATCAGCGAAGGTTTGTGAGTCCATTGTAATCATCTCTAGAGATGAGGCGATTCACAATATTCATTCATGAAGAGGTCATTGATTGCTCCGGCAGTTGTAGGTGTGACATGCAGAAATTACATCGTGTCGAATGATAGAATAAGATAGGATTAGTATAATAGACACAGAGATCGATGTTATGAGAATGAGATACTTGATACGAATATTTATTCTCTAGTTGGTACCTCAGGGTAGAATATTATATATTATATCATATTATATTTACTTTAATGGCAGCCAGGTTTTTATCATTCCAGTGGAGGCCGTAGACAGTTATAGATATTGTATTACTGCAATCCTCTGGAGTACTAAATATGTTACGAACCATTGTACAAACTGGCCGCATTGGAACCCTGCTATCCATCTGTATTTCAATCGCCTATCTAGGTTGGCTTTCTTTTATAACTATTATAAAGGTTGCTACACAACGCTATCAGAGACCATGATGCTATCTAGATTTTATAAGAGTATTTGGTGTGGGAAAAGCTGTGACAGGTTGAGGTTCCTGTAGGCAGTGCACTTCCCTTTAACACCTTGAAGAAACTAGGCTATATGGCTGGTAGAGACAATGCTATCTGGCTGGTAGAGGCAATGCTATCTGGCTGGTATTATGTTTTTTTTGCAGGTGAAATGGATCGGTTGAGAGAGTTTTGGTTGACTGGTGCGTGTAAGAAGCAAGCCCTTGGTAAAGGTCGAGAGTCGAGCCATTCACTGGACATAATAAACTTCACGAGCGCATACATTCTACTCATAGTGGGTATCGTACTGGCAGTGACATTGGCACTCATAGAGCACACCTACTTCATGTTCTGCAGACGCAAGCTGAGGAAGATTGACAAATGCGGTTGCTGCTCCCTCATCAGTCTGGTCAGTAAAACCACACTGATCTGGAGTGTGACATGTGACAGTGTGACATGTGACAGTGTACATTATATCCAGTATATATGATAGTGTGACGGTGGTGGTGCACAGTCTATCCGTTATATTTGTGTTGCAGAGTATGGGCGAGTCGTTAAGTTTTGAGGAATCTGTGCTGGAGGTAATCGAGACCGCCAGGAACATCCAGTGTGGCAATGATCTGTGTAAAGCTAACCAGAATCGTCTCTCCCATGAACTGGACATGGCCATGTGCAGGCTCAATATGATCCATGCTTCACTGAGAAAGTGAGTACAGGTCAATTCAACCTTCCATTATAGTACAGATATGTTACAGAATGAAAATCTATATCACAAAAATCTGTTCGTTTACTTAAGGACGGACAATACTAGTGACCTGCTATCAGTGCGCAGACGAAAACCCGAAAAAATATGGAACAAGTTACTGACATTCTCAGATGAGGTGACTGCACATGACCAGCATATGACTGCACATGACCAGGAGGAAAATGCCAAAAAAGTAGATATCAAAGCGCTCAAACCAGATGAACGCTTAGAGGCTGTAGAATCATGTTTGTAACAAAATTTTTTCATTTTTTGATGTTTTTTTATTTCCCTACCTACAATGCTGCCATTGATAAGTTTGCTACTACAGGGTCACACTCACATGAGGTAATAAATATTATATGATATTGATGATATCAAAGCCAGTACGTATGTACCAGGTCAGAGTGTCAGAGTGACTTACACGAGTTGGACAGAGAGCTGATGGTTTCCCTGAGTTTACTCAAACGACTAACTTGAGCCTCAATTGCTGCAAACGTGGAATTCATCTCCACCATCAACTTATCCTGTAACATAATCAAATAGCAGGATTCAACCCATAATCTCCATCTCTGATGAAGGGAAGGAGACCAAATTAAGCCACCCTAGAATGCTAGATGTTGAATACAAATAACTAGATATCACAGTTATTCCACTCAAACATGGCTATTGCAGGTACCCAGTGATAGAAAGCCTAGCAGGTCCAAATTGTTGGTAGGCAAGCTGCTATGGGCATAGTGGTGGTGCCCCACAGCGCTAGTTCATGCTTTCATTTAGTTCACCTACATATGGGTTACGAAATCTGAAATAGCCACAGTATCAGACCATGTATTCGCCATTATGATAGACTGAGGAAGTACTCTGATAACAGAACCTGTGTGATGCAGTGAATCTGATCGGTGATGGAATGGGAGTCAGCAGCAACGTACTGGTGACTGAGACTCTGCTGTTTGTACCTAATGGCAGTGGCTAATGGCAATGGCTAATGGCAATGGCTAATGGCAGTGGCTAATGGCAATGGCTAATGGCAATGGCAATGGCAATCTACTACAGAACTCATAGTGATACTAACTTACCGATTTGGAATTAAAATCTTTGGAGTTGTGTGAAACCCATGAGATAGTTTCTAGAAGTTCACCAAGGTCAGAGAGTATGGGGCTGATCATGGTGAAGAACTCGACTACATTTCTAAAATGCACGAAGACAATGTCTCAATATCTATAGACAAAGGAGTTTTGATATGTGTATTGTAAATAGACTGCTGGAGGAGAAGTTACTTGTGTTGTGTAGAGTTGATCATGAGGTTTTCACTGCTGTACGGTTGCTGCAGTCTTGAGGTGATCACGTCCTTCTTCTCCACAATATCACCGAGGTGGGAACTGAGGCTAGCCAGCTGACTCAGTCGGTTCTCTAGAATTCATACAGAATATATGGTGAGTAAATGGTGAGTAACACCACTTGACACAGAAGTTATTATTTGATGATTGCGATTGTCAGTCAGCTGTATCATGCAACTAATTGAGCATACGTAATTGTAAAACAAGATCATAAACTGGAATTTGGGAATGAAGAGCTTGAACAAAATGTTTTGCTAAATTAATAGCGCTTGATCGTCAGAAGCATCTAACCAATTTGAGACAAGCTGGTCAAGTCATGAGTGTCACGGTCCATCAGTATCATTCCAATCTCCCGATTGATCTGGTAAAGCTTGTCTTCAGCCAACGTTATATCAGACATCAGGTCTAACATCTGCACACTTTCATATGTTTCCAGGGCGCACTGTTTCTCTTCTGCTTCTGACTTCCAATCAAACTGCAAAAGAAAATGAGAAACAATCTTCTCATAGTAGACGAGCAAAACGCCGGCAACATGCAGATAAACAATAAATGGTGGTAATAAACATAAGAAGTACTATGGAATGTATCACTATTATATAATAGCCGTCGATGACCACGGTAAATGAAATAAGTAGTAGGTCTTATAGTATAAAATAAGTGCTAAATGAGAGATCAAATTCATACTTTGTAGCCCAAATCTGCAGCAAGTGAAAATAGTCTTCTCGTATTTCCGTATCTTCTATCTTCATCGGCGTTCCATGGATTGGCTTCAAGATAATTGGTAGCCATCTCACAACACCTTCACTAAAACGAAAATCAAATTTACCTCGTTTAAAAATTTCGAGTGGGAATCGCTATGTAAACACTAGTCATTTCCGGCATAAATAATGCTATCGTGTTTCCATAGAGCTAGAGACGCAACACTATTGGCGCATGGTTGTTATGATAGGAGTAGTCGAAAGCGTTGCGTCTCGAGCTCTATGGAGCTACTTGCGAGCAGATAACGCAGTATGCTATACTACTGAGTACTGATATACCACTCCGAAATTTGTATACTCGTGCTTACACACAAGCATATTTCAGATATCTCCTCAACAGTATGAGTACCTCTTTGACAGTTCAAAATAGAATTAACTGCAACGAGCAGGCCTGCTGAAATGGAAATGAAAACTATAGTTCAGACTAAAGTGACCAGCATGCTTGAAGAACATGGAGGCGTCACTATGCTGAACATGAACATAAATTTGACAGCAACAAATTTTCTGACTTATACCATCACAACTCTCCCACAGACTTGGGGATATGCATTATACTGTATTTAATTGTATAAATCATCTTATGAGAAAGTAAAAGCAAATGATACAAATAATACAGCACATCAAATAAATTAAAAATATTTACACTCACTAGTGTACATGTCTATGGTACTAAGGATTTTTTGGCAGTGTACTAAGGATTTTATGGCAGGATATTAATATTAAATTTAAATAACTACTCAATTCATTAAAGTTATAAAAAGAACACTATCACAATCCAGATTCGAGCACAGCGGTGATCAGAAGCTTGTCCTGAAGAGCGAACTCCAGCTCCCTGGTGTCCAGTTTCAGCGAGATCTACAGATCCAGTAAACACCACAGCTGTTTATCCGCCACATGCACTCGTCATACTGCAGGATCTAAGTTGGATACGGAAGCTGACCTTATTCTGTCTCGTCTCCTTGGCCTTCCTCAGTCCTACTAGTCCCCTGGCCTCCATCAGCTGACATAGACTCCAGAACTCGCTCTGGTCCATCGCCGTCACGTCTCTCTTCCTGCACACCGCTCTGTACTTGTCGTGAACCTGCAAACAATTGGCAAATCATTGATCATACAACGGCTGCAAAAACGTCAGTTGAAAGTTACGGTACGCTATTGAGGTATGGTAGTCTGCGCTGTGTCACTGATGAGTAAAGCACTGAAGGCGCAGCTCTTGGAGGTGATTCACTGTGACATAAATTGCACTTTTCCATACATAATGAGCAACAGCAAAGTAATATATAGATAAAATAATGATATCAACAGCAACAATAATAATAATATGGATAATAATACGGAGGCACATTCATTAGGTTGGGGATAGGGTGGGTGGGAATGGGGCGGGTGGGAAAGGGGTGAGTAGGAATGGGGAGGGTGGGAACGGGGCGGGTGGGAAAGAAGCGGGTGGGATTGGAGTAGGTTGGAATGAGGACGGTACATGACAGGTGGATAGGGACGGGGTAGAGAGGGAGGACAGGGCTGTGTTTACCTTTCCTAGTGCGAGTTCCTTGAGTTTACTGGATTTCAGCATAAGAAGGAGAGTACAGGCTATCAGTTTCTGCTGCAGTGGGAACGTGCTGCCCTTGGACACGACATTTGCGGGCCCGTACACCTCATCCACGACGTCTGCTACCTGTTTTATACCGACCTTTACCTCTGCCGCGTTTGATAGTGACTTAGACGGTGTACCTGTCCGAAGGAAATCTATCGATTGCAGCAGACAGTCATACGGTAGCAAAGGGACAAACTACAGACATACATGTACATATTTATCATTCTAATAATTAGGTCAACGTAGCTAAATAGCCTAAGATCATCCAGTAGCTATGAAGGTCCCCTACCCTAGATCTATCATCATATTTGTCATTGAGACTAGGACAGCTGTCACACTGGAGCACAATACCAGAAAAACAAACCTCCGAGTTTCAACTTCTCGGCATTGTGGGATGCTTGAGCAACTTCTATGGATCTGCGACAAATGTCAAGGGCTTTTCTCATATCGCCTGCGACAGCAGACACTTTGCGTGCGCAGTACATCACAGCCGACTTGTCCAGTATTTGTGATGTCACTTCAGGAGTCTAAAATTGCAGAGTCATTGATACAATATTTCTTGCAAGTTTCTGCAAATCCGGTCCATAGTCATGACATCACGGTACACTTCCTCTCTCATATTACCTAATAATACATAAACCATCAGCTAACACATTAATTAAAACACGTTAATACACATGTTTTAATATGTTAACCTGTTAATCAATGTATTAAGATAAATATGAGAGAGGAAGTGTGTGGATTTTAGAATTTTTTAAACTTCAGAAAGTGGAATTGCATAACAACACAACTTCCACACATATTTACAAGTTTGAATTGGAGTCGCTAGTATGAGATGTTGGCTGGCGATACGGATAACACGTACCCTACTGAGACGTACTGAGACGAGATAACACGTACCCTACTGAGACGTACTGAGACGAGATAACACGTACCCTACTGA
>ERZ1740065.1744-NODE-1744-length-13259-cov-4.736216_pt1 | contig 13259 bp, 8 predicted proteins | sample MGYA00581738_ERZ1740065 | MGnify/ENA primary metagenome ERZ1740065 (study PRJEB43018, sample SAMN04849749) | marine metagenome | isolation source: floating plastic debris | place: Pacific Ocean | collected 2008-09-01 | study: EMG produced TPA metagenomics... | reverse complement strand
TCGCGGATGCCTGCCGCAATACGCCCATCCAGGAAACGATCTACACCTACGACGCCCGTTTTCGCCTCACCAGCATCAAGAGTGACCTCTTTAAGTCGATCTTGTACTACGATGACCAAGTCAACCCCAGTCATACGGACGGAGCCACCTACAACTACAACGGCAACATCAACGGTGCGCAATTCTACTACGGCATTCAACTGGCGGAAAACGGTAGCGATGCCGATATCATGGGCGGAAAGACCCATTACAATTACGAGTACGATGACCTCAACCGCCTGCTCAAGGCCGATGCCCAAATCGACAATACGGTAGTGAACCTGATCAACCCCCAGTATTGGGGAGACGCTACGTTCGACTACGACAAGGTGGGTAATTTGGAACAGATCAGTCGGGGCATCATCGATGGTCAAGCCGTCTTTATGGACGATTACATCTTCCACTACGCAGTGGGCAATAACCGCCTCATGAGCGTCGATGAATCCCTGGGCAGTACCCGTAATTTTTTCTACGATGGCAGTGGTAATATGACCAGCGATTCCAAGAAGGGGATGACCGTGGACTACGGACGGGCCAACCTACCCTGGGACATCACGCGTACCGACGCCAATGGGCAAAACATTTCCATTGCCTACCGCTACAATGCGGCCGACCAACGCATCGTCAAATCCGTCGATGACAACAGCGGCAACAAAACCGAATACTACCTGCGGACCGGATCGGGGCAAGACCTCGCCGTTTACGACGTGAGCGGCAATACCATCACCTGGTACGTACAGGGGCTCCAACGGGTAGCGAAGATCGAACAGTCCGCCCCGGCCTTTACCAAAAACGGTGGCGACCAGCCCGACACCTGCGATCCCAATCCGCCGGACTGCAAACCCCAGGCCTACAACCTACAACAGGCCGCCCTCCCCGCCTTACGCAGCCACCTGGCCACGCGAACGACGGCGAACGTAAGCCTGCCCACCGAGTTGTACCGCATCCGCCTGTGCGATGGTACCGAGCTGCATTTGCTCGATGACGAATTCCATCTCTTGCCGGGCAACTTTACCAGCCTGCAAAATATCAAAATTGCCTACGGACAGCAGCGTTTCTCGATCACTGGATTTGGAAACGGTGGCGGCGAGGTGGACCTGGCGGGGCTATTGCTCGCCCGGGTGGCTTACGAACGCCTGTACATCAACGACTACGAACCCTGTATGGTCCGATCGGCCTGTACGACCAAGGATGGCTATACGGCCCTGGCGGTAAGGAGCAGTACGGTCTTTTCCGATTTCTTTACCAGTCCTCCCTACGCCGATCTGACCCAGCTGAATGCCAACCCAGAGCTGTCGCTTTACCTGGATGGCCAGCCCTGGTACATCCACAGCGACGGGTGGCCGCAGCAGGACTACGGCGAGGCCGAATGGGACATTGCATACAGCATCGGTGGCAGTCAGCGGGTGACGGAATTGGCGGTTCGGGTGTCCGTCCAAGATGCTTTCTTGACGAATGGTTTTGCCCGCCTGGCCCTATCGGATGGAGGGCGCCTGCTGCCCATCAATGGGGGGCAATACTTTGTACCGATTGAGACGGCGGGGGACTTGGAAATTATACCGGATGTGTTGCCCGATGCTGGGCAACTGGGGCGCCTCCGCTTGGCGATCATGTACGATGGTGGCCGCTTCACCTCCATCGATCAGGTGTGGGTAGAGCTGGAGTATTCGGAAGCCTGCGCCTGTGCCGCCCCGGTACCGTTTTGCCCGGGTAGTATGGGTGGCGATCAAGACTATTCGCTGACCGATTTGCGCAATCAGATTCAGGGAACAAACCTGGTGGACATCCGCCTGCCGACGCGACTGTTCCGAACGCAGTACTGCGACGGGACGGAGATCAACGTATTCCAGCGGGAGATGGCCATCCCCAAGGGCGGTGGTTTGGTGCAGCAAAAGTTGGACATCCGCAATACTCAACAGCTGTTTAAGGTGACCCTCCCCAGTGGTCAGGAGCAGGTGATGGACCTGAGCCAGTTGATCGACCTGCGGAAGACGACGGAAGGTGTTTCGGTAGAAGATTACTGTGGACCCAAGGATGGTGATCCCTACGACGATCCTTTGGACGAGGACGTCACGACGGAGGCCCTGGACCTCAGCTTTTACTTGCAAGACCACCTGGGCAATACGCGGGTATTGTTCCACACGGCCTTTGCCTGTGGAGAATCGCCCAAGTATTACCTGGACCACGTGGTGGATTACTATCCCTACGGCAAGGTCCTGCGCGAGTTTGCGGCGGGGGAAAAGGAGAAGTACTTGACGACCCAACACGAACGCGATCAGGAGACGGATTTGGATTATCGGGGGGCGCGGTTTTACGATAGTGATATTGCGCGGTTTTTGAGTTTGGATCCGCACGCAATGAAATATCCAAGTTTGAGTGACTATAACTATGTTGCTGGAAATCCAGTTATTCTGGTGGATATGGATGGCCGCGATTTTGGAATCTACGTAAACCACAAAGATAAGACCATCACAATTAAGCAAGTTTATTTTACTTCCGGGAGAGAGGTGGAGAATCAAGCTTTTAAGGCCATCAAGGAATTTTATGAGAGTCAAAATGGTAAATACGGGCTACAAACTGAGGACGCTATATATACCATTCATTACGACATTCAAATGGTTCCAGAAGAAGTGGGTAGGAAACAGCGAAAGAATGGAGAGACCAATCAATTATGGGTTGTGGATAAAGGCCCTCTAGGGATTTTGGATTTAAGAAGGGAGAATATGGGGACATCCGGTAAAGGTTTTATGACCGTTGCGGAACAGAAAATCCTCAAGAAAAAGGAATGGACCACGGAATTTATTTCTATTCATGAGTCCTTACACACCCAAGGAGTTTCACATAGTTTGATCGGAAAACAAGGTGCTTTTATCAATGAAAAAGTTATTGCGGCTACGTTGAAATTTGCGTACAAAGTGGGTGCGACCAACATTAAAGTAAAAAAGGCTAGAACCAGATGGACTTTGTTTAGAAAAGTACGCAAATGGTTACAGCCCCGGGTGATATCCAATGATGCCCAAGAGCTGAAGGGGAAAATCATCAAAATCAAGGAAGAGGAAAAGAGCGATGGCTAAACCACATCCATCTCCGCCGACGGGCACCCGCCCGTCGGCCCCTTGCTACCTCTCCCTTCAATTTTAAAAACCAAAAAATGATTGCCATGAAAAACATACCAGCATTCCTATGCCTCTACCTTGCCCTCACCCTAAGCCTAGCGGCCCAAAGCCCCAATACCTTCCGAGGCGAAGCAGTCGAACTCAGCCCCTCGCAACAGCAACAAGTGGAAAGCCACAGTTGCGACTACCGGACCTTCCGATTCCCCCTGGCCGACTTTCGGCGTTTTTTACAATACGAGGCCCAAGGCAGCGCCGGCGCTACCTGTGAAATATACCTGGGGGAAGACCTCCACTGGTCGGTCGAACTGTGGGAAAACGATTTGCGGAGTCGGGATTTTATCCGTAGCCAAACGGGAGCGCGGGGCCCGGTGGATGCCCTCAGCCTACGTCCCAACATCAATTACCGGGGCCAGCTCGCGGGGCAGCCCGACAACTGGCTCCGCTGGACGGTGGCTGATGATTTCTGGAGTGGTTTGAGTCTGGTGAATGGCGAAAAATACCGGATGGAATCCCTGGGCAATTGGTTGCCCGATGAAGAATTGGCGGACGTCTATATTTTATACCAGGCCGGTTCGCGTCATTGCGAATCCAACTTGGCAACGAGCTGCTGGTCGCCACACCCGCCAGCGGAAACTCCAGCGGAGATTCCCCTGACCCGCCAGACGAACGATCCTCCCCAACGCTACCTGGAGCTGGCCGCCGATGTCGATTACGAGTTTTACGAAGATTACGATTTTGACGTCGTACAGGTCGAACAAACCATCCAGGCTCGGATCAATGAGATCGATGGGGTGTACCAAAATCAGTTGAACATGGCCGTAATTTTGGTCTACCTCAATATCTGGACGACCCCCAATGATCCCTACACCGGCAACAAGGATACGCTTTATTACAACGTCTTTTACCACTGGTTGCGCAACAATCCCTGCGTTCATCGGGATGTGGTTCACCTGTTTTCGGGACGCGAAGGGCTGGGAGCCAGTGGGGGCGTAAACATCGAGGGGGTGCGTTCGATCTGTGGGGCCCACGACTTTATTGACGCGCAATTTTTTCCCAACCAACTCAACGCCTACGCCTGCGGCTGGGCGAGGACTGTGCGGGCCGTGGACTCCTGGGAAATTACCGCTCACGAACTAGCTCACAACTTTGGGGTACCCCACAATTGTACCAGCTATCTGATGTGTCACAATGCGGGGACCTGTGAATGTGCGGTGGGCATTCCACAGTTTCACCCCAATAGCGTCACGGCCTTTCACCAGTACCTCAACGGACTCAACGGTGCCTACCCGGAGATCGGTGAATTTGCCAATGACATCTGCCTCACCGAACCCGACCCGGAAGATTTGGCCAACAACGCCCTAGTCGAGCAGGAGCGCGCCCAAATGGCCCTGGCGGAATTGCCCGGCCCCACTACCTTACCGAATGCCAATGGCAGCACTTACAACTATGGCCAGGCTAGCTTTAATACGATCCCTCAGTTTACGATCGAAGCTGGGGGCTACCTCCGCATCAACGACCTTGGCCCCACTGGCTACGGCAGCGGCCCCGCCAGCAATCAGGTTCACTTTGCCGCCAATACGCTGCGTTGTGGTTCCTACATCACGGTCAAGGATGGGGGCTACTTTATCCTGGGCAATGACGACGGGGCGGTCAGCGGTGGCAACCACGCCACCGTTTGCCTCCGCGAGCATGGAACGATTCGGGTCAAAAAAGGCGGGACCCTACGCCTGGCGCGGGGGTCGCACTTGATCGTCGAACCGGGTGCCGAGTTGTGGATTGAAGAGGGGGCAAATATGGAGCTGTGGTGGTCGGAATCCACCATCCAAATTCAGGGGACCCTGAGGATGACCGGGCAGTTTAATTTTGATGGCAGTGGCTTTTTGCAGTTTGACGAAAACCACGTGATGTACCTACCGGAAGACGGCTTCCGCTTGCACGGCCAGGGGGATCGCTTTTTGCGCTTGAATAAAAATACCGATTGGCGTTTGCATGACAAGGCCCTCGACTTAAAAAACGGGGCGGTAGAATACGCGGACCACGCTCGGATCAGTGTGGGGGAAGGCGGTTCGGTATTGGCTCGGCAAGATGATTTTCCACCTAGGGACAATGGCACCAACAACTACGGGTTTTACGCGGTCGCTTGTACGGACCTCGACTTTCAGCTTTGTTCCTTTACCGGTTTAGAGGTAGGCATCCAAGCCGCGGAGGTGGCCAGCGATGGGGAGTTGCAGATTTTGTACAGTAATTTTGAGGACTGCACCGTCGGCATTTTTGCCTACGACTTTCCAGTGGTGAATGTACAGCACAGCCAATTTACCGGGGCTCCAAACAGCTTTGCCGCGGTACTGGCCGAACGGGTGGATTTGCTGGGCTTGGTATCTTGTCGGGTGGAGGATTATCCCACGGGCGATTTGCCCAGTGGAGCACTCAACCTACGCGAGGTAGAACGGGCAACGCTCACCGGTACGGACTTGCTTGATAATCGGGTAGGGGCCTCCCTGTTTCAGGTGCTCGACTTCGACGTCTGGGGTGGCCGGATCAGTGGCAGCGATTTGGGCATTTACCTACTACCGGGTGAGCTGGACGTCAACCGGACAAAAGTTGCCTTGCGTGAGGGGGCTACTGTCGATGATAACGCTGTTGGTATCCTAGTAGAAAAAGGGGGGGTCGATGTCCAAGGACCCTACGGTACCGTGCTGATGGATTGTGCGACTTTGGACAACAATGGCGTCGGGATACAGGGAGAAGACGTAGCACTTGAGATTGATGCTTACGCGCATTGCAATTGTAGCGATCCGGCCCAAGCCAATCCCAATACCTTACTTAAAGACGAGCAAAATATCCTGGGTTCCCTACTGTTCGATATTTGTTACCGGGACTTGGGGGGATCGTTCAATTTGATTGCGGCGCGGGGCAATTATTGGGGCAGCGCTTTGCCTCAGGTTAATGAGGACTATCGGTTCCGAGTCAATTCCAGCGACGGTCCTTGTGTGGGGGCCAGTGACTTGCTGTTGTGGGCGGGCAGCCCGGTGGCGGTTGTGCCGGTGGCTTGTAACCATGGGGACGGGCCGGATCGACCACGAGCTACAGATCGCAACTCCGCCGCGGATAGTGGTGCCAGGGAATTGCAGCTATTTCCCAATCCCACGAACAGCAGTTGTCGCATTACGGCTCCCTGGTCGGTCTTCCATTGGCGCGTGTACAACACCAAGGGGGAAGAATGGGGGGCGGGACGGGCCCACACCTCCTTGGACTTGGGCGTGGCGGACTGGCCCGCAGGCTTGTATTGGGTGGAGCTTTGGCATCCGCTAAGCGAGGAGCGAGCGATTGCTCCGATGATTGTTTATTAGAAGCCAATTCAAAATGTTTTCGGCGGTGAGGGGAAGCTCCTCACCGCTAAACTTAACCCTAAGTTAACAAGGCTCCATCAACCCTTCCCAACAAGGAATGTTTGAGGTACAGTTGTCAATTTTGACAGCCGTTTCTAAATCATTTTCCCAATGCAACGCTTTACCCTGCTAGCCAGCATGGCTGTTCTGTTTATGGTCCTCAGTGGATGTGAAAAGTCTGATCTGAGTCCCACTCCCGCTCCCGAGCTCACCGAAAATACGACCACCAAATCCAGTTTCCGCCACCAATTCACCGGTGCCGAAATGGACCAGATGGTCGCGGAGTACACTGGCGAATCCGTCGATGGATTGACCGAAGAGGAGAAGTTCCGCATCATGGCCGAAGTCCGCTTTGAACAGCTGACCGGTCGCAAGCGCGAAGTCAACGACACCCAGGTCGGCGAGGCCGCCTACCGGGGTCCCAACGATTGGATCGCCTACGCCATTACCAAATTGAAGCAAACCGCCACCACGCCCGATAGCGACGCCATCTTCGTTGATGACGCTGATGTCAGTACGGTGGGCATCATCAATTTGCGCGCCGATGCGGGCTACTCCGAGGCCATCCCCGTCAACTACTTTCAGATTTACAGCTTTGCCTACGTTTTGAACGACAACTCGATTGTAAACTTCGACACCCAGAACTTCTTCAATTACACCTGTAATGGAGAGGATTTTACCTTCGCTGTCCGCTCCCGGGCCAGCTTGTTTACCAATGGTGCTACCTCTACGATCGCCTCGCTGCGTTGTCAGGACTAGGCGAGTCCGTACCGCCAATTAAGCTGGTGGAAGCCAGCTGAGCGGTGGTAAGACCTACCATTAGGCAGTAGCCACGCTAAGGGGCTGCTGTCTTTGCCGTTGTGGAAATCAGTGAACAATTAATGTGTTTGGGACTGCTTACGAATAGCTAGATACTGGCCTCCCTGCCTGGCGCAACCCCGGACTTTAACAAAATCCATTCAACCCTTTGTGCTTCGGGCTGTTTCCCTTAGCACCTGCCAATATTGGCAAAGTACCTTAAATCATTTCCCCAATGAAACGTTTTACCCTGCTCGCCAGCATGGCTGCGCTGTTTATGGTACTCACCGGATGCGACAAGTCCGACTTGAGTCCCACCCTCACTCCCGAACTCACCGAAACCACTCCGACCGAATCCCATTTTCGCCACCAATTTACTGGTGCCGAGATGGATCAGATGGTCGCTGAATTTACCGGCGAACCCGTCGACGACCTGACCGAAGAGGAGAAATTCCGCATCATGGCCGATGTCCGCTTCGAACAACTGACCGGGCGTAAGCCCAAAAGTAACAATGGCCCTACCGAAGCGGCGGCCTACCGAGGCGAAAACGATTGGATCGCCTACGCCATCACCAAGATCAAACAGACGGCTACCACGCCCGACAGCGAGGCCATCTTCATCGATGATGCTGACGTCAGTACCGTTGGGATCATTAATCTGAATGCCAATGCAAACTACTCCGAATCCGCTCCCATTGACTATTTCCAGATTTACAGTTTTGCCTACGTCCTGAACAATGGTACCATCGTTGATTTCGATAACCAGAATTTCTTTAATTACACGTGTGACGGAATTAATTTTGCCTTGAGTATTTTCTCCTCCGCTACCCTAAACACCTCCGGTGCTACCACTACCCTCGCCCTGCTTTTTTGTCGATTTGAAATATTTACCGATTTCTGATCGAAGCTCGTCCAGCTGCTGCTAGCGCAGTATCAGCGTCAATGGCCCCGCATCCCCTTAGCCATTGGTGCTGTTTGCTTTTGCTAAAGCAAGGGGACAACTCCCATTCATTGAAAAATAAAGTTGTATTTTACCAAAAAAAGGATGCTAAGACCCCTGGAAATAGGATACCCGGACTACGATCAGTCGAATTATGCTGCCTCCTTAGATTTTGCATCGATGACGATCAATAGTTTGGATAAAAGATGAACCTCCCCCCGCCCACCCGTGCCGAACGCTGGACCGCCTGCCTCCTCGCCGGCGCCATTGGCGATGCCTGGGGCAGCGGCTACGAAAACCAAACTCCCCCCGACCCCCACTTGTACCACTGGGGCCCAGCCCCCCCCAGCGTCGATCCCCCCTGGCAAATCACCGACGATACCCAACTCACCCTCGCCACCGCCGAAGCCCTCTTCCCACCGGCTGCCCTGACGGTCGAACGCGTCGTCCAATCCTACCGGCAGCTATTCCGCAGCCGCCGCTTGCGGGGACTGGGGGCCAGTACCCTCCGGGCCCTCCGCGATTTGGATGCGGGCATCCACTGGTCGCAATCCGGTCGTCAGGGCGAATACGCCGCTGGCAACGGCGCCGCCATGCGCATCGCGCCCCTGGCCTTTGTCGAATCCCTCTCGCCCGATCTTTTTCGCGACCTCTGTTGCCTTACCCACCGCAACGACGAAGCCTACCTCGGTGCCCGCGCCATCTACCGCACCCTACGCCTCCTCCTCACCCCGGACGGGACCGGGATGGAAAACATTTTCACCCACCTCCTCGATGAACTCCCCGATAGCCGCCTCCGCGCTCGCCTCGCCACCATCGCCTCACAATTGACTACGGCTACCATCCACGACATTGCCCAATTAGGATGTGATGCCTACGTTGTACATTCGGTTCCGCTGGCGCTCTTTGCGGCCACCCAGGCCCAAGTATTGGGGCTGGAGGAAATGTTTCGTCAACTGATTGCGGTGGGGGGAGATACGGATACCAACTGCTCGCTGGCGGGGCAGATAGTGGGTACTTGGCTTGGGCCCCGGGCGATTCCCCCCGCCCTGTTGGACCGCCTGCGGGAATTACCCGACTACGACTGGCTGGCCCGCATCGCGGCACAAGGCGCCAGCCTCGGCGATTGACGGAGGGATATTTTTGAGATGGCTTCTACTCATCTGCGGGTCAAAACAAAATTGTATGCTAATTTTATTTTAGGTATCTTGAAAATCGACAATTTGGAATCACCCAAATCTAAACGTGTTATGACCTTACCCAGCTATTTATTTTGGGACGTAGACGTAAGTTCATTGGACTTGGAGAAAAATGCAAGATTTATTATCCATCGGGTCATTCAAAAGGGCTCGTTAAGGGATTGGTGCCTCATTAAAAATAAATATGGTACCCCCCGAATTCGGGAAGAAATATTGATGGTCAGGGATTTAGATGATAAGACACTCCACTTTTTTAGCGTCTATTTTGGAATTAATAAAGATCGTTTTCGATGCTACACTATGAAACAATCGATCCCCAAACACTACAACTATTAAGGACACTTCAAAATATTGATGACCTCAATGACTCCTTACTCGTAGGCGGCACGGCGCTCGCCCTGCAACTTGGCCATAGAATTTCCATTGATCTGGATCTCTTTTCCTCAATTATTTGATTTTTACCGTTTCAAGTATCCTGATGGCAACAGCTTCTTAGTCTTCAAAAGTCTTGTTTATTTTGAAGATGCAGAACTAGAGCCAATGCCAAGAATGATTGTCCCAATTGATTGGGAAGAGATCAAGAAGCGGATCATATTTGAAGTCAAGACCCACTTTCCTTAGTCTCTGTTACGCAACCATCCCATCCGCCTTGCTGGACCACCTCCAGGAATTGCCCAATTACGGCTGGCTGATCCTTACTGTGACTTGGAACACCAGCCTTGGTGACTGACGGAGGATGTTCCTCATACCGCTTGCTAAACGAACACTCAACGGGGCAACCGTACCTCCGGGTCGCGGCGTTCGATGGCCGCCAGCAGTTCCCGTCGCAGTCTTTGCTCCACAAAATGATAGTAGATGCCGATGCCCATGAGTAGCCACAGGGCCGTATTGAAGGCAAAGCGCCAAATGGAAAAAGACAGGCCGTTGAAGAGGTAATTGAGGATCATCAGACCGACGAGTAGGAAGGGAATTAGGAGGGCCACCAAACGGAGCCACTTAAACAATCGACCACAGCCCACCAGTACTGCTGCCAGGATTAAGCGCTCCAGTACGATGACGATGGGGGCCGATGGCTCCATCAAAAAATAAACGAGGACGGGGTAAAATACCGCCGCCGCCATGAGGTAGAGGGACAGCCGGGCCCGCTGCAAGTGACCGAGGGCTTGTTCGTGTTGCCAACTGCGGCCCGCCAGTGTACCGAGAAATTTGACGGCTTTGAGGTCAACTTCGTGAAAGGAGTCGTCGAGGATGGGTTTCATACTTTATACTTTGTACAGGTGAAGAGGGGCGGAAAAATAGTCCCGTTAAATGGCCCCTCCGTGGCCCGCGATTATTCTGTAATTCGGATCACGGTACTTTCCCTTTCGTAGCTTTCTCCCGTCGACAAATCGAGCTTCACCCGGACCTGAAATTCTTCTCTGGCCTCCGGGGCTTTTTTTAATTCCAGGAATAGGAACTCCGCATTGACGGCCGTGGAATCCCGCTCCAAATAGGTATCGAGGTCGACGACTTCGTCGCCGAGGTTGACTTGGAAAAATTCGTTGATCGTATCATTGGCGGCGTGCTGTTCGTCAAAGTCGTAGAGGGTGGTGATGGTGATGTTGTCCAACACTTCGTCCATCGAGCCCTTCCAGCCATTTTCGATACAGGTACAGGCCAGGGCCTCGTTCATCAGGGAAAAATTCCAACGGGGTTGGGGCGCGTCGATCCGAGAGTAGTAGCTGACGAAGTAGGAGAGGGTCAGGTTGAGGTAGTCGTCAAAGACCACGCCCTGGCCGGGGGCAATGGCGATTTGGCAGCAGTCTTCCACGCGGGCGTTGTGGGTGAGGTCAAAGCCGGTGATGTCAAAATATTCGCCGAACAGGGTAGGGCAGTTGCAAACCGAATCGTCGTCCAGGTCACAATTTTGAAAGCTGATGCTAAAACCGATCGCCAAAAATAAGGTCAGCACAATCGTCTTGAAGTTCATATCCTTTTGATTTACCGTCAAAAACGCGGTTCCAATACCCGCTGGTCGTGTGCGTTATCGTAAAAGCTAACGTGGAACGGCCCCCAGTTGCTGCGCCGCTTGGGCGATGCGTTTGCGTTTGAACTCGGTGGGCTTTTCGCGTTCGATCTTTTTGAAACAGCTACAAAAATACTCGTAAGAATTGAAACCACAACGGTAGGCGACCTCTTTTAGGTTGATTTGATTTTTGAGGATGAGGATTTTTGATTGTTTGATGCGCTCGCGGAGCAGATAGTCGACGGGCGAGAGTCCGGTGGCGCGTTTGAAGCGCTTGAAAAACGTGGTCAGCCCCACCCCGGATACCTGCGCCAGTTGTTCGACCGTAATTTTCTGCCCCAAGTGGCTCCGAATGTAGGCAATGCTGCGTTGGATGCTGCGATCCGCCACCTGTTGCTCAAAGTTGTGCTTGAGCAGGTACAGCCCGTCCGTTTGAAAAACGCGCAGCAACACTTCTTTGAGCAGCAGGGTGCCAATCAGTGCGTTGCCCCGGGTGTGGTCCAGCAAGCGGTGCTCGTACAGCCGAATAAAGGCCTCGATCAGACGGCGGTCGTTGGAAAAGAAGTACCGCAAATCCTTGGGCGACGCCTCCTGGCGAAACAAAGCCGCATTTTCGGTTTGGTAAAAGACCTCTTCGTAATAACTGTTCAAAAAGTCGGGATCCAATTCCAGGACCAGGCACTTGGTCGGATTGTCGAGGCTGGCGTTGGGAATGTGAACGGTATGGACCGTCCGGCTCTCGGGGATAAAGAAGGTGCCGGGGAAAAACTCAAAGCGCAAATTGTCGGTGATGATGGTCTTGTGCCCCGAAAACATCAGGGTGAGGACGTGCTGCTCAAAGTAAAACTTGATGTCCCGACAGCTACAGTTGGTCTCGTACACCGATAATTTGCCGTATTCCAAGCTGTAGTCGGTACCCCGTTCGATAAACTTTTCCGTCATGGTATTGCTAGTAATTACAGTATTCTTTAGCTCGCTTGAACTATCCTTCAATATCGGGAAATTAAATGCCATTTTGGCGAATGATGTTTAATTTTTTAGTAGAAATGAAGAATAATATATTTTAGGAAGCAGATACTACAATATATTTCGAAAGTTTTGAAAATATTCGCAAACCCCTGTAGCATGAATACCTATTCCTTTATCATCAACGGCGAAGCCGTTACTGCCGACCAAAGTTTTGAAGTTAAAAATCCCGCAACGGGCGCTTCGCTTGGTCACGCCCCCATCGCCAGCCCCACCCAAGTGGATCGCGCCGTGGCCAGTGCCCGCGCCGCCCAAGCCGCCTGGGCCGCCCGCCCGGACGCCGAACGCAAGGCCATCCTCCTCCAAGTAGCCGACGTGCTCACCGAAAACAGCGCCTACCTCGCCGAGTGGATCACCAAAGAACAAGGCAAACCCCTCGCCGGCCCCGGCGCCCACTTCGAGATGCAAGCCTGCGTGGGCTGGACCCAAGTCCCCGCCTCGCTCGACCTGCCCGTCGAAGTCGTTTTCGAAGACGATACCCGCCGCGATGAATTGCACCGCAAACCCATCGGCGTCGTCGCTGCCATCGCCCCCTGGAACTGGCCGCTAATGATCGCCATCTGGCAAATCATTCCCTCCCTCCGCGCCGGGAATACCGTCGTCGTCAAACCCTCCGAATACACCACCATCGGGACCCTCGAAATGGTGCGTCTTATGAATACCGTCCTGCCCCCCGGTGTCCTCAATTCCGTATCCGGTGCCGGGGAAGTCGGCGCCCACCTCGTCCAACACCCCGAGGTCGATAAG
>ERZ1740065.1743-NODE-1743-length-13260-cov-11.773798_pt1 | contig 13260 bp, 20 predicted proteins | sample MGYA00581738_ERZ1740065 | MGnify/ENA primary metagenome ERZ1740065 (study PRJEB43018, sample SAMN04849749) | marine metagenome | isolation source: floating plastic debris | place: Pacific Ocean | collected 2008-09-01 | study: EMG produced TPA metagenomics... | reverse complement strand
GGAGAGAGGGGGGGGGGAGAGGGATAGAGGGAGGGAGAAGGGGAAAGGGAGAGAGAAGGAGAGAGAGGGGAGAATGAGGGAGAGGGAGGGAGGGATAGAGGGTAGATGAAGGTAGTCAGGGTATCAGATACGATTATCTCACACTAACCAATCACGGTACTGGCTGTCCCATGATACGGGCAGAACAGCTTCTCGCAGTTGGTGTAACAGGTGGCGCAGTAATGAAAACACTTGCTGCCGTCGCATTGATTGTTTTTCTTGCGGTGAAAGTTCCTAGTAGGCAATTCAACTAAAAAAGGACAGACAACTTGTAAGTCCTAAAACAGACGCGCCGAGAAATCAAGAGAGACGCTGAAGTTGACTAACCAGTAGGGCGGAGCAAGCATGCCTGACAGGGACTGCCTTCCCATAACTTATCCTTGGTCTCGATGTTCTTCAGAGTCACCTGGTACGGGCCCTTGAAAAGTCAATGTGTCATTTGCAAAACGATTGGCAAACTGAATGCGTATGCCAACCCGAGTCAGAACAAGACAACTCTTACTATCAGCATGGCGGCAATCGTATTCAAGCCGTACTCAAAGTAGTACGTCTTCTTCTCGCCGTCGAATGGATTCTCGTAGTCATACTGCTTCTCCATGGAGAGACAACTCCCATTGTCTACGCAGTTCAAGCATTTCTCAGCAACATCTGCCAAGGGTAACATGTGATGCTGAGAAGCACAAACGACAATGACCAAACTTAAAAACTTTTTCCATTTTGAGTTACTGAGGTAATGCATCAGCATCCTCCTCCAGGCTTTCCCGTAGCTGTTCTCATCCTCCTGGTCCATCTTAGTGTTGACTTCCCTCCTTACGTCATCCAGTAGCTCGAGGGGACGGCTCCAACAATCGCCCTTAAAGTCATCGAACTTAATGTTGAACAACAGCACCATGACCTCTAAAATATCTGCAAAGGAGAGAGCTCAATGTGAGTAAGCCGCAGCAGTGAGGGACGAGACGGATGGGTGAGATACATACATATACCAAATGAATGCCAGTCTATCTCCTTGCTGTAGTGTGTGAGCTGTGCGCGGTTTGGGTGGTAGTACTCGGGCACCTTTAACTACAATCAGGAAATGGGATACAGAAATGATCAGGGGCGAGTCTAGACATCATACAGCAGGGGCGGACCAGGGGCGGATCCAGGCATCATGCAGCAGGGGCGGACCAGGGGCGGATCCAGACATCTTTTCGACTGATGCAGAAGTCATCAAATCATATCTGCCTGGAGGGGCAGCTTGTTTCTGCTGGCTGTTTAGCAATTTGGCCAGTGTGGCTGCAGTCGTGATTTCTTTATATTTATATTTCAGGGAAGATTTTTGAGGCGGCAGTGGCGTTAGCATGAATCCGTCCCTTGTGATTATGTCATGACAGGAAGTGGAGGTACAAAAACGTGAAAAAAGGAAAGCTTCTTTCTGACGTATTGCCACCAAGACAAATATACTGCACAGGTTCATGAGCAGAAAACTGACGCTGTTGATTGCCATTTGCTCGTCGTGTATGATCTTTGTGACGTCGGTGATTAGGAGGCGAGCGTTGCCGTAATCAAACTCTTTGTCCTCCTCACGCTTGGGCAGGAACACACTGTCCACACAAACTTTACGGTGGAACAGAAACGGCCTGAAACAGAGTCGAATCTTAAAGTCGTTGTCATGATGATGAGTGTGGAGCCAATCAAGTCTCACCTTCTGCCGGGAATCACTGAATGGAGCGAGTCTATCGCCATAGCAACCGGTAAGAACAGTTTGTGAAGGTCGCAGTAGCTGTACTCGCTGCTGGACGTCAGCACCTCCCGTAGTTTAAACAAGTGAGGCTGGAGCACGCTTCTTCAACAGAGAGAATTTACAGGTTAGAGGGCAAGCTTACAGGTCAGGGGTCAGAACTATCACAGGCTCAGACAAACGAGCCCTTTGATCATCTGAAAACCAGTCACAAGAGCAAGAGGGACTTACTGTCGTAATATATTATATAGTTACTAGGCGTATCATACATCAGTTGATCCTACGCAGCCCGTAGGAGTTGTCTTCTCATTAAAAAATATCCTTGCATGTAAGCTGCCCATTTGACCACTGTGTTTGACTCATTTAAAGCCACCTACTTACTAAACCTTGCTTACTACAAAAACTCCCCTCAAAGATGGCCTTCTATCAGCAGAGAACTAGCTATAAGTTGGTGAGAGGTTCAAATCAGATTTGGGCTTGCGGCTTTTCGGCATTTCAGCAAGAAAAATAACAAAGACCAGAGCGTTAAATACAGCAGCAGTAGTGTTATCTTACTATAAGTAAGCCATTCTATTGAAATGTCTTTGTAACATTAGATAGTGTGAATAGGACAGCATATATTGCGACGGAGGAGAACGACGAGCGACAACTGGTACGTGGCAATCGTAGACAACATCGACAATAACAATGATAGTACAACATACGTGCGTGAGGTGATGCTTGCAGACGTACATACTTACACTATTGGTATCATATGAGCAGCTAAAATATACATTCACCCCGTGGATTGAATGATGGCGGATGTTACAGCAGAAATTTGAGTTCTCGTACAATGATCAAAATTATACATTTTTCATAGGATAGAAAACTCCAAAACTCTTAGGTTTTGGAGGTATGAAGTACCTACTTCTATCAGTACATGAATGAGAGAATATTGTCAACCCGATTTTCTTCTGAATTGAGAATTTCTGAGCGATCGATCTGTCAGTCCCTAGTTCACAAATAATGTGACAAATAATGTGAAATGCATTTAATTTAATTTTGACGTCACTAAATGAGACAAAGGTTGAAGTTCAGTAAATAAACTAGCGAATATTCTAGTACATGTTCTAGTACTATTATAGTAATATTCTAGTACATGCTTGATTGCAAAATTTTTCACCTAAAGAAATTCCGTTTTTACAGTAGTACTGAAGTAGATCTCAATTACATGTCTTTTACATTCAAGATTAGGAGTCGTCTACCTCCGTACAATCTGACAGACAAACTACAGGGTAAACTCAAACAGGAGCAAAGCAAGCTATGGAAGTAAGCAAGCACGGTGATGACAGCAGCTAAAACTGAAACGGAATGGCACAGGAGTAAAACGCGGATAACATGCCTCTGGATGGATACATGTTGCGGCTGACAAAGCGCAGTAGGTATGATTCAACTTACCAACGTCTGAGCAGCAGGTAAACTCTGAGATAACAGTAAATGATGGAGGTTAGAGTACTTATCTATTGCTGTTCTTTATCATCGTTATCAGAGTGGCTGAGCTAATGGTTTTCCATAGATGTTTTCCAATGGGTTTGCCAACCAATGGTGATATTGTTGGGGTCACAAGGTTGGATTCCTATTTTTCGATATATATTCCAGCACAAATACGTCCATTGCACATTCCTGGATGATGCCATCCGCATGCGTCATCATTAGCACCAAAATGGTGACCTGATGGTCTAGAACTAACTTAGAAACCCTCAGTACCCTAACTGCAATCAGACTTGCATGCACTGATGGAGATGAAAAGTTGTGACGAACTAGAACGACAGAAGAAAAAAGGGGTAGACAACCCCAACAATGGCTTTGATACGTTTCTGACATACAGACGCATGTTTTATATCATACTGTCTGCATTCTTCCAATGCCAGTACAAAATGTGAGCGAAGTGAGCCAAGTACCTTACAGATGCCTTGTGATGGACTATCACTGGCACTACACAACTTTACCCAAAACCAGAATCATGTCGCTAGGCAACAAGGAACTCGTGCTAGTAGTGGTAGCATAACGCAGTGATGTAATTTTGTCACAAAGTAAGAGAAGGTTAAAGGTTAGAGTAGTACTTACGACTCATCCTCGTCCCAGACTGGGTAGAAAAATGGGCTGGACATTTCTGAGATGAGGACCCTCTTTAACTGTAACAAAAGCAGGAAATGATATCACAGCAGGAGAGCAAATGATGATGACATAGGGACTTATCAGTATGGCAGCCATATGCAAAAGTGAAGGGACAGGAGGGAAAACTTACACGCTCAAGCTTCTGTTTGTTCTCGTTATTAACAGGCGGGTCGAATTTAGTTACTGAGAACTTCATCATCATATTGATGTCATCCAAGTTTCTGATGGATTGGAGTTGTCTCATGAATTTTGGAAAGGCCCCTGCAACTTTTGCATCGTCTGATGAGAGGTCCTCCGTCCGGTCCATTGATAGCTGAGGAGAATATAGATACAACTAATAAATCAAAATGAAGACAATACTGAGGTCAACAGAATTAAATTTACCAATGAAAACCTCAATAAAAGTTGTTAACAACAACAATCTAAAATAGCTATCTATGACTTTGATCACTAGTGGTATAATGATGGTTCCTCAGGATGAAAACAATATACAAGAGGCCTTTGACCGAAGTAATATTGGCGTTAGTGTGACAGAAGGCTGCCGTGCTTTTACTAGCACTTGACGACTTTTTGACATAGGTAGTAGGCTTACTTGTTCCATTACATATTTTAGTAGTAGTAAGAGGATAGTCAATGGACTTACCGCTCCTGCCATGCTTTGAATTGATGCTTTTACGGATGACTCGGATGAGGATCCAAATGACGAGTGAACAGCACAAAAAGAGCTGGGTAACTAAATCTGTATTTCACGCAAGCAGCTACGAAACGAAACTGCCATGTACTTGTTTATATCCCAACCAAACCGCGATCAACTTGTGTGTAGAAGTCAAAAGCGATGAAAAGTTACACGGCAGACAAGTCGGGAAATTGAAGGATATGTAAAAATCAACGTATACCACCCAACAGCCTGGAAGTATGGATGCACATTGATGGTCATCTAGGAGAGATCTGATGCGAACGACGATTCTCGATAGGATTTTCCAGAGCGTGATTGGAGTCTATTTCCTGCTCATTGACTGAGCGTTGACTATGATGTCATCGGATCGCTTTCAATCGGCGATTTCCTTCCACATTTTGATAACTCCATGTACTATGATATGATATCCCTGATGATAATGAGTGAAGGGCAAATAATTTTCGATTCATGCCGTTTTGAATACTAATTGACTGGTATTTTACATGAAAATTCTGTATTGATTAGCTTTTTTTAAACAGAGAACCGCCTAATGATCTGACCGACCAATTAGGTTTTGCGAAACCCTATAGGATTTCCTTCACGGAGATAGTCGGGACTTACCGGTAGGGGATTCCAATATGGCGCTCTTGATAGCGCCTCTCGCGTTCCATAGTTTTTTACAAATTACCAGCTCCTAGGCTGTAACCTTTTCTATGAACTGGAGTATATCATTTATTACATAGACGTTGAATTTGAAAGCTGAATGAGCAATTCAAATTAAACTGTCATATTCAAACTATTAGTCATATGTAGGTGAGTTGTTGCCATATAGACTATTGTGATGGATTCGACCAATGACACTAGCGGTTCTTCCTCTGGCAACGGAGCTGCTTCGGATGGTTCACCACCAACAAGGAATCCACACCGTCGTGTAAAGGTAAACCGACGTTGCATTTAGTTGACATATGTGGATCTATCTGACCTGGAATGGAATTAGTCTTTGCTCGTATTCGCCAGGTGTACATGTTAAATTCTGATCGAGCATGGGATGATAAAGGTACAGGCCATGTAAGCTGTGCTTACGTGGAAAGATTCCAGGGTATGGCTCTGATAGTGCGGTCAGAGGATGATGATAGTAAGCTGTTCTATGTATTCCTTGATTTATGATAGCTTAAATGTTACGTCACGACGTGTTCATGATTTCTTCCACAGGAACTGTGATATTAGAGTCAAAGGTATGTCCCAATACTGCGTACCAGAAGCAACAGGAAACTCTTATCTGCTGGTCCGAAAATGAGCAAGAACTTGCTCTCAGTTTCCAACTAATGGAAAGCTGTTCCGAGATTTGGGAAAAGATATGCGACGTGAGCAGCGTTTTATCCCCGCATTGGTTATGATGAGAACGGAGAATATCATTACAGATCATCTTTATATGATAAGGTTCAAGGTCGTGATCCTGGTGACAATGTACAGGAAGAGTCACTGCACGATTCTCGCGAGGACGAGCACTTTGACGACTCATACGCATCGACGTTGCTAATAGAATTGCCTACAGTTGATCTGGCCCACCTGTCGGAGATACAGACGATATTCAACGAGCATACAATGCACGGAGGCGGCGTCCACTGGCGGATGGAGAAGCTGGCCACTAGGTTTGTACACGGTCAACTTCTCGCTGGCCACACAGCATTCAATACCTTTTAGTAATTGCGGATACTGACAGCGCTATGTTCTTGGAAATATCATAGAACGCACATCTTCCATTTGATGGAAGTTCAGATGCTTCGATTTTTCGGAGTTATCTCCTCTCATCCTCTGCGACAACTGGGGAGGACCTAAAATACTGGAGATCCAGTCGTTTGAACATTGAGGAGCTGTAGCTCAGGACCCCTACCCCCACAGCTGAGAATCCCTACCCCTAAAGCCGATAACCCCTACCCCCACAGCCAAGAATCCCTTCCCCTCAGCTCAGGACCCCTACCTCTACAGCTGAGAACCCCTACCCTAAAGCTGAGAACCCTTACCCCCACAGCTGAGATTAGATCTAACTGATAGGTCACAGATAAGAACATTAAAAAACCAATAGTAACAATTTTTGGCAGCAAAAATGTGAGCGGCTTGTCGTCTGTGTCTCTCATATGCGCGTAACACTCCTCGGTCACTGCTCACGGTCACACTACTGTCTGTACAATCGGTCTAGAGACGTGTGTTAGTGGAAGCTATTTGTGTTTAATCTCTCGCGCAGCATCGAGGCTGATGACTACATATCCAAGCTGCTAGACTTGTTCTTGATGTGCGACGATCTCGAGAACACGGAGGCACTGCACCAGCTCTACTCCATATTTAAAACCGTCTTCATGCTCAACAAGAACGCCTTGTTTGAGCTCATGTTCTCGTCGGAGAATCTAATGAAGGTCGTTGGGGTGATGGAGTATGATCCATGCAAGAAGGCGCCAGTGAAGCACAGACACTTTCTAGAGAACCAGGTTTGTGTCTCGGCGTCTGTCATGGTGTCACATTGTCCGTCATGGTGTCACATTGTCCGTCATAATGTCGTTTTGTCTGTCACAATGTGATGATTTTGCTGACATAAGTTATGGCAGACTGTCAACGATGTTCATGTAGCCGTCTTCCTTGACGGGATTTTCTGCTCGTGCTATTAGCTGCCTGGAGTTGCCTCCCCATGTACATTTGATATTTTGTTCTATTCGTACGCAATATCAGGTGATGAACTTTGTTTTTAGGCTAAGTTTCACCACGTTTTACCGCTGAAGAATGAGGCGCTGTTGAACAAGATTCACCAGACATACCGGGTACAGTACATACAGGACGTGATACTGCCCACGCCGAGCGTATTCGACGAGAACGTCCTCTCAGCGCTCACCTCATTCGTCTTCTTCAACAAATGCGAAATAGTCAAAATGATACAGGTACGCGTCCCTGCTCGCCCGTCTGTCTGTGTGTCAGTGTGCCGTTGGCGTCTGCCATTGTTGCTTCTCCCCCCAGGAGGACGAGAGCGCGATGAAATCGCTGTTCCATCAGCTGACAGACGATGAGACGGACGATGCGGCGCGCCGAAACCTCATCAAGTTCCTCAAGGAGTTTTGCATGTTCTCATCCTCCCTGCAAGCGTCGGAGAGAGACCAGTTCTTCCAGGTAAGTCCGATTTATTTGTGTACCTGCTATCTCCGCATTCTTTATGCTTTATTATTACTTCATTTATTGCAAAATGTTGACACATTTTTCATGTAAAACGAGACGTTTTTTGCGTTTCACTAATTTTTAAGATTTCAGTAATTTTTCGTCCAGTCGCAAAAATTGAGCACGCAAACATTTCTGTTCTATTGGTTGTCTATATGCACTTGTCGTAGGAAACACAAACTTGTATTTTTCCAGAATTTCGTGAAGAATAAAGTAACCCCCGTAGAGATTACTCATAGCGATAACCTGTTGTTGCAGCATATTTCCAACCTATGATTTATATAGTATTTATTGTTTTGGTTTCCCGTTGACTGCTGCGGACAATCTGAGTGTTGTGTGGCGTTTATTTATGTTTGGCTGCCCCGTCTGCTGTCCACAGAGTCTATCCGACATGCGGATCCTCGAGGCCATAGAGACGCTCTGGAACCTGGAGGACGCGGAGACGCTATCGACCACTAATGACGTGTTCGCATTTCTCGCCGACACGAATCCGTCAATGGTGAGAGAGTTCTGCCTGTCCGAGGCCAAGCTGGGTCAGGTGAGTGACTGCTGCTGCTCTCTAAGTCGTGTCTAGTGTCAAGGTTGTCTCGCTGACATGTGGTTGCGTGACATTGCTAGGGCGAGTTCCTAATGATAAAGGCAATCGAACAGATGCAGGGTGACCTTGACCCCGAGTTGGGCGGAGCCTGGCTGCTGTCATCTACGATCCGGCTGCTCATCGATCCGGAGAACATGCTGACAAATACGGCGGCAGCGCCTGCTCTCCGCACGGAAAAGACTGAGTTCCTTAACTACTTTTATACGCACTGTATGCAGACGCTGCTGAGTCCGCTCAGGGGCGTGACCAAGGAGGCGCGGTTCCTCAAAGGTGGGCGGTGTCATCATCAGCAGCAGTGAGATGTTAGTGTGGGAGCGTTGTGTCATGTCTTGACGTTATTTACAGATGACTACCGGTCGGCGCAGCTGCTACACTTGACTGTGGAGCTGCTGGCGTTCTGCGCCGAGCATCACTCGTACAACTTCCGTGTGCATATGATCAAACACGAGGTAATGAAGAAAGTACTGTGCCTACTCAAGTGTCAGCACGCCTTCCTCGCTCTCAGTGAGTAGTACCCCACCCCCACCCAACTCCCTGCCTGCCTCTGACCTCAGGCTAGATCTCAGCCTGGAACTGTAATCACCCCCAATCACACCCTTTCTCGTGACCGCAATCATTTTGGCAGTGGTCTTATCTTGCTGTAAATTGTAAATGAATGACGATACTGTTTAGCTGTCGGCCATCTTTAGCGTGAGCATTGATATATACGGATAATTGAATGAGTTCCTTTTTGCTGTCTTACAGTCAGCCCTATTAAATGAGGAAAACTGAACCAGTCAATATATCAGCTATATTACTGTAAAACTGCAAAAAAATCACCAATCATCTAAATTTCTTAGTTTTGTCTAATTTTAATGATTCGCAAAAAATTACTTCACAGACAGATTTTTATTCCATCCGTATAGATGTTGATATAGGTATATGTGATCAATATGTATTCACAATATTTACAGTGCATCGGTACGTAAAGATTATGGTTTTAGGTGAATCACGTTTATTGGTTGATGGAGAATACAGTCGACATCCGGTCCGGAACTAATCTAGTTGTAATGATGCGTTTGTTTCTCCCCTTGTGTCCTGGGGTTTGACTGTACCGGCATCTGTATGAGCATTGCTGTACGTCTGCGTGTGAATGTAGGCGTGGTCAGGTTCGTACGGCGAATAGTCGGACTCAAAGATGAAACCTACAACAGGCACATCATTAACGGAGACCACATGAGGGCGCTGTGTGAGGCATTTATCGCCAACGGCAACAGCTACAACCTCTTCAACTCGGCAGTCATCGAACTTTTTGAGTACATAAGAGTGGTGAGTGATTACGCGCTGTGTTATCTCCCCCTCAATCACTAGCCACGCCTTCCCTCGCTAGCCACGCCTTCCCTCGCTAGCCACGCCTTCCCTCGCTAGCCACGCCTGCCCTCGCTAGCCACGCCTTCCCTCGCTAGCCATGCCTTCCCATACTATCTACACCACCATATACCTGCATCCTCTCTTGCGAGCCACGCCTTGTCCTCGTCTAGCCTAACCCTATTTTGCTAGCCATTCTTCAACGTTACATGATGATGAGATATCATGTGTCATATTATCTGCTTTGCATTGTTCCAGGAGAGCATTCGATCGTTGGCCCACCACTTTGTCGACTGTCATTACAACAGCGGTTTCCACACCATAGAATACGTCAAAACATTCAGCCAGCTAAAGGACCAGTTTGATAGCAGGCCCAGTTCCGAGCAGGACAACCACATAGAAGAGCGAGCCCATAATGACGGGTACGGTCCCGCATTGATCGGACGTTATCAGATAAGAACTTGGTCTAATCTGTTCACACGTTCAATAAACCATTCATTACAGGGCGTCGTCACGACCGAAGAGGTGTAGATGCGACAACTCTTCGTTTGACGAGGAGGAGGAAATGTGGTTTGAACGAGAAGACGAAGACCTTGACACCGCCGGCAATCCCTCGCCCCCTTTCCAGCAAACAGAGGATTCCGAGCTTGGCATGGAACTCCTCCGATCGACGTTTCCAAAAACGTTGAGTAAGAAAGGTGAGTGCGTTGATGTCATATGACGCTGCTACGTGAAGCTGCTACGTTATGGTAATGTGTAACGTGCGTTTCCTGCTGTCTCTCTCAGTGGAGGAGGAGGAGGACTCCGACATGCCCTTCAGTACAAACTCCAAGCTGCAGCGGACGATTAGCATCAACCTTAAATCATTGCTGAGTGCCAAGAGTACACCGCAGCCGTCGAGCCCGCCTGCTGGCACCTCTCCCAACCTGTCACCAATCAGTAAGATGGACGTGGCGCCCACTGTCGTACCGGCAGCGTCGGCGGCTGTGAAGGGACTGGTAGACTATCCCGACGAAGACTCTGACGATGACACTGACGTGGACAGTGCAATGGCTTGTAAGAAAGTCCGTCTCGACAATACGTGAGTGGCGCGGCGATGGCGTATCTAGCAATGATCTCTCTCCTACCTGCGCACATCGACAGATGAGCTACTAACTCTCTCTCCCGTATCGGGGATTCCTTACTTAGTAAAGCCAGCTGTAGTTAGTTGATGCCGCCCGCTCGCGACACCGCAGTCATTTTTAATGCTCAATGTCCGTCAGCGTGCTGTCGGTGCATTTGTAGTTTGACCAGATTGACCGCGACCCAGTTTTTTCTCAACTTGATGTTGTCGATGAAGTTTGAATGTTTGAAACATTTGTCGAACCGGCAGCGACCGAACCTGATGCCATGCCACTCATGTACATATGACAGTGGCCTCGAAATGCATTTAATAAACTGCAAATTTCTACACCTGCACCCAAACTCATGGTCGTAACGTCGCCAAGCTTTGATGACTTGTCGTCATGACTACTGGTTTGTGAGATGACTCAGAGTTAGCTGAGAGCTGTTGAGATACTATCATCTGTGTTTAAGAGTCCGCGGCCATGGTTACTGTTTAGCCCCGCCATGTTTTCTTTCAGCTCATCCACCCACTAGTTCATGTAGTCAGCCTATCCTCATCGCCTGATCATTTGATCTCTTCCTCCACATCTTCCATTACCCAGAAGCCCCTGCTAGTCTAACTTGCATGGATGCGAAGTACTAGCAGCCACTGTAGGATCATCTAATGCTTATAAGCATCTGTATATTATATACAGCAATGAAGCCTTCCCGTGTCTACTCTGGTCTCTCCTAGAGCACGTATTGTGATCTATGATAATTTGGAGTTGTCTGTTCATGTCATGTTATGATGCGCTGACATGTGGAAGGTAGAGCACTCATCCCAATTACACTGTATATCAGGAGATTCTCTTGTATGCATTGGAAATTCCGATAGACATCTGATTCTATATACCCTCTGTCAAAGCTTGCGTTTCGGAGATGAAGCAGTTCATTGCACGCTACAACGATCATGCTTACTTCCTTCTGGCTGTGTAAAGACTTCTGCCTCTGCTGGAGTCTTTCACATGTTGAAACAAGAGACCGTCGATCTCCTAGAGAGACCATTCCGTTAATCTGAGAATTGAATCCACCCCATCAAAGTCTGATTTGATGGGATGCCGTTAACCTTAATCTTTGTCTCGCAACGCATTCTTACACAATCGATTAAGTAGTTAGATCCGCTATATTACCGCGAGGTGTGAGTACATGATACTTCTGCAGGCTGACCGTCCAATCAGATACGAGTACAGTCTGACTGAGGCTGGTACCCATGTAGTCTATGTGTAGCAGTTTAATCGAGCGTGACTCTTCAATCCTCCGTCGCATGTCAGGCACTGGAAGCGTATATTCCGCAAACGTTGACAGCGACAGACGCTCTTGCGATCACTCATAGATACAGTCATCCAAACTAAGGTAAGTATCTATCAGTCACCCAGTCTAACAAGCTGTCATACGTGTGGCGCTGCACAGCATGTGCTTGCAGGTGGAGCTGTTCAAACGCTACTAGCAGAGGATGAGGTTTTCTCTGTCTCGATGTGTTCAGTATATTGGCGTCTTCACTCTCCTCACACTGGTCATCATGATGCTGAACGACAGCGGCAGCCCGTCTTCTCCTAGTGATGACCGCGCCGTCATCCACAGCCTGCGCAGGCTGATGACGAAGGGAAACTCCTCCAGCCAGCACAAGTGGGACCCCTTCGGTTTCCTTGCCAGTAGGGTTGGCGACCGAGACGCGCCGAAAGAGAACGTGATATTCAAAGCAGAGTAAGTATTTCGGTTGTAATTAGTCAGCGCTGTCGATGCGGTGTTAGCTGCCTAACAAACACTTAGCGATAATCCGGGATTAAATCTCATACATCATTAGTTAGACACACCTTCAATGAGGGCAGTAATGACTATCTTTACGCCAGAGTTGTAGATTAATACACATAGTGACAGCCGGGAAGGAACGCTCACACTCCATACTGACAATAGTTTCTCACTTTATTGATCTGCTGTTGATGCCTATTTCTCCCTCAGGTCTTCAAGTGATACCACGTAATATTCCACTCGAATACTTGGCCACTATTGTTGCTTGATGTCTTTCTACATCTATATGACGAATGCTGTTTTTTTCTTTGCAGCAAGAATAACTTGGGCTGGTTAACTGCCGTGAAAAACTGCAGCAAACAGCTCAACTTTGCTTTCGTTAAAGTGCACAAGTCTGGCTCTACAACGCTCATCTCCATCTTGCAGAGATTTGCCCATCACCACCAGCTTGATGTAGCGTTACCCAAACGAGGTCCGTCAATTCTAATTCCTCTCCATCTCATTTGCGGTGATCTCATCCATTACTTCCCCCAATTTAGCCTCCCTCTCCCTCTCCCATCCCTCTCCCCTCCCACTCTCTCTCCACAGCTTCCTCTCCCACTCCCTCTCCACAGCTTCCTCTCCCCTCCC
>ERZ1740065.1742-NODE-1742-length-13264-cov-11.990310_pt1 | contig 13264 bp, 10 predicted proteins | sample MGYA00581738_ERZ1740065 | MGnify/ENA primary metagenome ERZ1740065 (study PRJEB43018, sample SAMN04849749) | marine metagenome | isolation source: floating plastic debris | place: Pacific Ocean | collected 2008-09-01 | study: EMG produced TPA metagenomics... | reverse complement strand
CAGCTGCTTCTTAGTTGATCCATACGAAAAACACGTACGGAGAAGTTGACTGTGGAAAGGTGGAAGCTAAATTTTCAGACTTGGATCCACAATATTTTGATATACTGGTGTCTAGTTAACTTAGTATTTGAATTTTAAGTATGGCTAGAACTCAAAGTTCACTGTATATATGTGTGCTAAATTAGCGACTCAAATTCAAGCATTTCGAAGGAACCACCAAGTTGACTGCATCTGTTTACTTGTCCCGGAATCACAGACAAAAAACAAGATAATACAGATGGAGTTAGCCATTTTTTCCAGCCACGATAACTTTTTAGGGCATTCAGATATGTTATACGGGCGCATCTGGTGCCCTGCTGAGGAGAACCCTTGTTGGATCTCTTTAAAGAATTGTAGGATGATGTATGTTGCAAAGGAGGTCATGCAGGGTGCTTACACGGTTTTATGATCTTGTTATACTATGATAGCATTTGGAAGTCAAGCTTGATTCCATATTTTGTAGAAGGTCCAGAACCAACAGAGGTTTTCATCTTCAGCCCTCCCAGCTACGATCCAGCGGTCAATGCGAGCGGTTTTACCTGCAATCAGTCATCTCAGTCTACAATACTGATATACTGTTACAGCGCTCCGGGTAATTTTGAGATGCGGCAGACAGTGAGAGATACTTACGGATCGGTAAGTATCACGACACTACCACTCTCATACCACTTTAATTCCATGCAATCTGTTATCATTCTCCTCTGATTCTCTCTTTTAATCTTCTCCTGTCCATCGTCTTCCCGTCTCAATCACTATTAATTTTCTCATCTTCTTTTCCATCATTTCTCCCTCCCTCCCTCCCTCTTTCTCCTCACTTTCTCTCTGCATTATAACTTACTGCATGTTACTCAAGGTCAAAGAATATAATGGATTGCGCTTACGAATCCTGTTCTTCATCGGCGGGTTGCGTTCAGACACAAATCAAAGCTTGCAGTATCGACTATTAAATGAGAGCAAGACCTATGGAGATCTAGTTCAGGATCACAGGCAGGTTTTACTTGTAGCTCTTTTCTCGATGCTATGCAATGTCATGAAATAATATGCCGCAGTGTTGTGTTTCAGCTATATTGATGCGTACCGTAATCTCACACTTAAAGGCATCAGTGCGCTACAGTGGGTATCAGCATACTGTCCCGATGTGTACAGAGTTATGAAGGTACGTTGCGAGGTAGCTCATTTGAACCATAAAGTTTCTCACCATCTCTATGTCTGACGGATTGAAGCAGAGAATGCGCACGATTACCTTGATTATAAATGGTATAAATGGTATAAATGGCATAAATGGTATAAATGGTATAAATGGGATGGCTGTGATCGCTAGTTTTCTGCCTTTTTTCTCTCACGTGGAGATTTCACAGCTGTGCTCAAAAATTATGACCAACTTGAAGTGAGGCTCTATTATGTTCACTTGAAAATAGGTTCATCCTTTCTCAGATAGATGATGACACGATGGTGAACCCATTCACTCTAGTTGACTATCTCAAAGTTCACGACAACGAAACCAAGTCAAGTTTTGTCTGCAAGATCACAAAGAACGTTGGGCCAATTAGGAATAGAACCAGCAAGTTCTTTGTGTCATACTCAGACTACCCTGACGATGGGTATCCAGAATACTGTCAAGGTAAGACAAATCCAGCACAAGGTCAGCAGCTTTGTCAAGGGCTGTTTGCAGCTCCCATCTATTGCAGGGTATGGCTATATAATGCCACCAAAACTAGTCCCGGCGCTGCTGAAGCGCGTCCAGGAAGTAAAGATCATTGCTATGGAGGACGTTTTCTTCACAGGTAAGATGGATCCATCAACTGAGAGCGATTTCCCTGCAACAAATACTCTAAGACCAGTTTCTTGGCTACGTCTTCTTACAAACTCTCAATCCTTGGCACCAGCTTGTTGCATAAATTCGTTACATCGAATAAGCAAGGTTTTTATTCTTTTGGCAGGTCTGGTCCCCCAAGGTCTGGGCATGAATATTCATTGGTTTGATAATAAACTGGTTGCCAAATTCACTAGTCTAGATCGCTTCATGGCTCATGTGATAACTAGACGGTCTCTGATACAAGCTGGACATGTTCATGACAAAAGGTTAGTGCAGTATGATTCAGTAACTCATTAGGCATTTTTGGAATTGCGAACTTTCAACGGACACTAGGAAGCATTAGCGCAAAAGCTAGCCATCAAAGTAGTTAATAGTTAACGCGCAGTGAACGCGCAGTGAACGCTTTGTCTGTGATTTTCGCTGAGCTATATGATTCACGGCTCATAAATGTTGCATATGATACTAGTGGAAAAGCACACTTCTGAATTCTAATGTCTGCGACAAGATTGAAACTAACTAACAGCATTTGGAAATACCGTTGATATGTCAAGCATGCATGAGTGGATGTGTACATAACTCTGAAAATGGCCCTAGTTTATCCGCGCTCAAACTTGAGTCATACGTTGTTACTCGGTTCAAGAGGAATGACAAACGCTATTTTCATCCGCATATCAGTCTATACTCTACCCCAAATTGCTTCCCTTGTCAAACCTTCTGTGCCACCCTACTTCTAGACCTACATTCTGCCTTTTGGAGAGTTGATTGCCCTAATTTAAGATGCTATGGCTAATGATTGGCTTCTTAAAGTTCAAGTTTTATGTTTTGATTATTTCCTGGTGAATTTTTTTCAGACATGCAAAGATTGTGTGGGAGATTTTTGTCAGCCGACACCGAAGTGCAGTTTCTGACGCAGCGAAAAGGCAGAAGCAGCAGAGGAAAGCGGAAGATGATGAAACAGATATAGCACAATTGATCAATGATCATGCTTTATAACAACACATAAATATACCAATACTACCTCGAGAAGAATATATTGCATTGATAAGTGTTGATTGATAATTATTGATTAATATTGATTGATTAATATTGATTGATCGATATTGATTAGTTGAAGGAACAGATTTATGACTTCCTGTCAGTGGTAAGTAGGTGAGCCGTTATCATGTCTCCATGAAAAGTTATCACATCTGGCTGTTGCCGTGCTGCCTTATCCGCTACACTTCTGACCAATAGTGTTGCCAGTTGTTTTGCTCCAGCCAGTACTGTGCTAGAGAACTGCCTTTCCTCTCTTCTTCCAGGCACATAGTTTCATGTTTATGAGCAATGAGTGATAGGCACGGTGGATGAAGAGCCAGCGGTGTGGCGTACGCCTAGCGAAGGCTAGTGAAGGCAGCTAATCAACGTCTTTCTCACAAATTAGCATCTCTTAAAGTTAAACACGCTTTGCAAGTAGCGAGTAGCAGATTCCGCTAGTTTGAGCGCTTGTGTGAGTAGGCCACACTCGTGTGAGTAGATTTTGAGCAGAAAATCTGCTATTCGCAGTTTTTCTGTGAGTATGTGGCCTACTATTTACATAATTTCTTGTATAACTTATCGCTGATAGGTCGGCTTGTGACCGCTGAAACTTCGACTAGAATTATCATCACACTTTAGTTCATCGAATCAAGTCAACTTCAGTTCAGAATGGAAAAATGGAAAAATGGCTGAATCATATTCCTAAAAGTTTTGAATAATTCGTTGATAGCTGGATGGGTTTGATAATCCTTGCCAATGATTGGTTATAGCTCTGATCTGATCCATGAATGAACAAGTATGCGGCAGGTTCATGCATTCGTTGATTCATTTCTCATTCGTTCGCTGCTGCTTCCATGAGCGTATGGCAAGAGATTAAGCAACCTTGTGGCTAGTGAGGCGCCCTCACATTTCAAAGGGATGATAGACTAGCCCTAATAGACAGGGGCGGACAATCTGCAAAATATACAATTTGATTCAATATTACACGCTACCAGCAGGGGTGTCACGATGCATTGAATAACAGACGCGTGGCCGATTACTTTGTGACGATGCCAAATCAATTACTTTTGTCTGCTAAAACGATTATCACTAATGAAAAGTTAGGTGTTCATTAGGTCTCGGACCCCTAAAACTCTGACGATGAGTTATAGCATTTAGAAACTATTTGTACATTGGTGGAGAGCCACTGGCCATAAACACCCTGTTCCATAAGGTCTGGCCTCTCCGAGTGCACAAGCCAGCAACATCCAGTTCATTTGACTCTGAGCAGCCGTTGTAAGAGAGAGTGATGAATAACGCAGGTGTAATCAGTTCAAGGAGACCTCTGCTTGCTACTGAGAATGTTAGCAGTCCAATACTTTGTAAGTACATCACAGATTTCATGCAGATGAATTGAATTGACTGATTTGATAGTCTAATTGCTGAATCAGTGATTGGTTTTGCAAATCAATCAAATCAGGTTGAAAGTTAAAATTTTTTAGGCCCCTAGCTACCAGAGAGCTTGTGTAGACAAACTCCTGCCGGAAATAAAAACAAGAAATGAGACTGAGTTATAGTTGTCGTGTGTGAATGAACTGTGCTCATTAACTGGTGATCACGCGGAAAGCCTGCTAAACTATTTGGCCTTGTATATTGTCTAAAGCTGTGCGCCCTGAGAATGCAATGCTATACAGATTGTGCTGTTATTCAACTACAACCAATAGCATAATCACAATCTTGTATGCTTTTTCGTGAACAAAAAACTCTTTGGATCCTTTGTTCATGCTACAATTGCAGCTCAATGGCAACATCTTTTTCATTCAAACATTAATGTGTTTCATGACTGAATTTTAATTCATCATGCGATTAACAGCGGGATATGAAAGGACTAATACCAGGTATGGGGATATTTATAGCTGCTGTTATTGTGGTCAACGTCCTTGACAATAAAACATAACGGGAAAGTATCATGAGCACAACACATAAACTGTAGCCACCAATTCAATAATCAGCTCTGCTTGTAGAAAGTATCGATGATTGAAGTACTGAATTACGTGAATATCTGAAGCCGACATATCATTTCAAGGTTAATATGTAACGCAGACTGGCAGCAGGTTGTGTGATCCTTTCTGTAAGTGAAACCGCACCAACCCATGGTAAATGTAATCAGGTGGTATTCACAGGATATTGAAATCCTAGTGCATAGAAGGTAAAGCTTTCCTCCAGTAGCTGTGAAATAAAGTGCCACATTGTACTAGCACACAACTATGTAATACCAGATGCAGATTATGAAACTGTCACCGAAGGTCATTCTATTCAATCTTAGACTCATCGCCTTGTTTCAACTGTTCTTCCTCCACAAAATGAGTTTGTTATCGATGTGGGATGCGTGTCGACACTGCAACTGTCAGTGTGCTGATAGGACAATCCTAAGGCTTGGGTAAGACAACTTGAAATGTCTCTGTTTGGAAGATAACTCATTCACGTAAGACTGAATTTGAAAAACCAAAGAGAATCTTAATTCAGTACCTAATGGTATGGTGATGTTAACCAGCCCATCTCGCTAGCTGATACCCTCTATTTTTTCGGGTTTTCATGGCAACTTTCCAGGTTTTCACAGGGTACAGAGAAGAAAACTCCATACCCCTGTTTCTCCGGGTATACTGTTCTTTACTGAGATCGGTCAGGCTGATAGCAACAGCGAATAATCGTGTATAGCTGCCTTCGCTTTTCTTGAGCTCTTTACGAGGACAGTCAGTTGACTCCAAGCCCACGTTAAGAATCTGAGCTATGATTGACAGTTGTGAAGGTCACCAGCACTGCAAATCAGCCAACCTGTAAAAGTTTACTGGATATCCTGTAGCAATCAAGCAGCACCAACTAGCGTAAAAACTGCTGGCGAGAAGGTTAATAGCCCGAGTATGTTCATAGCTCACTCGATAACTGATTCGATAACGTAGGCGGTCCAACTCTAATGCCTAACCTTCATGTATGTATATACAGCATACTAATACCCTCAATATCCTAGCTACGTAGATAGTTTGCATCCGGCAAAAATCCTGGTACCTTCTCACCTAGATAATAAAGGGCATTAACGGGTAGGATATACTGTTAGCTCTAGGCATTAGGGTCAAAGACTGTTTTAAAAATTAATCGTGTTATGAGGAAAACGGTACATCAGTAAAGGATCATAGAAAAAGCGCATAAATTCTTAGAAAGGGTTTATCACAAACAACGCTGAGTTGTGGTATTCATGAGTTTACTTAGAGAGCCTACAGGATTTCGGTACATATTCACATGTCGCATGCTTGTCCAATAGCAATTGCATGCATTACTATACTCGCACTCCGCAATGCTTTTTGCTAAACAACACTTATTTATGAGGCTTTGTTCTGGTACCATTAGAGCTCAAGTTGTCTATAGCTTTGTAATTCAAACAGTAACTCGCTTGTAACGGATTGTAGTCACTAAAACATAAATAGAATCTACCTATAACAGTGCCTAACAGCAATTCTTGGTAGAGCTGGAGACCTATCTCTGGGTAACTGAATGTTATTCGTAATACGAGTTAAGCGGTGTGTTGCTAGGTGTCCAGCCTGTGACGGTGCGAGGTACCAGTGTAAGAATGTAGACTAGAAGGCTTATCAGACGGAAGTCTAATGCATTGTGGTGACCACGAAGCCCAAATATTGAATCCATTTTGAAAGCTTGTTACTTGACAACATATACATCAACAAAACAATAAAGCAGTCTGAACTTTGTCCTAGTGACTACTCTACAAAGCCAAAATACACAAAGACACATTGTATAATACATAGCACTCATCACCAGAGGTGGAGATCTCTATGCTGGTTTGTGTGTGTGAAGCAAAATGAAAGATGTGGTACACAGTGGTCTTACACCGCTGGGACCGAAATCGTAGCACCGAATTAGGATCGCGTCAAAACCATTGGAAAAACAGCACATCATGTAACAATTAAGGAAGGGAATTAATTTATCTCCAACCAGTAATCAAAAAGAAAATTGTCCTTAGTTTCTCTAGTAAAACCTTTTACGCCATTTTGCACATCCTCGGTGATTTAATATTATTTAAAGGCATCAGTGCGCTACAGTGGGTGTCAAGATACTGCCCAAATGTGTGCAGAGTTATGAAGGTACAAATACTGGCCTGGGTTCCGAAACATCTGCCAGCCATGTTTCATGCTCTACAATTGTGAAGAAACGAAACACTGGCAATACATCAATACTGATGTAGTTTGTGTTCCTTTCATCGAGTTCATGTGCTTCAAGAGCAATGGAAATTGATGCACGGTGAAAGAAAGTTAGTTAAGATCATGAGGTTGTCTCATGTACTTGTGCGCTGAGAAAGTACAGTACTTTAAGGGCCCAGCAGTGGGATCTGAACCGACAACCTATCAAAACTTTTGGGTGTTGATGTGCAGGCTCTACCACTGAGCCACGTCCTGCTACTTTTCAACTCTCCTGCATTTCCTGCAAGTATTTTGGGAGAAGAGATAATTGCTATTACCGGTGTCCAAAAGCCTTTCTCTGACTGGTTAGTTATACCTAGTTAAGTTAAGCTGAAACATAGACTATTTGTAGCTGGTGGTGGTGGGGGTTTTGAGCTATGACTTCTCAAAGCCAAATTTCCAGCACTACCTTAGGAGCCGGACAGACTGACAGATATGCAGATCATCATTAGACACTGTGACTAGTGATAGTATGGCTCAAGTCTTGAGTAAGTGATTTGGGCTCGCTTGACCTCGCTTGACCTCGCTTGACCTCGCTTGACCCGCAGGTCGGTTCTTGTGCATCATTTATCTACTTACTACTAGCCAAAAACAAGTTGAAGCAGATTTCTTGACTGACAATAGAGTGTCAGTTGTGTTGGTCTGGATTCGTATTTAGAGGGTGTGCTATCATTCATTTCAAGGTAAAATCGCTTCAAGTCACGATGCTTTATGCTCCTCTTTCCTGTCTCAAAACTAATGACAACAAAACTAAGTCAAGCCTTATATGTAAGACCACTAACCTTACTGGATTGGTCAGAATGAATACTAGCAAGTTCTTTGTATCATACGCAGACTACACCAGCAAAAAATATCCAGAATATTGTCAGGGTAAGAAAAATCCGACACAAGCTCAGAAGCGTGTCAGTTAGTAGTTTCTTACTCATTTGTAACCACATATATTGCAGAGTATGGGTACATAATGCCACCAAAACTAATACCGATGCTGCTGAAGCGTGTGCAGGAGGTCAGAATCATCGCCACGGAGGAAGTTTACTTCACTGGTGAGATGAGTCCCTCTATTTTGGTTCATTCACTTTCAAACAGCAATGGACAACCAATAGCGTGTCTGGAAGCGTTTCACATTATATTCAATCTCTGGCCCTGGTTTATTTTTATTGTCATGATTAATTTCATTGTTTATTATTGTGTGTCAGTTACAAGCATTACCTCAAATAAATTAAATCAAAAACTAAATTCAAAATTATTGTTCTCATTGTTATTATTTACTGCATCAAAAAGTTTTCATATTATTACCAGGTCTGCTTCTCCAAAGCCTGGGTGTGAAGATTCGCCGTCTCGATGCCCAACTGACCACCATCTACACTCGAGTAGACAGCCTATTTGAACCTCTGATGGTCAGACGGTTCCTGATTCTCATCGGCCACGTTCATAATTCAAAGTTAGTGTAACTTTAATTCTTGACTAGTAGCTTACCCAATGTCAGACTCGATTCTCAACTTACTACGGTGTTGAGTCCTCTCGGTTGACTAACACGCCATGCTGCCTTGATTACTGAAAGGCCGGCTCACTGATGATTTTCTGTATATATATGTTTGAATCAAGTGACTACCACTAGCTATAATTATAATCTCGTCTGGCATAGAAGGGGAGCAACCAAGAAAAACTAACAGCTTTGCGCTTTCTCTTACATGGTGTATATTTATATTCTCTGCCAGTAAGAAAATCAGCTCCCTGGAAATTATACCGGCTACACATACTTCCTGCCAATGACGATAGCTGACGCTGGATATGTGATTTCATTGCTTTTAGCTACGGAGATTTCACCTTAGACAACTGTGACCCAACTGTGGACTAAACTATAACAGATTTTGAGTGAAGGGAAAAGATAATGGTTAACATACTAAGAAAATCAAATGGGCAGCGCAAGAGGATGGTAGGAACGCCAATTACCATAACGAATCTCATTGGTAGCGTTGCTGAGCAACTGATAGTAAATTCCATAGAGGCTGTAATCATTGTAAAACACTTTTGACAATGACAGCAAATCATTCTAGCTTTGAACAACTTGAATTCTTTATCATATCTAAGTATCCTGGTATTTCATCATTTGTACCACTGGGAGCGAACTGAGTTTTAGATCGAAGCAAGATAGCATACACTTACTAAAATAGCATACACTTACTAAAATAGCATACACTTACTAAGATAGCATACACTTACTAAGATTGCATACACTTACTAAGATAGCATACACTTACTAAGTTCAGATCCGTACGGGTATTTAGCTTAGCTCCCAACCTCACAGTATTACAAACAGCAATCAGTGGTGCTTGTGGCAGATGGCAGTATAGTATGCTTTCATACCAGCAAAAATACTAGGCTTTTGTCATTCTCCCGTCGATATTTGTGCATCAGCATGAGCGGGAGTGTGTGGGAGCAAGCGGGAGTGAGCGGGAGTAAGTGCGGATAGGTGCGGGAAGAAGCGCAAAAATCGACAGGAGAATGACAAAAACCATGAGCTTATTTTTCCTTCTGGCTTCATCATTGATCTTCTGCCTTCATTGATGAGGTTATTTATTCCTGTGTTATAACAGAAACAATGTGCCATGTGTAAAAGAGTTTGGCATTTGTGATTTTCCCGTCGATCGGCGCGCTGGACTTGCGCTGGTATTAGTCCTACATCAATAAACCTTTTTCTATCCGTAAACACCGAACTTAAAATCATTCTGCCGAGTACTAGTATTTCTATGTTCGTTCTACCACTTTATTGCTCGCAGGTACCACAATGGAAAGGGGTGTAAGGAAGCGATGTACATATTTTATATCCTTGTTCTGCAGCCCTCAATTGCAGGGGAGGGGTGGAGGGGATGAGTAAATCATGCTGGTAGAATGAACATAGAAATATTAGTACTTGGCAGAATGATTTAAGTTTGGTGTTTACGGATAGAAAAAGGTTTTACAGTATAGAAGGAGGGGAAATGTTTTTTTCCATTTCTGTTTGGAGATAGTTGACTTACCTTCCTTAATTGTGTATTTGCTCCGGGATCTAGTGATTTTTCAGTGATTTTAGCGCCATTCAAATTTGGTGCTACAATTTTCGTTTCAAGTCGTGCAAATGGTTCTGAAACGTCCTCATTCATACACATTGGCTGTTCCTTAGTAAGTTCAATGGTTCCAAACGAATTGTGTGTTTATTCGCATTGTATTTGAGTGATATTTATTGTAAATAAACACCATGGATGATATTTTCACGGCTTTATTTTCAATCATTTCTACAACACCGATCGGTGATCTAAAACATGCATTGTAAGTGGACTTGGCTCCTGACTCATGTGTGTGTGTGTCTACGTAGCATGATGTTTACCTACAGCGTCATCCACAAATTATACCTGTAATCCATGTGAAATATGAATTTATTTACAGGTTGCCATGCACTGTTATATTGTTTATAGTTTGTAAAACCGTAGAAAAATGGCACAAACTAACGGCCTGTTGTTTAAAGTCAACATCGTTGAAGTCGAGCCGAATCGATCCGGAACTATAGGCGTATTATAGCGCTTGATGCCCGCCGGATGTGAGCGTGAGGGGTGTACGCCGGGATTTATGTAGGACTAATACCGGCGCAAGAGAGGACAACTCCCGACGTAAATCAGGTGCGCTGGCAGGACTAATACCGGCTTAAGTCCAGTTCACTAATTGACGGGAAAATCACAAATGTCAAGGGTTTTGTATATTTATGCAATAAATATGTCCAACGACATGAGAATCACTATCAAAGCATAATTAATAGACAGGCAGATAGGGCATCATGCAAGCGCATCCAATGCCGACTCCATGCGGAGTTGAGTCCGCCTATGAACCGGCAGTAAGAGCATAGGGTGTTCAGGCGGTAGATCCCCTCCCCCGGAGTATTAGCTCAGTGACAGGGCAATAAACTGATACATGGTACTTTCAGCGACAATTCAATTTCTTTAATACAAAGGAAACTCTCAGATATGACTTTCTATAAAAAAAAGAATCAAATATATGTACAAGCTTGCGTGGGAACAAAAACGGAACAAGAAAGGAGAGCCAAGAGAGGCTCACACCAGATTTGGGCTTGCGGCTTTTCGGCATTTCAATAAGAACAAATAATGGCTTTTGGCTTTTGGCAGTTTATATGTGCACATGCATGCACAAGAGGATACATGCGAGAGTGCGCTCGCCCGTCGATCGGAGGATGACAAGCAGCAAAACAATAAATGTTCTGAATGCTGAAGGACTAAAACACGATAAAATTTTCCAAAAATGAGAAAAATTGCGATACAAATTTTAACAATGGTGAATGGAGTTCATTTAAAAAATAGAGCAGAAGTACCTACCCAACGGGAAAAATCAGCATCTATGAAATCAAGATCATTGCGGAGGTTCCTATTTATAATGAGATGACAACTCCAAAGATTTGTCATGGTGTGACAACTCCGATGGAAATTTAGCTGTAACAATGCATCACTATATGCAACTATGCAACTATATCAGCTAAATGTTTTTACACCTCAAGTTTTAAACTTTTAAGGCTGGGCCACACCAGCCGTTTTGCAACTGTCAGTCACGGACGACACGCATTCCTTTCTACTTTTAGCTAGCATCCACCAACTCTTTCTTGACGCAAGCAACTTTCAACATGTTAAAATTTCGAACGATACTTTTCCGTAAAATGGTGTTTGGTTGGCGGCTGAGATCATGCAAAACACACAACTCTCATCAGGTTTTATACAGGACTGCATTAGCGCAGCATAAAATTCAGAGAAAATTGCTGAATGGCTTTCCAGATTTTATGGCCAGTTTGTGTATGAATTACAGCTGCAGGTAGCGTCTAGTGTGAACACTAATGTCGTTTATGGCAAACTGTCGTCGGTGACTGACGGATGAAAATACGGCCTTAACTGCAAGCTCTAACCACTGCAACCAAAGTCCTGGTTACTCGCAAACATGGTGGCTTTCAGAGTATCATTTTAATAGCTAGATGCGCGAAAAAAGAACAGATGGAGATATAAATCTTCACTCTGGCCAGTTGAAAGACCATCTAGCCTGATGTGTTGAGGAGAGGTTATTAGCTATGGGATGTCACAGAACAGTACAGTAATCACTCAGCAACATTTCTTATGTATCAAACTTCTGTTAATGTGATTTCTTTGTATTTTAAACATGTCGGCCTGATGAAATAACATGGTGATAATTTATTCGGTAGCGAGAATTTATAGCTATTAGCCAAGAGCTCACTTATCAAGTGTAATTCATAAATGACAGCAGAACAAAAATCTACTTCAGCTACATTGTTTCTTCCTCTTTGAGAGACCTTTGACCTTCTTCTCATCAAAGACCTTAAATTTGAGGTCTTCATCATCATCTCCTTCGCTCTCAGTATCAGTAAACTCCTCCTTATCCAGAGCAGCTTCATCTACATCTGAAATTCAGACAAATCAAGTTCTGTCCATTCAGAATGACAACATTATATCTAGTATAAAACTGGTTTACGCTTTCCTGAGCTCAGCGGTGCCAGCTGAGAGAGCTTGCCATCACCAAGCTTAGCATTCACAGTGCAGACAAGCTCATGGGTTAAAATTATACAAACGCATGCACCAACATAGCAGCAAACAGCAGTGATCATGGGATTTCAGATGAGGAAAGGGAGAAAGGCAGGAATGAAGATGTGTAAATGATTTAATTCACATTTATTTAATTAGGAATGAAAGGGAGAGTAAAATAGGGAGAGGGGAAGAGTGAAGGAGAAGGAGAGAGGAATAGTGAGAGAGTGAGAGAGTGAGTGAGTGAGAGAGTGAGTGAGTGAGAGAGTGAGAGTGAGAGAGTGAGAGAGGAAGAGTGAGAGAGGAGGAGTGAGAGAGGAAGAGTGAAATGAGAAAAGGAGAGTGGAAGAGTGAGAGAGGAAGAGTGAGAGAGGAAGGGTGAGAGAGGAAGAGTAAGAGAGGAAGAGTGAGAGAGGGAGAGAGAGAGAGGAAGGGAGAGAGAGGAGGGAGAGGATAGAGAGAGAGAGAGAAAAAGAGAATAATAGTGAAAGGGAGAAGGAGTTAGTGAGGGAAGGAGAGGGTGAAGAAGGTGAAAATTAGGAGAGGAGTATGAGGAGGGTAAGAAGCGGCGGCTTGGGGACGTCGAACCCAAACGC
>ERZ1740065.1741-NODE-1741-length-13269-cov-3.030422_pt1 | contig 13269 bp, 14 predicted proteins | sample MGYA00581738_ERZ1740065 | MGnify/ENA primary metagenome ERZ1740065 (study PRJEB43018, sample SAMN04849749) | marine metagenome | isolation source: floating plastic debris | place: Pacific Ocean | collected 2008-09-01 | study: EMG produced TPA metagenomics... | reverse complement strand
ATAGGCGCTCAGCTTCGGGGCGAATTCCCGCTGCAACTCCTCGCGTTTGGGATTACTGTCGGCCCCTGCAAGGCTGTAGAACGCGCCCAGTACCCGGCCCAGTGTTTCATCTGCGCGCTCCAGCGCCTCAATCGTATTAGCAAAGTCAGGTGCATCGGGATTTTCGGCAATAGCGGCAATGTTAGCCCGGGCCTCCTCCAAAGCCGCATCGACCGCCGATGCAAAATGATCATCTGAATTCAGATCGAAAGGTCGCAATCCAAAAGGTGTCTTCCATTCGGCTAGCAAGGGCTGTGTCATGGGGTATCTCCTTTCCCTGCAACCTAGTGTTCAAGGGCCGGAGTTGCCAGCTATCGCTCGCGCATCCTTTTTTCAAAGCGGCGGAGCGCCAACGACAAGGTGATTGTGATCGGCAGATAGACAAGTGCGACAACATTATAGGTCTCAAAGTAGCGAAAATTCCCAGCCGCTGTTACCTTGCCAAGCTGCGTTACATCCGTGACACCCAGCACGCTGACCAGTGACGAATCCTTCACCATAGCAACGAAGTCATTTCCCAAAGGCGGCAATATCGTCCGCAATGCCTGCGGAAACACAATGAACCGGAACCGCTGCCACCGGCTCAGGCCCAGCGATTCTGCCGCTTCGATCTGGCCCTCATCCACCGATTGCAGACCGGCGCGAAAGACCTCTGCCAAGAAGGACGCATACGCTATAGTCAGTGCGATCACGGCACGCCACAACAGGGAAAAGTCGCGGGTGCGGATCGGGTCAAACCCCAGTGACTGCAGCACCCAGTTCCACGCGACAACCATCGCAGGCGCCAGCACAAATGCCACGTAAAGCAGCAGCACGATAATCGGAATGCCGCGCACTACCTCAATATAGAACCGGGATATCTGACGCAGGATCAGCGACCGCGAGATCTGCGCCAACGCCAGCCCCAACCCCAAAAGACATGCCAGCGTGTAAGAGACCAGCGTGACATAGATCGTCACCCAGATGCCTCGACGCAGGGTACTCAGCACGCGGGAATACTCTGCAACCGTCAGAACCTGCCAGAACAGATAAAGACCAATCGCTACCACAGCGACCAGCCACCACGGAAAGTCGTCATCGTTCGGAGAGGTTGGGATCATCCGGGGCACGTCCCGGGCTTGACCCGGGACCTCCACATCAAGGTTTACTGACCCAGCTTGTAGTCAAGGAACCACTTGGTAATTAACGCTTCAATCGTGCCATCAGACCACATATCGGCAATGGCGGCATTGATGGGTGCGACCAGATCCGAACCCCTGGGGTAAAAGAAACCAAAATCCTCGGTCCCCAGCTTTTCCCCGATAATCTTCAAACCGCCATCAGATGCATCGACATAGCCATTGCCAGCCGTGCCGTCCGTTAGCACCAGGTCAACATCGCCAGCGCGCAAGGCCTGTACAGTGGCACCGAATGTTTCCATCAGTTTGATCCGTGGGTTCGCCTCATCTCCATCCAACACGTCATATACACCGACATAAAACGGCGTTGTACCGGGTTGTGCAGCCATAAGCAGGTCATCATCAGCGGCAAAACTGGCCGCATCTGCAAACCGGTTCTCATCCCCGCGGACCATCATGACCATTTCCGAAGTCATATATTTGTCAGAGAAGTCAACGACTTCCGCACGGTCTTCGCGGATGGTGATCCCCGTCATACCCAAATCGAACTGGCCTTCCGAGACGGCCGGGATCATCGCATCCCAACTGATGTTTTCATAAACAATGGTGGCATTCAGCCGCTCGGCAATTTCGGCCATCGCGTCATATTCCCAGCCCACCGCATCGCCGTTGCCATCAATGAATTGCAAAGGCGGATAAGCGTTTTCGGTCACAACGACAATTTCGCGCCCATCAAGATCCGGCAAATGGCCATCAGCAATAGCAGCAGTCGCAAAGGCCGCTGCTGCAAGTGTTGTCAGAATACGCATGATCATCTCCCCAGATGTGAACTTTGCTTGGTACTATGAACTTCAGCCGCCAACGTGCAAGCCTTTGCCACCACAGGCGGCGCAATCCGCGCGAGGCTTGATGCTGATCGTACGGGACTGCGCATAAAGTGCGTCATAAATCAGCAGCTTGCCACCCAGTCCCGCACCAGCGCCGGTGATTGCCTTAAGCGCCTCAACCGCCATCATCGCCCCGACAACGCCGGGCAAAGGCCCTATCACGCCAGCCTCGGCGCAGCTCGGCACCAGTGCGGGATCAGGGGCATCGGGAAAAACGCATGCATAACAGGGTGTTCCATGTACGGGATCATAGAGGCTGATCTGGCCTTCCCATTGCGTCAAAGCCGCTGCGATCAGCGGCTTTTCTTGCACAACGGCAATGCGGTTCACCAGATATCGCGTTTCATAATTGTCGGTCCCGTCCAGAAGCAATTCGTAATCCTCAAAAAGCTCCGAGGCGATATCTTCGGTCAAACGCCGGTGATAGGGCCGCGTCATGACAAACGGGTTTTGCGCTGTCATCGCCTCGGCCGCGGAATGCACTTTGGGCATACCGATGTTGCGGTCAAGATGGATGATTTGACGTTGTAAATTGGCGTTCTCAACGATGTCATCATCGATCACGCCAATCGTGCCAATGCCTGCCGCCGCAAGATACTGCAAGGCAGGTGCGCCGAGTCCCCCCGCACCGATGACCAGCACGCGCGCATCACGCAATGCCTTTTGACCGGGGCCGCCCACCTCGCGTAGAATGATGTGGCTTTTTCGGCAATACGTGACCGCAGATTGCCAAGGAATTTCCGATAGCCCCATACAATGAACCCGAAGGCAATCAGGATACCCCAAAGCCGCGCATCCCCGCCTGTCGCCATGCGTAAAGGATGTCCCGCAGGCAGGATCACGTGGATCATCATGACACCGACCAGCAGGATGCCCATCATGTTCCAGCGCACGGCATAAGGCACTTTCATCGCAATGCCGATCCCCCACAGGGTGGCCGCCATCGCACCAACCATGATCATAGGCCAGTTGACCCGAAACCGTCCGCACCACGGACCGTTTCACCCAACTCAGGAACGACTGTGAATGCCGCTTGCGTCACCGGTGCGATCACCATCTGCGCAATCCGCATTCCATGTATGACAGTGAAATCCTCGTGCCCCAAATTGATCAGAATGACGCCGACCGGTCCGCGATAATCACTGTCGATTGTGCCGGTGGTGTTGACCATGGACACGCCGTACTTCAATGCCAGCCCAGATCGCGGTCGGATTTGCACTTCATAGCCGTCAGGGATTGCCATACGCAGCCCCGTTGGAACCAGTGCTCGTGCACCGGGTTTTAACGTGACAGGCTGACGATCTATCAGGTTGGCCCGCAGATCCGCACCCGCAGCGCCCGCTGTTTCATAAGTGGGCAGGCCAATGCCTTGATCAGCAGCCTTATCCCACTGGAGTTGCAGCATAACGGTCATGCGAGATACTCTGCTATCCGCTGGGCCAGCTTCGTGGCCACTGCGTCTTTATGCATCCGCGGCCAGGCTTCAGCGCCTTTGTCGGAAATCAGCGTAATTGCATTTTCTGTGCCACCCATAATCCCAGTTTGGGGCGATACATCATTTGCCACAATCCAATCGCACCCCTTGCGCGCGCGCTTGGCTTTCGCATGTGCGACTACATCATCTGTCTCGGCCGCGAAACCAATGACCAGTTCAGGACGGCCTTTCGCCATCTGAGCCACGGTTGCGAGGATGTCCGGGTTTTCTGCAAATTCCAGCTGTGGCAAACCGCTTCCATCTTTCTTGATCTTGCTGTCGCCCGCATTGGCGACATGCCAATCTGCGACGGCAGCGGCAAACACAGCGGCATCCATTGGTCCTGCGCCTTGCACAGCGGCAAGCATTTCCTTTGCCGTTTGGACAGGCATCACCTTAGCGCCGGCGGGTGCGGGCACATCGGATGGGCCCGTGACAAACGTCACCTCAGCCCCCAGTGACATCAGTGCCTTTGCAATGGCGGTACCTTGCGCGCCCGATGACCGGTTTGCAATGTAACGCACCGGGTCAATTGGTTCATGAGTGGGACCGGACGTGCCCAAAACCTGACGCCCTTTGAGGGGTCCATAGGACAAGGCCGCATCGATTGCCGTCATGATTTCCGGTACTTCTGCCATGCGACCCGGCCCATATTCACCGCAGGCCATATCACCTTCATTCGGGCCAACAACCAGTGCTCCATCGTCTTTCAGCGTCGCAAGGTTGCGCCGTGTCGCAGGATGATCCCACATGCGCACATTCATGGAGGGGGCAATCAGGACGCGCTTATCAGTCGCCAGAAGCAGCGTTGATGCGAGATCATTGGCGTGGCCACCAACCATCTTAGCCATCAGATCGGCTGTTGCCGGGGCCACGACAATCAAATCAGCCGCGCGGGACAATTCGATGTGACCCATCTCAGCCTCGTCAGTAAGGTCAAAGAGATCTTGATAGATTCTTGAGGCTGAAAGAGCCGACAAGCTAAGCGGCGTAACAAATTCAGATCCCGCCTTCGTCAACACTGGCGTAATCTGTGCGCCCTGCTCACGTAGGCGGCGCACCAGGTCAAGTGATTTGAAGGCGGCAATGCCGCCACCGACGATCAAAAGGATGTGTTTGTCGGCCAACATAAGGCTCTCCGGTAACAGGTCAGGCTGACACTAGGTCAGATTGAACCGGAAAGACAATGTCGGCCTTTTAGGTCAGCGTTTAGGCGAAAAACGCGTGCACTTCAGAGCTTTGCGCCTCTAGGCTCTTGCGCATTTTGCCGAAAGCGGCCGCTTCCAGTTGGCGCACACGCTCTTTTGAAAGACCCAACTCAGTTCCCAGACTTTCAAGAGTGCGAGGGTCATCGCGCAACTTCCGCTCACGCACAATAAACAGCTCACGATCGTTCAAGGCAGACAGCGCTGTCATCAACCACTGACGCAGCGTATCATTGTCGTGACTGTTCTCTACAGTCTCGGCCGCCTGCGGGCCATTATCTTCAAGCGCGTCAATCCATTCGCGCCCCTCATCCTCGCTGGATTGTGTCGCATTGAGCGAGAAATCCGATCCCGACAACCGGCCTTCCATCATCTCTACGTCATGCAGTGGCACACCAACCTCAATCGCGATGAGTTCGCGCATTTCCTGCCGGTCAAGCTCGCGCCCTTCGGCAGCGGCCTCACGCTCTAGTCTGGCTTGCACACGGCGCATGTTGAAAAAAAGCGACTTCTGCGAGGAGGTCGACCCCGTCCGCACCATCGACCAGTTTCGCATAACATAATCCTGGATTGATGCCTTGATCCACCATACTGCATATGTCGAAAACCGTACGCCCCGATCTGGATCAAACTTATCTGCAGCCTTCATAAGACCAACAGAAGCCTCTTGGATCAGGTCATTCATCGGCGCGCCGTAGCGCTTGAATTTTGAAGCCATGGAGATAGCGAGGCGCATATATGCGGTGATCAGGCGATGTAGCGCTTCCTCGTCACGGTCATCACGCCAAGCATAAGCAAGGGTCAGCTCTGTCTCAGCATCGAGCAGTTCTGCTTTCATTGCTGTCCGAGACAAAGTTTGATCAGAAAAACCGGAAACGCCCATCTGTAATCTCCCATTTCTTGCCGTGCCAAGCATTAACTTTTTTGTCTAATAGAGTTACGCAGGGTTACGGGAACTGGATCACATAAAGTGTTTAGATAATGTTACCTAAATTGTCTCTCGTGTTGGGCGGGGCCTCATCCGGCAAGTCAGCTTATGCGGAAAAGCTGATACTCGACACGAGCTTAGCCCCCATTTACATCGCCACGGCGCAAGTTTTTGATGATGAAATGGCGGCGAAAGTTTTGCGCCATAAAAAGATGCGCGGCGATGGATGGCACACCATCGAGACGCCCGTGGCCGTTGCAGAAGAGCTTGCTGCTGTCAGCCTTGATAGTGCCGTCCTACTAGATTGCGTCACGCTGTGGCTGACCAATATCATTCTTGGCGATCACGACATCGATCATTACACCGCTGAACTGGTGAAAGCATTAGAGCAGTGCAAATCGCCGGTCGTCGTCGTGTCCAATGAGGTGGGCCAAGGTATCGTGCCCGACAACGCCCTGTCCCGCAGGTTTCAGGCAGCCCAAGGTATGCTGAACCAAACCATCGCTGCAAAGGCGGATCTGGTCGTTACTGTCATGGCAGGTCTACCGCTGACCCTTAAGGGCACTGCCCCATGACGAGGCTTTGGTGGGTTCGCCATGGTCCAACACATGAAAAAGCATTCGTCGGTTGGCGCGATGTACCGGCTGATTTGTCGGACAAGGCACAAATACAAAGAATCTCGGACCATCTGCCAGCTGCCGCACCGGTTATCTCATCAGACCTGATACGGGCAACGGCGACGGCAGATGCCATCGCAATGGGGCGGCCACGTCTGCCGCACAGGATGGACCTGCGCGAGTTCAATTTTGGGCTTTGGGATGGGCTTCGTTTTGACGACGTCGCGGCACGTGACCCTGATCTCAGCCGCCGCTTCTGGGAAGAACCCGGCGACCTTGCGCCGCCGCAGGGCGAAAGCTGGAACACAGTCGCAAAACGTGTGAGCCAAGCGGTAGATGAACTGATACAAAAGTTCCCGGTGGCGGACCTGATCCTGGTCGCGCATATCGGGGTGCTCATGACACAGCTCCAACGGGCCACAGGCACAACACACTACCAGGCCATGGGTCACCATATTGACAATCTTTCGGTCACTGACATGGCAGTGCAAGATGGCCGCTGGTCGATCGGACAGATCAATCACATCCTGTGATGCACGACGTCACAAATCTGCGTTGGGCGTGCTGACCGCGGCAGGTTAAGACAAGCAAATGACCTATCATCTTTACATCGGCGATCGCACATTCAGCAGTTGGTCCTTACGCGGCTGGTTGTTGTTAGAGAAATTCGGGCTTCGCTTCCAAACACATCTTGTCGGTCTTTATGCCGGCACCTACCGGGAAGAGTTGGCGCATCTTGCACCCGCACAGACCGTCCCAGCCCTGCAAACACCAGAAGGCCATGTTCTGACGGACAGTCTTGCCATGGCTGAAACATTGGTTGAGCGGCATCCAGATGTTGATTTTTACCCGCACGATCCCGCCGCGCGTGCGCTTGCGCGCTCAATAACGTCCGAGATGCATGCCAGTTTCATGGCATTGCGCAGCGCGTGCCCAAACATGATCACTCACGTATGGGAAGGGTTTGAACCTTCTGATGCGGTGCGCGCCGATATTGATCGCATCACTTATTTATGGGCACTTACCAAAGAACGGCATGGTCAAGACGGACCGTGGCTCTTTGGCGATTATACAATCGCGGATGTTTTTTATGCACCTGTCGCACTGCGGATCACCGCATATGACCTACCCGTTACGGCGGCGGCGCAGACCTATGTTGACTGCCACCTGCAGGACCCCGCCTTCCTGGCTTGGCGAACGGCATCGCAATCTGAAGTCTATGACCCTTGGCCCTATCCCATGGAACTGGCGCGTCGTCCGTGGCCGGGTGACGACAGTTAACCATTCGTAAACCAGCGGCAATTACCCGTTAACCACGTTGCGGGGAGCTGGGCATGGTTGCACTGACCTATACTGTTGCATTTGAGGGGATAGAGGCACGGCTGGTCGAAGTGCAATGTGCCGTCACACCAGGTGTGCCTGCATTTTCAATCGTAGGATTGCCCGACAAAGCCGTGTCAGAAGCACGCGAGCGGGTGCGTGCCGCACTGACGGCGATGGCCATCGCGCTGCCCTCAAAACGGATCACGGTCAACCTATCGCCAGCTGATCTGCCCAAGGAAGGGTCGCATTTCGACCTGCCCATCGCCCTCGCGCTGCTGGCCGCGCTTGAGATCATCCCAAGCGAGGATTCAGAGCAAACCGTGGCACTGGGCGAATTGTCGTTGGACGGCACGCTGGTGCCGGTGGTGGGGGCACTGCCCGCGGCCATGGCGGCGGCGCAAGATGACCGCACACTTTTATGCCCACAAGGATGCGGGGCCGAGGCGGCCTGGGTGGCTGCGGCAAACGTGATCGCCCCGCACAGCTTAAGCGGGGTGGTAAGGCATTACACAGGCCAGGCCGTAATCGCGGCCTCGGAACCAGGCGAAGTGCACAATGCGACGACACAACGAGACCTGTCCGAAGTAAAGGGTCAGGAACGGGCCAAACGCGCTCTCGAAATCGCAGCAGCCGGGCGACATCACCTGCTGCTTGTGGGCTCGCCAGTGTCTGGCAAATCAATGCTGGACGCGCGTAATCCCGGAATCCTTCCTCCACTAACCCCGGCAGAGGCTTTGGAAACATCCATGATCCACTCGCTTTCTGGCCTACTGGACGAAGGTGGAATCAACCGCGAACGCCCATTTCGGGAACCGCATCACACCGCCTCAATGGCGGCCATCGTTGGCGGAGGGCGCGGGGCGAAACCGGGTGAAATCAGCTTGGCACATAATGGTGTACTTTTTATGGACGAATTCCCGGAATTCCCACGAACGGTTCTGGAAACATTGCGGCAGCCGATTGAAACAGGCGATGTCGTCGTCGCGCGCGCAAATGCGCATGTGAAATATCCATGCCGGTTCATGCTAGTGGCCGCGGCGAACCCCTGCAAATGCGGATACCTGACAGATCCGGCCCGCGCATGTGCACGCGCGCCTGTTTGCGGCGAAGACTACGTGGGCCGCATTTCAGGCCCGCTGATGGATCGGTTCGATCTGCGGATCGAGGTGCCACCTGTTGCATTCACAGATCTAGACTTGCCAGAGGCAGGCGAGGGATCAACTGCCATTGCGGCCCGGGTCACTTCCGCACGCGAGGCCCAGGCAAGACGCTTTAATGGACATAAAACGGCACGGGTCAACGCAGATGCCGAAGGGCATCTTCTGGAAGAAATCGCGACACCAGACAGCGAGGGACGCGCGTTGTTGGTGAAAGTCGCCGAAAGGTTTGGATTGTCTGCGCGCGGCTATCACCGGGTCTTAAGGGTCGCACGAACAATCGCCGATCTGAACGGATCGCAAGACGTGCGCAAACCGCATGTTGCCGAAGCCGTGGGTTATCGGCTGGCCATGGCAAAAGAGGTCTAAAGAGGTCCACCCCTTAAGGAGTGTTGGATATGCGATCAGCGGCAACCACCAAAATCAAGCAGCACTTCTACCGTAGCGCCTCAATCGCCGTCCAAATCTTTTCGGCAATGTTCACGCCGTCGAAACGTTCCAATTCCTGAATACCCGTGGGTGAGGTGACGTTGATTTCCGTCAACCATTCACCAATCACATCGATGCCTACAAAAATCTGGCCCTTTTCTTTCAGTAATGGACCAATCCTTGCGCAAATCTCGCGATCACGATCAGTTAGATCAATCTTCTCAGGCCGTCCACCCACATGCATATTCGAACGTGTCTCTCCTGCAGCTGGCACGCGATTGATGGCACCAACAGGTTCACCATCCACAAGGATGATCCTCTTGTCCCCCTTTGAGACGGCAGGAAGAAATTGCTGCATGATCAGCGGCTCACGATTGATACCTGCGAAGAGTTCATGCAGTGATGCAAGGTTACTATCGCCTTTGTTCAGTTTGAAAACGCCCGCGCCACCGTTGCCGTAAAGAGGCTTGAGGATCACGTCACCATGTTCAGCGCGGAACGCCTTAAGCGTGTCAAGATCTCGGGCGATCATCGTTGGCGGCGTTAGGTCAGGGAACTGCAGCACCAACAGCTTTTCGGGGTAATTGCGTACCCAAAATGGATCATTCACCACCAATGTGCCCGGATGAACCATATCAAGAAGATGGGTTGTGGTGATGTAACCCATGTCAAAAGGTGGATCCTGTCGTAACCAGACAACGTCGTAATCCGCCAAATCGACCGTGATTTCATCTCCAAGCGTAAAGTGATCACCTTTGACGCGCTTGACAGTCAAGGGCCAGCCGCGCGCCACCACCCTACCCTGATCGTAAGCCAATTTATCTGGCGTGTAATAAAACAGACCATGTCCGCGGGCCTGTGCCTCTTCTGCGATGCGAAAGGTACTGTCTGCGTCAATATTGATCGGCGCGATTGGATCCATCTGGAAGGCAATTTTCAGCGACATTGTGCGGCCTCATGCAAAGCAGTGATAGCTGCTTCATGACGTAGGTCGCAGGCCAGCGCAATGGGTTTGCTATGCTTCCATAAATGCGTTTTCGATCACTTTGACGGCACCATCACCGTTGACCATCGCCAAGTCAAAACGCAATTCCGTCAGTAGCCCAAGCGGCTCACCTGCCAAGAATGCTGATGCAGAGCGACACAGCCGATCCATCTGGCGACGCTGCAGACGCAACGCTGCCGCATCGAAGGAGTTGCGTTTCTTGACCTCGACAAAAATAACGGTTCCGCCATCGCGCATAATCAAATCAATCTCACCACTTTTACCGCGCCATCTTTGCGCGGCGAAGGTGTGTCGCCGCCGCTCGTAGTCCCGCGCCACGATCTGTTCAGCAGCCAATCCTGCGTGATATCCGATATGCTCTGTCAAGTTTCGTCCTTTAAACCAAGCGCAATCTGATAAACCTGCCTGCGCGGCAAACCCATCGCGCCAGACACCATTGTTGCGGCATCCTTGATCCGCATTGTTTCCATCGCGGCCTTCAACGCTGCTTCAATGTCCTTCTGCGCAACATCGACCGCACCCCGACGCCCAACAAGCACAACCACCTCGCCCTTCGCCGATTGGTCCGCAAACGCATCCGCGAGTTCACCCAGAGTACCGCGTGTTATCTCCTCAAACTTCTTTGTGAGCTCACGACACACAACAGCCTCACGCGTTAAACCCAGAATATCACGCAGATTAGCTAACATTTCCCCAACACGTTTCGGGCTCTCATAAAACACAAGCGTAAACGGCGCATCGCGCAAAGTCGCAATCTCGGTTTCGCGCTGTTTCTGACTGCTGGGAAGAACACCGACAAAGGCGAACCGGTCCGAGGCCAAACCCGATGAAGTGAGAGCCGTCAAAACAGCCGAAGGTCCTGGTGCCGATATTACTGGCAAGTCTTCTGCTATGACCGCACGGGCCAATTCAAAACCAGGGTCAGCAACTAATGGTGTACCTGCCTCCGAAACATAGGCCACAGATTTGCCCGTTCTGATCGCAGCGACCAAACGGTTAACGGCGTTATCACCGCTATGATCATGGAATGCGATCAGTTTGCGGCTGTTCAAGGGAACGCCGTGAATTTCCATCAGTTTGCGGGCAGTGCGCGTATCTTCTGCCGCTATCAGATCTGCACTGGCCAGAACATCCAATGCGCGCAGCGTGATGTCACGCGCAGCCCCGATCGGCGTCGCAACCAGATACAGTCCGGCAGAGAGTGGCTTGGTGATAAAATTCATCTCTGGACCCGCCTGTCGCCTGCTTTATGATGCCCCCAATTCGCGGCGGACCGAAACACCGGCGCATCATCCAGGAGGGATATCGGCCATGTTTGCTCGTTTCCGCAATGCCCGCAAGGCGGCCACGCGTGTTTTTGCTTTTCTGTCGCTGGCTTGGCTGGCGGCCTGCGATGTCACACTTGATCCCAACGCGAATGTTGGGCCGCAAATCGATCCTGATGATCCGGTTCAGGTGGCACTGCTAGTGCCAGGAGGATCGGCCGAAAGCGGTGATGCCCTCCTCGCCCGAAATTTTGAGAACGCCGCCAGGCTCGCAATTGCTGACTTGAACGGCCCAAAGGTTGAATTGCGGGTCTACAATACGGGCGGCAATCCGGTAAGTGCTGCTGATGCGGCACGCAATGCCGTTGGCGACGGCGCACAGATCATCCTTGGGCCGCTGCGCGGTGAAGTCGCGAATGCGGTAGGCGTTGCAGTCGCCGGCGATAACATCAATGTCCTTGCGTTTTCGAACAACCCCACCATCGCAGGTGGCAATGTCTTCATCCTTGGCTCGACATTTGAAGGCGTAGCAAACCGTTTGGTACAATATGGAAACCGGCGTGGGATCAGCCGCTATGCGGTAGTGCACGGTGATGATTTCGCCGGTGGTTTTGGCCGCGACTCCATCACAAGTGCTGCTCAGCGCAACGGCGCGCAGGTCGTTGCGGTCGAAAGCTATCCGCTGTCACAGCAGGGTATCTTTACTTCCACACGTCGGATTGTGTCAGCTGTCCGCAATTCAGGTGCACAGGCCGTGTTTACGACTGCCGGCGCGAATGCTGATCTGCCCATCATCGCAACAGCCCTTCCCGACGCCGGCATGGATATCCAGCGTAGCCCGTTTGTGGGGCTGACCCGCTGGGACACGGTACCACAATTGCGCGACCTGCCAGGGGTCGAAAACGGGCTTTTTGCACTGCCTGATCAAGCAACCGAAACCCTTTTTCAGAACCGATATGCTGCAACCTACGGTGAGCAGCCACACCCCCTGGCTGGGCTGGCATATGACGGGATTGCTGCAATCGGTGCGCTAGTTGCCTCTGGCAATGATGATGCACTGACCAAAGCCGCGCTGACAACACCGCTAGGTTACCGTGGAACAGCGGGTAACTTCCGCCTTCTGACCAACGGTCAGAACGAGCGTGCCCAGGCAATCGCAACCATTCAAGACAATCAGGTGGTGATCCTTGAACAAGCCCAACGTAGCTTTGGTGGCGCCGGGCTCTGACACAGACCTGACGACGGCCAGCGATCTATCCGACGGTCTGATCTGTTCGGCATCTTCAATATTCGACAAGGCGGCAGTTCTGGCGGAGATAACGGCAGGCTTCGCAACTGTTAAGTCGGAAAAAGAGAGACGTGCCGTTGCGGTCAGCGTTCTGGATAAGGCCCGCAAAGCCGGTCTGTCAGCGATATCGGACGCATTTCGCGCGCAGCCTTTCGCCGCACGTCCCGCGACCCGCGCCTATAGCTGGTTGGCTGATCAAGTAGTCTGCGTCGTCCTGGAAACTGCGACTGACTGGTTGCATCCGCTGCCAAATCCGACCGAGGGCGAAAAGCTTACGGTGATCGCCGTCGGTGGGTCAGGCCGGGGGGAAATGGCACCTCATTCCGACATCGATCTATTGTTTCTGACGCCCTATAAGATCACGCCCTGGGCTGAAAGCGTGATCGAGTCCATGCTTTACATGTTGTGGGATCTTAAGCTGAAAATCGGCCACGCCAGCAGCACCGTCAAGGAATGCATCCGACTGGCGCGCGAAGACTACACAATTAGGACATCGCTTGTTGAGTACCGTTTCCTTGCTGGTGCCCCGGCGC
>ERZ1740065.1740-NODE-1740-length-13269-cov-11.386635_pt1 | contig 13269 bp, 8 predicted proteins | sample MGYA00581738_ERZ1740065 | MGnify/ENA primary metagenome ERZ1740065 (study PRJEB43018, sample SAMN04849749) | marine metagenome | isolation source: floating plastic debris | place: Pacific Ocean | collected 2008-09-01 | study: EMG produced TPA metagenomics... | reverse complement strand
GCTGTCCTCCTATGTTCGTGTTCATAAGCATTGTGCTGTTTTCTTCTTCCTTTGACCGAAGCAGATTTAACTAATCGCTCTAACTGTTAGCTGCTTGCTGCAACATGGCAACCCTCTCGATGATTATGACTTTGTTTTTGAGATAAATAAACTTATGGGTGTAAATACGGGCTTCATTAAAAGCAGCAACTTAGTCTTCTCAATCTCTCAACTCAGACGACTAAGTGAGTGCATCTTTTGTTTCTGCATATTGCTTTCTATTTGCCATCTACACCTTTGGAATATACAATAAACAGTATCTCTCAGGTTCGTTTAATTTGATGAGACCAATTAAGAATTGGAATGATGGAATAGGGCTTTATCATCTCTAAATTTACAGCAAGTAATTGAGCTATAGTTGATAGCTTGCCGTGTGAAATTCTGTTATCTGTTGTACACGCGATGATAGCAATGGCATGGTTTTCGGTCAGCCAATCAGGTGTAGCCTAATCATTTTGTGCTCGGTAGGAATCATCAGGGGAATAGGAGCTCTTGCATGTGGGAGATCAAATTGCACTCAGAATTGCAGTTAACGGCTGCTCTAGGGCAATCGTTAAAATTCTCCGTTAACTAGGACGATAAAAAACGTTTTACTAACGAACGGACCAATTTAAAACAGAATTCTCCGCTAAACTAACGAAGTGGAGAGATAACGAAACGGAGACTGGATTTAAAACACCCCCCTGATTCATATAGCTCCTAGCAGTAAACCAGTGATGTGAATGCAGTGTGGCCAGGATGTTTGGCTGATTTTACGGGAAATAAATGCATTTAAAGATTTCAAAACCATATTCCTGTCACAACAGTTGAACCCTGTTCACCATTCTGTGTAAAATAATGCGATAAAATATGCTCTTCCTGCCATTGTGTGAACTATTAAAGCAGTCTTTTATCTTCCTTTCGAGCTTACGCTAAGTCCGCGACCATTGATGGTTTCTGTCAGTGCTTTATGATATCAACTCATCTCTAGTTAGATTAGCACCATTGGTCGTTGTTTGATGCTGAACAACTCTTAATCCACGACCTGCAATAATGAAACTCCATTGAAGTGGAAAGAGTCTTTGCAACCCCATGATATCAGCGAGGCTCTCTATTTCAGAGTTCAAACACTGAATATCAACCTCACAGATGAAACTCAATTTTCATGTGAGAAGCACTGATAAAGCTGTGACTTTTGAGCTCATATGTAGGAATGTAATGTGATCGTGATCAGAAGTGCTTAGAGTGAGTGATAGCAGTGTATTTCTCATATTCCTGAAGGCTACCAACTTCCCTCAGCCTATCTCCAGCTAGATGTCATCTGACTTGGGTGATCTACTATGCAATGGTGCTGTCAAAACAAAGTGCAGTAGTCATTCGCATTCTCGCATACAATCAGGGAATGCCAATGGGGTGTTTTTGATCTCCAGCTCAGTTCATCGAAGACAAAGACGCCAGAAGATGAGATGTAGAAACCATCACCACATCAGGCACAGCTACTATGATGAAATATGGCTCTCAGTTTTCCATTTCATCTAATGAAATACATTTTCTATCATCCCCAGATCATTTACGATTCAGTCTGGAGAAACGGGATTGAATTGAATTATAGACATAACTTGTAGCAAGTCTCTGTGGTGAAGAAGTCACTCAGCACTTCATGTCCATCTCAGGCATTTACAGACGATGGGCATTGGTAGGAAATGGAAAATGGGCAAATGCTGCTGCTGACAATATATACGCTAACAACTTCACTTTCTGACCTTATTATCCATAAGAGTTGCTGAGTTGAAACATTGAATGTCAGTATTTCAGTTGGGGTTAGCAGTGCTCAAGTCAGTATCACTGCTAGAGCTGTCATGTTTTACCTTATGAACTTGAGCAAAGATCGTGAGCGGTTGTGATTTTATGCTTTCTATATTAGGGAACTAATTTCTGATTGGGCATTGATGATGGAAAAACAAAGTAGATTACGTAATTAGTCTTCCTAGCTCAGTGAACCAGTCACTGATTTTGATTGTATAACATTCTCTGGAATGCTTATCCAAAGAATCGTCTGCCGCCAATGAACCTGCGACCACCAAAGAATCTATGGCCACCGAAGAATCGCCTTCCTCCGAAGAATCGGCGACCACCAAAGAAGCGCCTTCTGCCAATGAATCCGCGGCGGAATCCACCTCTGAAATATAATTTATTTTCTAATCAATGATGGTATATCTGACAGTCTAGCTGTGTGGAAGGCTGCTTTGAAGACATTTTGTACGTCGGAAGCTAAAAGTTGGCTAAAGTTGAGAGGTGATGGGAGACAATGCATATTTTGCTGCTCACAAGTTCTTTGGCAATGCCGCTCATTATTGTTGCAGCAACTCACCGGAATTGAGCTTCTGTCATGGTTGCGATGAGGCAGAGAACAAGGATGGCGAGAATTGAGACCTTCATTCTGATTATGCAAGAGAATATTTATCTGTAAAAAGACATAGAAATGAACATCAGTTGCATGAAGTATTAAAGTATGTTGAAGTACCTAAAGTAAGGACACCATTAGTATAGGAGAGTTGGATTTACATACCTGAGATACTCTGTGAGGCTGATAGGTCACACTAGATGTGACTGATAGACTGGTCGCACATCCTTATATACCAGAGCTGAGATGTAGAAATGTAATGTCATTGTGACCGATGGATTCAACTGCATGACCACTTTGGAGGGCCGTACAATGACTTGCAATCATCAGCAGTCGGGTGGTTAATAATAGCACGGTTCTATTGCTTCATTGGCCCTGAATAGCACTTAGTGAAGCGAGTCGAGACGTAAAGAGGCCAATTGTATTGCTACGAATATTTGGCTTGGTTCCTGCTGAAATGGGTTCATGCAATTGGAAGAGGTAGAATATTAAACACGTGTATGAGATACTATAATGTCAGCTATTTGATATTGTGACTGTAAAACCCAAATCTGTTAATCGGTGCTCTCCAACAGTGGCCTGTGATACCTTGCTATCGCTCACAGTGGCCCCCATTTTCTTTTACTTCTAACATATACCCCATGGAGCAACTGAACCGAGCAACAATAGCATACGTGTGGAAAATTCCAGCAATTGCGGGCAACTGTTTGAGAGCGAATGAGGGCGATTTTTAGTGCAGTGATGATAGATTCGCATTAGCCAAAGTAAGATATGTGGCATCTGAATTCACATCTATGAACTTGTTCATTCGACTGCATGACATTTTGATTCCTTTCTCTATCGGGCTAGCGATGGAAAGTAAAACATTATGCTATATCACTGTAGATAATGACATTAGCATAATGCCGGCAATAACTCAGCTCCTCATGAGTTCAATAAATTGGCTAAAAATCACTTCCACTTCGATGGGTTAACTCTGCCAACATTGCATATAATAGAATGAGACAGACGCTCAAAGTATAGTGGTAAGAAGTCAACATGTATTTAATAGATCTCTATTTTGAGCAATATTCTGACTACAATCAGCGTTGTGGTTACCTTGGGCTCAGAGTAGGAGATATGAGATGAGCAGTCATACTCCCCTTCTGCATATCCACTATTCAGCTGGCAACTGCAAAGATGGAAAACCTCATGCTCCTCTCACTTTCTGAGAGAGGTAATACCTCTACCACATCCTTCCAGGCTGGATGTTCCGAAATCAGCAGATGGAAACTGCTATTACTGCTTATTGACGTACAATTCAATAATTTTTTGCTTCCTTACCAATATAGGTTAGAAGTGGACGTGATCCTCATTTTTATTTGGTTTCATTTGCAGTTGCAATCAAATAGACTTGGAACTATTTATGTGGTGTTCAAAAGATGTTCTATTGCCATTGAGAGGTTTCGACATGGTTGAGGAAGTAGCACAGGCTAGTACACAGAGGTACCGTTACCTAGCAACAAAGTATATGCAATATCAGCGATAGACCTGATCAGAATGAGTAGACTACTTGGGTGGTCACCAGTTCATTAATTATTGTGGTGTCGCTAGCTAAAAGGTTATTGGTTAGATATCATTGTCACTAAACCTGTGACCTTTCATTGAATCCCAGAAATTCAATTCCTGCTATTTAGTAGTTGCCATTGTTTCGTTGTAAGTGACAGATCATTGTTTTAATTACATTTGTTAATGTGTGCTGCAAATTAGCAAGAGTTTTTAGGAGTCACAAGAACATCGACTAAAGGAAGTACAAGGAGAGAAATGGGGAAGCGGGGAGGCGGGGAGGCAGGGAGGCAGACTTATACCCTCAAAAATCTTATTCATCACAGGATGGATACAGGAATCAAGCGTGCACTATAAAATTAGTTGTGAAAACTTTAATGGTGTCACCATATTTTTCTTAACAAGAAATCCATTGCAGTTGACCGGTATCATCAACAAATATTCAAAAGCAGCTTAATCTACACGCAGGTATTACAGTAATAAGTTGAGTTCCAGCAAATCATTTGCCTAAAGCGGTGCTTCAGCTGTGAAATGTAACACACTGATTATTTGGAAAATCAATATGGAAGCTGAGACTCATAGAAGCAATTCACTGATATTCATGGGGGGATCTGCTTTCCCATCCTCCTTCGAACTCTCTAGCTAATATTCCTTTAGTTTAATTCTACCTCAGCTATTTTTAGATCAAACTTTGTTTCACTGCCTTTTCCATGGAGTTAGAGCACACTGCAATTTGGTGATAGTTAATGAGTGGTGAGTAAATTTATACTAGGAAGCAGCTAACCAAAACACCTCAATGTAACTCTCAGCATGCCATGTGACTTCACACGGCGCACTGTCTAGATGTACATGTAAACATTGTCCGCTAATCATATAATCCATAGTGCTTTCAGAGTTCAGACACTAAATATTGAACTTTCTGAGGGAATTATCACCAGTTAAGTCAGCTGCCACTGGGATTCAAACCGCGGGTCTCCAGCTTGCACGACAAGCACCCTTACCACTACAACATCACAGCTTACACTCCACCACATCTCCCCCAGTTCTCAGGAACTCAACATGGCGCCTCCTACTGGCCTCACTGCCTGCCTATCGCTGACCCTCAGCATCAATCTGCAGGTCTTCTGCCAGTTTCACTGCACCCTCACCAACTCACAGAAACAGCAGAGCCGAAATATATTGTAAAAGGGTGCTGCCACTAGGATTCAAATCGCGGGTCTCCCACTTGCAAGACATGCATGCTAACCACTACACCACGGCGGCCTACACTTCGCCGCATTGCTGTCATCCTTCATGTCATCTAATCGAATTCATATCATGAATGGTTTTGATTTGAACCTTTCTATTTTAGTGAGCTAAAATCTGATTGGCCAACGTTAGTAGAAATAACAAAGTGGATTGCATGATAAAATTTCCTTAGTTTGGTGAGCTGGTCACTGATCTTGATCGTAAACATTCAATTGGGGTGGTTATCCGAAGAATCGTCTGCCACCCAAGAACCTGCGTCCACCAAAGAATCGACGTCCTCCGAAGAATTGACGTCCTCCGAAGAATTGGCGACCACCGAAGAATCGCCTTCTGCCAATGAATCCACGGCGGAATCCGCCTCTGAAATAGAATTAAATATTTTATATCAACGAGAGCTGATCGAAACAGTTTTGCAGAAACGGTGTGTTCCTAACCCATGGAATGAGTAGAACTCAGAACTTAGTATATAGAGTCAATAACGATAACTATTCACAGTGGAATGATATAGACTTATGATTATCATGAGTAATGACGCAGAGAAAAGGGGATGTTGCATGAGACAAGTGTCTTACGATTGCGAAACAGCTATGAAATATAATAAAAATGATATAGTATATGATATATATAATGTAATATAATAAAATAATTTAGATAAGTTTTAGACGATGTCTGTTGTTTGCCCCCAATATAATAATTACATCAACTCACCGGAATTGAGCTTCTGTCATGGTTGCGATGAGGCAGAGGACAAGGATGGCGAGAATTGAGACCTTCATTCTGATGACGTAGTGGATTTGTTATCTGCAATAACAGTAAAGGTCACTATCATGATTTGAACAGAGAGAAAGAAACTTGTGAACCAGATTCAATAGGTTTACATACCTTCGATGACCTATGAGGCAGCTTTCAGACCAGATATGACTGCAGAATCTAAACCATCAGCTTTATATACCCGAACTGAGATTCAAATTTGGATGGTCATGGTGATCAATGAATTCAGTTCTATGAAAGGTGATTGGTTGGATATTTGTATCCATTGGATTGTGTGGCCATTGAGCAGAGAAAGTCTATCATTAGTCAATCGCATCAAAATCTCCTTCAGTTATGTGATGCTTGGCTCTCACCAAAGATGATTCATGTGTAAGATAACTGATTCTATCCGATTCAGGGCTGATACAGCTATCATTGAATACATGGTAGCACCAAATGACTGCTGAAGACAGTAAGACAATCCTCGGCAGCTTACAAGTATTTCAAAATGTATGGCTGTAGTGCAGAGAGAAATTGTGGACTGTGTATCATACCATTGTTGTTCACTGAACCAGTAACTTGGAATTGAGAGACTTTTGTCTGTGTTTCATTCTCCTGTTGATTTTTGCGCTCACTCCGCGCCTATCCACGCTCACTCCCATTCACTCCTGCTCATTCCTACGCACTCTCGCACGTGCTGATGCACAAATATCTACAGGAGAATGACAAAAGCTCTTTTGTCTTTGAAATGGATAAAATTGGGGCATTGGCACAGATATCATTGACACTGATGTGTGCATTAATCAGGTAGCTTAGTTTCAGACGGTATTAGTAGAATTATATCTATCAATTCTTCAACAAAGATGCATACTATCTCAGCTAGGCATAAGCTATGCTGAAGGAACTGGTCATTAATGCACTACATACCTGTCATGTCTCTCGTATTTCCCCCAAGAGACTCCTGTATTTTAGGTGCCAGAATTTAGGGTCAACATTTCTATTAGTGGTTTTCAAATTTTCTTCTGTGGCTCACAAGATAGATCTTGCTGCACTGGACTTCAATATGACAAAATCCTAGATGTAGGAGGTAGGGGGTAGGGGGTAGCTGTAGGTGGGGAGGGGTAGAGGGTGGGGTAGGGGTGGTAGAGCTTTGAGCTATGGCTTATCGAAGTTCTGAAAAAAACAGAATCTCCAGCATTTTAAGCCCGACAAGCATGATGCAATCCTTGATATTATTTACATGCTCGTGTCTGATAAGCTTGAACCGAATAAACATATTCCGGCATAACATTTTTCTAATGTTGAATGAATAAGCATGCACTGCGCGAAGTTGTTAGCACCGATTAAGTACTGGAATACATGTGATTCCCAGTCAATTCGCTTTCATTCCCGTCATATTGTGTGGAAATTAATCAGTTAAGATAGAGTTCGGTCGTTGGAAGCTAAGGAGAGCATGCGCTTAAGAGTTCAACTCATATGTCAATTGATCACCTTCCTTCACTCAAAAGTTCCCTTTTGATATGCAATACACCAAGCGGAGCTAGAGCATATTTGACCATAGCTCAGTGAGCAGTTTGTCACCATGCAATCATTAGATTGTAATTTATGGGATGCCGAATCAGTTTTGCCTCCTCACAGACCAGGTTTCCAGCTATCAGATTGAGGAGCACAATATTACTGCATTAATTTGAGTGCAATCATCAACGATACGATGAGATTGTGCTGCATAACTGCACACAATTACTTTAGTTTAGCGTAATGTCGGCAATAACTTTCTCAGCGTAGTAACCTCATGACTGTGTCTGTGCCAGACAGCATATTCTCACATCGGCGTGTGGACACACAGCTGGTACTGTTTGACATACAGTGGTAGTATTTGCCGCTTCTTCACCTAAGTATGCGAGTCCTGCCCCTAATCCAGCTGAGAGTTGGACCTACTGATTGGTCTCTTCTGTTTGCCTACCTTCGCCAGCATTGGAAATGGGAGTGGCACTACCTAGTTGGTATTCAAAACAAAATTCTCCATTCTGGGGAGGTTTTTGACCTATATCAGGTAGTAGCGCAGGCTGGTGCTCACATGTACCATTACCTGGCAACAGATGAGATGTATTACCAGCAATCAAACGGATAATGATGACTAAGCTACTATGGTGGTCTCTGGTTCATCGGTCCTAAATATATGGCTAGCTAAACGGTCATTGGACAGATACCACACAGCGGGTACTTTCATAATTATACCTGTAACCTTTCATCTTGTGGTAAAACGTGTGCAGAAATGCTGCAGTTGACTTTGGTATGAAATATTATTTCTTTGCGCCTGACCAATGAGTTTTTCAACCTGAATCGGTGATCCATGCTTGCAGATAGTCAATGAGCGCAAATGTCAAGAAAGGAAAAACAGAGAAAAAGAAGATTAAATAATTTAAGTATAAAAAATGTCAGCCATTGAATGTTTGATGCAGGAAATGAGCTGAGCAAAATCTCATGACATCATTTCCTGTACTATACAAGGAGTTTATTCCAGCTGATTGGCGTGTCCTCAGAGGGTTAGAATCAGTCATGGAAACAGCCATGGGTTTATTTGGCGAAACATATTCACTACTGAAGTACCGCAGTATTGCAGCATGTTATGAAAATGAGTTGAGCTCCTGAGAGCATCTCCCTATAGCAGTGCTATTGCTAAGAAAACTAAGTGATGTATTGGTGTCCTAGGGCCTCAACAGATAGACAGACAGACAGACGTGCATTTCTCATATTCCTGAAGGGTGTCCCTCAGCCCCTCTCCTGTTACAGTTAGATGAGATCTGACTTGGGTAAACTACTATGCAACGGTGCTGCCAAAACCAAGCACAGTAGTCATTCACACTCTCCACTCTTTGGACACCAGCTTAGTTCATCGAATACGATGACGTCTGAACACATGCTTTATTGGGTGCCAGAATTTAAAAATTGTCGTTACCACCGCTCACATGCTTGAAAGAAAGAGGGTAAGGTTGAGCAAAATTGGCGTCGAGGATAATAAGGAGCAAGGGGGAGACGTAGGGAGTGGTGGAAGGACGAAGGAAGCAGTGAAGGGAGGTAAGGAGAGGGAGGGAGAGAGAAAGAGGTAGGTGGAGAGGAAGGGGGAGGGAGAGTGAATAAGATAGGACATGGGAGAGATCAATCAAGTTACAATCAAATTTTCCTTCTCCATTCTTGAACACACCACACATGCTGCTAATGACACCATATTATTTGCTGCTTTATTGATCGGCTGTATGGTGATGTATTGTACTGTGGATATTCACAATATTGTAATATCGTATCGTTACAAAATCTCTGTATCGTGGCAACACTAACATGTGCCGTATCGAAATTTAGCGTACCATAGACTATGTACATGAAATATCGGTGTAGTGACATCGCTGCAAAATCATGTATTGTGATGTCACTAATGATTGATGGCATTGCCGGTGACAACTTTCTATATGATGATATGCATGCCAAACTTGGAATACCCTCCACTACCCTGATTGGTTCAGGGACTCTGTGATCCAACCTATCGCTATGCGGTACAGAGATCATGAATTTTAAATGCTGATCAGTATCACTTCCCAATTGTCCAAATTCTTACTTCTCGTGCCAAAAAGCACCAAATTACAGTTTGAATTTTTTGCACAATCATTGTAAATCAAGGAAACTTGTTTTTTTTATGATTTAGTAGCTACATGTAAATTGGATACACTGGTGACGGGACGTCCGTTTCCCAAACTCTATGTGCCTGATAATTTACTGGGTTTACATGGTTAAGAATCCTACTCTTTTTGAACATGAAGTACATTGCTAATAATACGTGGAATAATAGTTATACTATATATTCGGACCAGTCAAACAACCAATCAAGAACGCATTGACGACATATAGATGATGGGCAAGTTAACAGGTGAAAAATAATGTCATGCTCCAACATCCCAATACTAGTTGCCTCCCTTTTTAGTTCCCTGATCAAACGATTGCCTGCGCGCCTTCAAACCACTGTCTGCATGTGTGCAATCACAGTTGCTTGCATATGCATTTCGACATCACAGTTTGATAGCATGATTAGACACTCTTTGCAGTGTTTCTAGGACTGGAAGCAATATCGTGAGGATGTGTCTCTGGCTCTATCAGCTGAATGCAGTATCCTCTTTTAACTGAGGGCTACTGCTCTAGGATATGATTCTGGCAAAGATCCCTTCCACCTGGAGGTTGAGAGCGTAACCAATCTGTACGACAATGTTTTATGTGGACTTTACAAACAATAGATCCTTGCTCACCATGATCTATTTTGTAGCAGAAGATGTTCTCTTCATAATGCCCATAGCATAGCCCCAAGCTTAGACACCAGATGTCCATAGATAACTCTTGTGCATCAACCGTTTTATGTTGCATTAGCAGTCGGTTTCTACGAGGAAAAGACTAAGTACAAGTGGAGAGATGAGTTGAGATTGTGTTACCTGACCATACTTGGCGTGCACGAGTAAAGAGCCATGTGATAACAAACCGAATGAGAGTCACTAGGATTTTATCCATTATAGTTTTTAGTCCACGGAGTGCAATGCACCTTGTAATGTTCAGCGTGACTCCATCAGACATGCAAACAACCAACCAGCACTCACAAACCAAATTTTTTGGTCACAATGACGGTGCATTTTCACATTTCAGTTCTGGTATATAAGGGGCAGATCGCCAGTCTTTAGTCACATCTGAACTCAACTATCAGCCCCACAGAGTATCTCGGGTATGTAAACTCATTGATCTTACACTGCGAGTAACCATAGCATAACTTCACGTACAATCTTACTCATCTGTCTGATTACAGATAAAAGTCTCCTACACAGATCAGCAAAATGAATTTCTCTATTCTCGCCATCCTTGTTCTCTGTCTCATCGCCACCCTGACCGAAGCTCAATTCCGGTGGGTTGTTGTAAAAATGATAATTAGTAGTGACAATGTTAAAATTTTTGCATACCTGAATTGGACCGTTTAAAATTTGCAAAATTATTCACTACTTGAGCAATGAAGGTATTGCTTTCCAGTTTGTCATGCCTTTTACTTCCGGGCAGTGACTCATCTCTTCTACAAGATAATTCAAGTTTTCTCAGTTGTAGGTGAACATTCCTGAGTGATGAAGTAGTATTTTCCATTTGTGTTGTGCTTGCTGCTGTTCTTAACCATCGGCTCCAAATAATTAGTGTGTTCAATCCAGCTCGTCCCCAAAACTAATCTGGCGGACATCATATCATTGATGATAATATTTATGTTACTTCAGAGGTGGATTCCGCCGCGGATTTGTTGGCAGAAGGCGCTTCTTTGGTGGTCGCCGATTCTTTGGAGGAAGACGATTCTTCGGAGGACGACGATTCTTTGGTGGCCGCAGGTTCTTTGGTGGAAGACGATTCTTTGGATAATCATCCTTACAAGAACGATTTGATCAAGATTGGTGACCGGCTCACCAAACTATGGAAAAGAAATCATGAACTTCTCTTCGTTTTTCTCTTGTTGTTTACCAATATTTTTAGTTTAGTAAAGTATGAATATTGAAATTGAAAGCAAATGTGAACTGCCTTCATCTTATTGAATTCGGAGACGGCTGCTCTTTCCGTGATGCTGACTTTTCTAGTGACCGGTTCTCACTTATTGGATGAGTTTCAGTGTTTGGACTTAAAAACTGCTTGTAGATCGAAAGATTATCGTATCAGAATAATGTTCAAAATAATGATTAATGATTGTCATGAGTAGTCTAGAGGTATAGGCAAAGTGCTATGGAACATTTCATAGAAAACCTACGCTGGAGTAGTAAGACTATTATTAGTGATGTATAGGATATTTGGGTTTACAGTAGTTCCTATCACGAGCTATATTAACAGAAGATGAGGTTAATTACATGAGATCACACAGCAGTGGCAGGCTTGTCTGTCAAACCTATCGTATTTTTGTGATCCTTTAGTATTTCAGGTGAAGTTCACTGTTGATGGTTTTCTAATGCTCTCCTATGGCTTATTCATCACACCTTGTTGAATCGAGCTCAGATGTAGCCACACTGTAGTGGACATGCATTCTCGCATAATTTACTCTTATGTCGGTAGGCGCACTGGTTCCATAAACATTGGTGTTAGGCTTATGCTAAAGCGGGCCTAAGTGTAAAAAAAGCTGACATAACACCAGCACATTATTCTGATGCAGAGTAAAAGATGCCAGTATTTTGAGCTATGCCTTGCCAAAGTGCATAAAGGCCATATCACCATTAAATTGACCTATCCGGTGCAGATCAATAGCTTCGGTACAATATAGATCAAAGATAAATTTTTGATTTAGCTGTCTGTGATAGGTTGAAGGAGCATAGAGCTCAGTCGATTGGTTATGGAGCCATATTCAACGGAGAATTGAAATATCTATCATAATCAGCACCATTGCATCACATGCATGGCGCAAAAAACCCGCAAATGCATTAACATTTCACATGGACTTCATGTATAGCATGGGCATAGCTTTTCAGATTAAGAAAGTGCAACATAGGTAGCACATGATGGGAGCCAAGTCTCCTTAACATGGACTTCCTGGCATTGCTGATCAATCATGTGAAGTGATATAGCTGTGGCGGAAAATAGATTTTAATAAAATGCAATTTAAGCATTCACCGATTCCATTTAAATCATCGATATTATGGACGAACTGCTTCTATTTGCTTATTCAGTAGCAAGGAGGTTTTATAACCATAATCACAACTTCCACCTAAATTGTACAACCTGATTCCTATGGTATCAAAGTTGGTGGAGAAGCAGTGTACCTTCCAGGGAGCGGTCAGAAAATGGAGATTGTTAACTCATCATCATTTAGAATGTACGGAGAATTTTTTCTTGAGCTTCTATCTGTGAAAACCTTTTTTAACCGTAAGCACAAGACGAAATGGGAATTTTCATAAGCATCTGATGGACCCGGGAACAGAAAAAGTTCATCGAATAGCCGGACCCGTTAGTCGGTTTCAGTGATGGAATAGAAAGCTGCCCGTAAGCCTATGAAAACGACTTATCCGCTGCCGTTCAATTCATGAGAAACATTGCTACATACTGAGTAGTCTGATTTGTTTGAATAGTGAGCTAAGTCTCGTATGAAGTGTAATCATTGTGCTCTCCGCCTTCCTCTGTGTTTAATGACGAATCCTGATGCGAATGACTACATTTCTCACTATATGATGGGGTGATGATTTTGATGCTTGTTTATTGATGGAATTAAAGCTGATTGGTCAATAGCAATCAGATATATCTGGACAAATCAAAAGCCG
>ERZ1740065.1739-NODE-1739-length-13274-cov-4.771995_pt1 | contig 13274 bp, 11 predicted proteins | sample MGYA00581738_ERZ1740065 | MGnify/ENA primary metagenome ERZ1740065 (study PRJEB43018, sample SAMN04849749) | marine metagenome | isolation source: floating plastic debris | place: Pacific Ocean | collected 2008-09-01 | study: EMG produced TPA metagenomics... | reverse complement strand
CCGTGGTATTGACCAAAGCAACAACGCAGTGAAGATCAACGGGATCCCCGTCAACGACATGGAAAACGGTCGGGTCTTCTGGTCCAACTGGGCCGGTCTGGCGGACGTCACCAGCTCGCTGCAGGTCCAACGCGGTCTGGGTGCCTCTAAACTGGCCGTTCCCGCCGTGGGAGGTACGATCAACATCGTCACCAACGCCGCTGATTTCAACAAGGGCGGAAAGTTGAGCCTCAGCCTGGGTAACGACGGCTACGCCAAGTACGGCGTCATGCTGTCCAGCGGCCAAACGGAAAAAGGATTTGCGGCTACGGCCCAGTTTACCCACACCCGTGGCGATGGCTACGTGGATGGTACGGCTTTCCGGGCTTACTCCTACTTCCTGTCGCTCTCGCAGCGCATCAACGACGATCAGTCGATTGCCTTTACCGTACTGGGCGCCCCGCAGTGGCACCACCAGCGGACCTACAGCGTCGCCTTTGACAACATTTTCCTACAGACTTACGAAGACCAGGGCATCCGCTTCAACCACAACTGGGGAACCCTTGACGGCGAGGAATTTTCTTTCCGCAGAAACTTCTACCACAAGCCCAAGGCCTTTATCAACCATTACTGGAACATCAACGAAAAGACCGACCTGAAAACCTCGGCTTACGTTTCCTTCGGTAGAGGTGGTGGAACGGGCCCCCGCGGCCGGATTCGCAACCCCGGAAGTGTATTTGATTCCTTCAATGGCTTTGGTCGCGGTATCCGCGATGCCAACGGACAAGTTCGCTTCGACGACCTGGTGGCTTACAACCAGGGTCAGTTTGTGGGTGACTTGGGAGGAACGGCCGATACCATCGGTCAGAAAGAGCCTTTTGGAGAAGGGGATTTTGCCAACCAGTACGTCGTGACCAACGACGGTCGGGAAAACGGCAGCGGTTTTATCCGCCGGGCTTCCTTGAATACGCACAACTGGTACGGAGTACTGTCGACCCTGACCACCGAACTCAGCGATCGCTTTACCTTGGTCGCGGGTATTGACGGTCGTTACTACCGCGGGGAGCACTACCGCCGCCTCGAAAACTTGCTGGGGGCCGATGCCTACCTGTCCCGGTCGGACATCAACAATCCCCGCAACTTCATCACCGAACCCGTAGCGGCTGAATTTGGCACCTTTGCCGACAACAGCTACCGCGAAGGCAACAATGTCCTCAATTACCACAACGACGGTCTGGTATCCTGGCTGGGCGCCTTTGCCCAATTGGAGTACAACCTGGATAAGCTGTCGGCCTTCGTGTCGCTCTCCGGTTCGAACCAAGGTTTTAAGCGGATTGACTACTTCAACTACCTGGAGAATGATCCCCTGCGGGAAACCGATTGGCAGAATTTCTTCGGTGGAAACGCCAAGGTCGGTGCCAACTACAACATCGACGACAACAATAACGTCTTTGCCAACGTGGGCTACCTCGCTCGTCAGCCCATCTTTGACAACGTCTTCCTCAACTTCCGCAACGAGGTCAACGATCGGATTGAAAACCAGGACATCTACGCGCTGGAACTGGGCTATGGGTACCGCGGCCGCAACTTCCGGGCGGACGTGAACCTCTACGGTACGATCTGGGACAACCGCCAGTTTGACGACTCCTTCGGTGCCAATGCACTCACCGCTGATGGGGATACCATCCAGGTGGATGCCTTGATTGCTTACGCGGGGGTACAGGAAACGCACGCCGGTATCGAATTGGAATTCTCCTATTCGCCCATCCGCCAGCTGACGATCAACGGGATGGCTTCCCTGAACAACTGGTTTTTCTCGGACAATTTCTCCGGCAACGTAGCCAACACCGATACCAACGATCCGCTCCCGGATCAGCCCTCCAGCATCACGGCCTTTGCCGATGGTCCCAAGGTAGGGGATGCGGCTCAGACGACGGTCTCGCTGGGGGCCACCTACGAGCCCATCTTTGGCTTGCGCGTATACGCGGACTACTTCTTCTCGGATCGTCTCTTTGCCGAGTTCAACGTTCTGGAAGACCAATTCCTCAGTGAAGGAGGTCAGGTGGTACAACTGGATAGCTACGGCTTGGTCAACGCCGGTTTGTCCTACACCTTTAACTTTGGCGCGAGTTCGCTCACTGCCAACTTCAACATGAACAACGTACTTGACGAGATCTACGTCGCCGAATTGGATACCAACGTCCTGGACGATCCCGATACGGCCGAGAACGAATTCTTGACCCAAAACAAAGGGTTCTACGGATTTGGCCGCACTTGGAATGCGGGCCTCAAGTGGAACTTCTAAGACCTACAGTATCATCTGTATTTAATGCCCAAGGTTAGAAAAACGAAGCGTGGCCATCTTTCAGCTTGCTGGAGGGTGGCCCGCTTTTCTTCCGAAAGCAATTTTATCTTAACTTCGCGCATCCTTTTCATCTAAAACACACGTCAAAGCGTATGAAAAATTTGTACTCTACCCTTTTCGTCCTGCTCTTTTGCTGGGGCAGTGCCCAGGCTGACCTGGTCATCACCGCGGTCTACGACGCCACCCTATCGGGAGGAACCCCCAAGGGCGTAGAACTTTACGCCACCAACGATATTGCCGATTTGAGCCTCTTCGGGCTGGGCTCGGCCAATAATGGCAGTGGGGCTGATACCGTAGAATTCACCTTTCCCGCCGTCGCCGTCACTGCGGGCACCTACCTGTACGTTGCTTCCGACTCTACGCGCTTCAACGAATTTTTTGGCTTCTTTCCCGATTACCGCTCCAATGCCATGGGTATCAACGGCGATGACGCCATTGTGCTACTACAGAATGGGACGGTAATTGACGTTTTTGGCGACATCAATACCGATGGTACCGACGAGCCCTGGGAATACGCCGATGGCTGGGCCGTCCGCAAAGCAGGCACGGGCCCCGATGGCTCGACCTTCGTACTCGACAATTGGCGGTACAGCGGCCCCGATGCGCTGGATGGAGAACAAACCAACGCCACGGCCGGTAATCCGATCCGGATTAAGACCTACGACCAAGCGGGCATCCTCCTGCCGCAGTATCCCATCGCTACGGTGACCTCCGACGCGGCCGACGGAGCCGCCGACTCGCTGGGCGTGATGTGTGAGATCGTAGGCATCGTCCACGGGGGCGACCTGCGCGGGGGCAACGGCATTCAGTTTACCTTGATTGACAATACGGGCGGCATTGGCGTGTTTGACTTCAATGAGGTATCGGCTTATGCCGTTGCCGAAGGAGATCGCATTCGAATTGAAGGTGAAATCAACCAATTCAACGGACTTACCCAGATGAATCCCGATAGCATCATCTTGTTGTCCGCGGGCAATGCCCTGGCCACGCCGATGGTGGTGACCGAGCTCAACGCCAGCACCGAGTCGGAACTGATTCGGATCAACAATGTGACGATCGTGGACGATACGCAGTGGACCAATAGCGGTTCGGGCTTTAACGTCGACATCACCGATGGTACCAATACCTACAGCATGCGTATCGACAACGACGTGGATCTTTACGACAAACCCGCCCCAGTGGGCGTCTTTGACGTGATTGGTATCGGCGGGCAGTTTGACAATTCGAATCCCTTTACCGAAGGCTACCAAATTTTCCCCCGGGCTCAGGCGGATCTCTTTATCCAAATGCCCAGTACCATCGAGGCCAATGACGACTTCGTGACGATCGACGTCAATACGCCGATTTCGATTGAGATGTTGAACAATGACGAAACCCCCAACGGCCTGGAAAGCATCGAAATCACCCGGATGCCGACCCAGGGAATGGCCAGCGTCGACGATCTGCTCGGGGTGATCGACTACGTACCCAACCAGGACGTCTGCGACGTCAATGATACCATCGCCTACGTCATTTGCGACAATACTCCGCTGTGCGATACGGCCCTCATCGTGATTAGTATCCTTTGCCCTTCCAACTATCCCCTCTACGATATTGCCACCGTGACCACCAACAATACCGATGGTATTCCCGACTCGCTGGATGTGGTTTGTGAGGTCCGCGGAGTCGTCTACGGGGTCAACCTACGTCCCGATGACCTCCAGTTTACCATCATCGACCGGAACGATGCCGATGCGGGAATGGGGATATTTAGTGGCAACAATAACTTCGGTTACACGGTCAACGAAGGCGATGAGGTAGCCATTCGGGGAACGGTGAGCTTTTTCAATGGCCTCACCCAGATGAATCCCGATACGGTGATCCTGCTGTCCCAGGGCAATTCGCTCTTTGACCCGGAAACGATTACTACGCAAGGGGAATCGGACGACTCCAAATAGGTGCGCATCGACATCGTCCGCTTGCTCGATCCCGGCCAGTGGACCAACGGAGGTAGCGGATTTAACCTGGACGTCACCGACGGCTCGAACAGCTACGTCATCCGCATTGACCGCGACGTGAACATCTTTGGTACCACTCCACCGGAGGGCGACTTTGACGTGATTGGCATTGGGGGACAGTTTGATAATAGCGCCCCTCACGACGAGGGCTACCAACTGCTGCCCCGCTATCAGGAAGACATTATCCGCCAGACCCCCACCGAAATCAATGCCATCAGCGATGCGGTGACTACCCCCATCAATACGCCGATCACCATCGATGTACTGGCCAACGCCCAACTTCCCAATGGCTTTACGACCGTGATGATCGTCGATGTCCTACCTAGCTTCGGAATGGCCACGGTGGTCGACGATTCCTTGATTCTCTACACGCCCAATATGGATGTTTGTGGTGAGGTCGACCAATTTGTCTACGAGGTATGCGATATGACGGGTACCTGCGACTCGGCCATCGTTGAGGTGACGATTGAGTGCCCCATCAGCTATCCGCTGTACGACATCGCCACCGTCACGACCAACGATGCCGATGGCATTCCCGATTCCCTGGGGGTCAGCTGTGAGGTACGGGGCATCGTATACGGTGGCAATCTCCGTGGGGGTGGGCTCCAATTTACCCTCATCGATGCCAATGATGCCGATGCGGGAATGGGCTTGTTCAACTTGGAAGGTAATTTTGGCTACACGGTCTACGAAGGGGATGAGGTAGCCGTGCAGGGAACCGTTGGTTTCTTTAACGGCCTCACCCAGATGAACCCGGATACGGTCATTCTCTTGTCCGAAAACAACAGTATCTTTGGTCCCGAGGACGTCAGCGTGCTCAGTGAGACGACCGAGTCCAAGCTGATTCGCATTCCCGCCGTACGGATCGTGGATGCCAGCGAGTGGACCAATGGCGGCACTGGTTTCAACGTCACCGTAAGCAACGGTAGCGTGGAATTTGAGATGCGCATCGACAACGACACCGAAATTTTTGGGACCGCTCCCCCCACCGAAGCCTTCAACCTGATCGGTATTGGCGGGCAGTTTGACAACAGTGCACCCCACGACGCGGGTTACCAGATTTTGCCCCGTCGTTTGTCGGACATCGACATCATCTCTTCGGCGCCGAACCCACTGGCGGAAGGCGCGATCCGGGTCTATCCCAATCCCACGGATACCTGGTTGGAGATTACGACGGATATTCCGGTGGCCCGCATCGAGCTGAGCAATCTGCTCGGTCAGCCCCTCCAAGTCATTGCCCAGCCCGAGGCCAGCACCCAGTTGGATGTATCGGCCCTGTCCGCTGGTCTGTACCTGCTCACGTTCTACGGAGCGGAGGGCAAATGGACGCAGCAAGTCATCGTTCGCTAAGGCGAATGGCGGCTCTTTTAAAGCTAAAATCGTAGTTTAAAATACATAAACCCCGAAGCAATTCGGGGTTTTTTTGTAACATTGTTCACATGGAAAACAAGCCATACGTACTGGGTTTGGGGCTTTCCGGTGGCGGTACCCGGGGAGCGGCCCACATCGGCGTCCTGCGCGCCTTAGAAGAGGCGGGAATCCGCCCCGAAATCATTAGTGGTACCAGTGCTGGAGCCATCATCGGCGGGCTTTACGCAGCGGGCTGCCAGCTCAACGACATCTACCGCTTTGTCGAAACGTCCAGTTTCTTCAAGGCCTTCCGCTTGACTTGGCCCGATCAGGGGCTCACCGATTTTTCCTACCTCACCAAGCAGCTGGAACAATGGATTCCCCACAATTCCTTCGAATCCCTACGCATTCCCCTACAAGTTGGGGTTGCCAATTTGCTGAGTGGCGAGTTGGAAATGATCGAATCGGGCCCCTTGCTCGAAGTCATTCAGGCGGCCTCCTGTATTCCCGGCGTGTTCAAACCGGTCAAGATCGGTGATCAACTGTATACTGATGGTGGCGTCTTGAGCAATCTGCCGGTAGCGGGGATTCGCGAGCGTTGTCACGTGTTGGTGGGGGTTAATGTGATGCCTCTTTTACCGATGAAGGAAGCCCGCCTGGCCGGTATTTTGAGCATTGTCCAGCGTAGCATTCACCTCAACTTGGCGGTCAATACCCGACCCAGCCTGGAGCGTTGCGATCTGGTGATTGAGCCCCAAGAGCTGGTGAAGTACCACATCTTCGACAGTAAGCACGTCAGGGAAATGCACGATCTGGGCTACGAATATACCCAACGGATGCTACCCGAGCTCAAGCTGAGGTTGGCGGGTTTGCCCTGGCAACACTTTAGCTCAGAAAAACCGCAAAGTCCTCCTGACGCTTCAGATTGACTTCGATGTGTTCTTGGAGGGTGGTGGCTAGCGAAAGGCCCCAGTAATTGACTTCAATGGGGAAGGATTTGTGTTTGCGATCCACCAGGACGGCGACCTCGACCTTGCGGGGGAGGACTTGGAGCAGGGGTTGGAAGGCGTAGAAAATGGTCCGGCCGGTATTGGCCACATCGTCGACGATGATGATGGCTTTTTGGTGGAGGGCCGCCAGCGGCATTTCGACTTGGACGTCCTCTTCGGTCGGTCGGGCGGGGCTGAGGCGGATGCGGGTCAGGCTGACGGGAATATCACTGATCTTTTTGAGCTGTTTGTGGAGTAATTTGGCGAAGCTCAATCCATTATTGTTGATGCCCGCGAGGATAATTTCCTCCTCTTCGAGGTTATTTTCTAGGATTTGAATTGCTAATCGACGAATTTTTTGCTTAATTTGTTCCTTATCCAGTAATTGCATGGTGAAAAACAGAATTGCAATGGCTTTGTAATAATTCTGTGAAGTTAGCCATTTTTTGGATTTCCCTTCTTTAGCGTTGAACAAAAATATTGGTCTTTTTTTTGTTCCTATAAATCACTTCGTAATTTTAGCGGGTCTAAACCTAAAATTGTATGTTACAACAAGTGGCCTTTGCCATCGTTACCATTGCTGCCTTCGCCCTGGCTTACCGTCAGTTTATGAAGGTCCGTCGCAATATTCTGCTGGGCAAAGATGAAGAAATTGAAGGGGATAGCGGGCAGCGGCTACGAAACGTACTGTTGATCGCTTTTGGGCAAAAGAAGATGTTCAAACGCATCATTCCCGCCACGTTTCACCTGTTTATCTACGTTGCCTTTTTGTTTACCCAAATCGAGCTGATCGAAATCAAGATCGATGGCTTTTTTGGGCTCCACCGCTTCTTTGCGGACAAAATTGGGGTCCTGTACACCATCATCATCAACACCATTGAACTGCTCTCCGTCCTGGCCTTCATCGCCACCTTCGTCTTTTTGGCTCGGCGCAACCTGCTTAAAGTACCCCGTTTCCAGAAATCCGAGATGACGGGCTGGCCCAAGTTGGACGGCAACCTCATCCTGATGGGCGAGTTGGTACTATTGGTTGGCATCTTCTCCATGAACGGTGCCGATGCCGTATTGCAAAAAATTGACCCCGCTCATTATCCCGATACCGGCTATCTGCTCTTTTCGAGCACCTTTGGGCCCCTGGTTTTTGGTGGCCTGAGCGAAGGGGTACTGCACGTCATTGAGCGCAGCGGTTGGTGGCTCCACATCATGACGGTCTACGCCTTTCTCAACTACTTGCCCATCTCCAAACACCTCCACATCATCTTGGCTTTTCCCAATACTTGGTACGCTCGACTGCAACCCAAGGGAGAGATCAGCAACATGCCCGAAATCATGAATGAGGTCAAGTCGATGATGGGCCTCATCCCCGAGTCCGAGGCGCCCGCGATGGAAGAGGAACTCCCCGAATTTGGGGCCAACGATGTCTTTACCCTGGGCTGGAAAAATATTATGGATGCCTACACCTGTACCGAGTGTGGCCGTTGTACCTCGGTGTGCCCGGCCAATATTACGGGTAAAAAGCTGTCTCCCCGCAAGGTGATGATGGACGTCCGGGATCGGGCCGAAGAAGTGGGGCGCAATCTGGATACCGGAGACCTAAAGTGGGTGGGAGAGGAGCAGCGCGAGGGGGCCACTGCCCTGACCGCCGGCAATTACGACGACGGCAAAAGCCTGTTTGACCTCATCACCCGCGAGGAACTACACGCCTGTACGACCTGCAACGCCTGCGTCGAGGCTTGCCCGGTACTCATCAACCCCCTCGACATCATCATGCAGCTCCGGCGCTACGAAATTTTGACCGAATCCGCGGGACCCTCCGATTGGGTGCCGATGTTTACCAGTATTGAAAACGGAGGCTCGGCTTGGCAGATTCCCGACGCCCGCGATCAGTGGGCGGTCGACGCCGTGAATACGGCCCAAGAAAACGCATAAATTTATACGAAAGATATGACGAGAGAGTTAAAGATTCCGAGGATGGCCGATCTGGCTGCGGAGGGAAAGCAACCCGAAATCTTGTTTTGGGTCGGCTGCGCTGGCAGTTTTGATGCGCGTGCCCAAAAGGTGACCGTGGCTTTTTGTAAGATTCTCAACGAAGTGGGGATGGAGTTTGCCATTCTGGGCAATGAGGAGAGCTGTACGGGTGATCCCGCCCGGCGGGCGGGCAATGAGTTTGTCTTCCAAATGTCGGCCCTGCAGAACATTGAGATCCTCAACATGTACGAGGTCAAAAAGATCGTGGCCACCTGCCCACACTGTTTCAATATCCTCAAAAACGAGTATCCCAAGTTGGGGGGCAATTACGAGGTGGTCCACCACACGGAACTGCTGCAAGAATTGATTTCTTCGGGCCGTCCCTAGCGGGAGGGTGGCGTATTTTTTGAGTGTAATAAATTTACCTACCACGACTCTTGCTATTTGGTACGGGCCAATGGCGTTTACGAGGCACCGCGTTCGGTGCTGGAGGCCTTGGATAATGACCTCGTGGAAATGGCTCGGAGCAAGCAACGGGGCCTGTGTTGTGGGGCGGGAGGGGCTCAGATGTGGAAAGAAGATGAACCCGGCAACAAGCGAATCAACATCGAACGGACCGAAGAGGCCCTGGCCACGGGAGCCGAGATCGTAGCGGCGAACTGCCCCTTCTGTTTGACCATGATGATGGACGGCATCAAAGCCGCCGAAAAGCAGGAAAGCGTCATGGTGTACGATCTGGCCGAATTGATCGTCAACAACAAAGGCTTGTAGCCCCATTTATACCTTCACCCCGTACAATGCACCCCTTATGACCGCATTTGAGCAATTGCCCGATTCCACCCGGCTGTGGATTTACCAGAGCAACCGGGAGCTCACCGACACCGAGCTGGTCCAGATCAACGACCAGTTGGTGCACTTTACTACCCAGTGGGTCAGCCACGCTCGTTCGCTACGGGCCTTTGGGCAGGTTTTTCACCGTCGCTTTATCGTCCTGATGGTCGATGAGAGTCAGTCTGGGGCCAGCGGCTGCTCGATTGACAGCTCGGTCCATTTCGTCCGCTCGCTGGAAGGGCAGTACGGGATTACCCTTTTTGATCGGATGAACTTTGCCTACGAGGAAAACGGCGCGGTAAAGACGGCAGCCAAGCCACAATTTGCCGAGCTTTACGCCGCCGGAGCGATCGGCGACCAGACCCTGGTTTTTGACAACCTGGTTAAGACCAAGGGCGATTTTGTCCGAGCTTGGCGCAAGCCCCTATCCGAAAGCTGGCACAAGCGTTTTGTCTGAGTAAAAATCCGTTCCCGTCTGGTTTTGCCCGAATTTAATAGAAAATCATCGCCTAGCGCCTTAAATTAGCCTAGCTTGAGCAAGCCAATACCACCGGGGTCCGCCGGCCGTGGTGGTGGGCAACCGTACCGTAAAAAACGCACTTATGTTTGGTAAAGTAAAAAAGTGGCTGGGTATCGAGGGGGTAAAGTTGGAGCTGATCTTGCCCGAGGTGGTCGACCTCCAGGAAGGCAGCATCTCCGGAACCATCCGTTTTTATTCCCTACACGCCCAAACCGTTACCGCCGTTCGCGTGCTGATGATCGAAAAGTTTAGCCGTGGTCGGCGCAATGATAAGCTCACCGACGAATACGAACTGGGGAGCCTCGTGATGGAGCGAGAAATTGCGATTCCATCCCAGGAGTCTGTAGAACTGGATTTTGACCTGCCTTTCGAGCTCATCAAATCCGAGATGGACGAATTGGAGGGCCGCAACGCATTCTTGGGTGGCTTGGCCCGTACCGCCAAGTGGATTCGGGGGGTCAAGTCGGAGTATTCGATCCTGGCGGAGGCCAAGGTAAGGGGAGTAGCGCTCAACCCCTTCGACAAGCAATTGCTGGTCACGGACTGAGCGCTACTGGGGAGGAAGGATTCGTATCGTAGGCTGGGTCAGGCTGGTCTTATTCGCCGGCGGGAGCTTCGGTAGCCTCCACGGGTTGACTCTGCTCAAAGCCCTTGATGATTTCGTCGTCCGACTTGCCCAAATTGTTTAGTAGAAATTGGGTGTCATCCGCAAACTCATCGTTGGGATACTTCTCCAAAAAAGACTCGTAGATGCTACGGGCTTGATCGATCTGTTTCATGTCGTTGTCGAGGGTAAATCCCTTGAGAAAGAGGGCCTGTGCCGCCTTGGGGCTATCGGGATAAGTACTGATCACCTGGTCGTACAGGGCGATGCCTCGGGGGTAGTTTTTCATGGTGCGGGCGGTTTCTCCCGCCTTGAGGAGGTACTCGGCCGCCTTGTCGTGCTGGGGATGGGCCTTGGCAAAGGTTTCACAAGCTCCGATAAAAGCTTCGGCCGCTTCCTCGTCGAGCCGACTGGTTTCTTCGTTGTACATCTTTTTACTCATTTCCTGGAGATTCTTCTCCATGTCGCCAGCTTGTGGCGTCGACTGGCAAGCCCAAATTCCCAGGCAGAGGAAGGCTAAGAGACCTAATTTCGCGTTCATACTCGTTCGTACTTGGTGGTTAATTAAATGCGGCTCTAAAATACCTTTCTTTTTAACTTTCTCAAAGAACTCGGTCAAAGATTCCCCCACTACGCCAATTCCACGGCGAATTGCCCCGCGTGCCTCAACCAAAGTGGTCCTCGCTTGTTTCTTCCCTGAAAATTAGAAAATTACTGCTACATGTCGAAACTCAACTGCTTCTGGTTCCGCCGCGACCTCCGTATGACCGATAATACCGGATTGTACCACGCCCTGCGCGCGGGCCTGCCCGTGCTGCCCGTCTTTATTTTTGATACCCACATCCTCGATAAGCTGGAGGATCGCGACGATGCCCGAGTCACCTTCCTACACCAAACCCTCCATCGCCTGCAAAGCGAATTGGCCGACTTGGGCAGTACCCTTTACGTCGCCAACGGCAAACCCGAAGCCATCTGGCCCCAAATTTTGGACCACTACGACGTCGACACCGTATATACCAATCGCGACTACGAGCCCTACGCCAAAACGCGCGACGCCGCCATCGAGGAGCTGTTGACCGCCCGCGGAGTGGGTTTTTCCACCTTCAAAGATCACGTCATTCAAGAAGGGGGGGAGGTACTGAAAAAAGATGGTACCCCTTACACCGTATTTACGCCCTACAGCCGTACCTGGCGGGCCAACCTGAAGCCGGAGGACCTGGAGCACATCCCCTGTGAGGACCACCACGACCGTTTTGTCCAACACGAGCTCCGGCCCATCCCCACCTTGGAAGAGATGGGCTTTAGCCCCAGCTCGGTTCCCTTTCCCGCGGCGGAGGTCAACCGTGGCCTCATTCGGAATTACGACCAGACCCGCAATTTTCCCGGCGTCCGGGGGACCTCCCGGCTGGGCCTGCACTTTCGCTTCGGGACCATCAGCATCCGCGAAAAGGCCCGCAAGGCCATGGAACTCAACCAAACCTTCGTCAACGAGCTCATCTGGCGCGACTTCTACGCCATGATCCTCTACCATTTTCCCCACGTCGTCGGTGCCCCTTTCCGCGAAAAGTACCAGTGGATCGAATGGCGCAACGACGCTGAAGAATTTGCCGCCTGGTGTGCGGGACAAACCGGTTATCCCATCGTCGATGCGGGGATGCGCGAACTTAACGCTACCGGCTATATGCACAATCGGGTGCGGATGATCGTGGCCAGTTTTTTGACCAAGCACCTCCTGATCGACTGGCAGTGGGGGGAAGCCTACTTCGCGCGCAAACTGCTCGATTTTGACCTGGCCAGTAATAATGGTGGCTGGCAGTGGGCAGCGGGTTGTGGAACCGATGCGGCGCCCTATTTTCGGGTGTTCAACCCCACCACCCAGATGCAAAAATTTGACAAGGACCTGGTCTACGTCAAAAAGTGGGTGCCAGAGTTTGGCGGTTTCAATTATCGCAAACCCATCGTCGATCACAAAATGGCCCGCGAACGCTGTCTGGCGACCTACAAAGCCGGACTGAGTCGGGCCGAAGTCGAAATGGGCTAAGGGCCCCAGGTGCCTCCTCGTTTGCGGGCGGGGCGGGCAAACGTCGGAAGGATAAAACGGTCCGCCACCACGGGTGGGCCCCAAACGCCATTGGAATCCTATTTCCACCACTAGCACTTTACGAAAAGTAACCACCATGATGCGATTAAGTCATTTGATCTGTGCACTCCTGTGCATCCCTATCTCCACGTGGGGGCAGTCCAGCCCTCAATTTTCGGCCGGTGAAGTAGCTGCGGACCTCCAATACCTCCACGAATCTTTGCAGGCAACCCACTACGATCTGTACGCCTACACCAACGAACGGGACTTTGAGGCGACTTACCGGCATATCAGGGAAGGCCTCCCGCAGGACTCCCTGACGCTCTTGGAGACCATCAACACTTTCCAACGATTGATTTCCACGGTCAATAACGGACACACCGAAATCGAATTTCCCGCCCAGTCCTACGGCGTCTACGCCTACGCTGGGGGTACGGTTTTTCCGCTGGAAATCGCCTTTGAACACGGCCAGCCACTTGTGAGAAAAAATTGGTCGGAGCGGTCCGACATCCCGCTCGGCGCGGAACTGCTTAGTATCAATGGTCAAACGATGGCGGAATTTCTCGCTACCATCTTTCCCCAGGTATCGGC